>Ga0307421_1000364_pt1 | contig 29450 bp, 32 predicted proteins | sample SalMarWE160270MG_FD_202163 | JGI IMG/M metagenome (GOLD analysis project Ga0307421, IMG submission 202163) | Salt marsh sediment microbial communities from the Plum Island Ecosystem LTER, Massachusetts, United States - WE1602-70 | ecosystem: Environmental > Aquatic > Marine > Intertidal zone >... | reverse complement strand
TTCTTTGGGCGGTCTTGTTTACTCTTCGGAGTGGACGACTATTTTCGGAATCAGTGGATTCTTTCACCGGAATATGCAGAAAGCTCCATCCAAACCTCACTCGAGGACTTTTGAGAGCCTTTTCACCTCGCTTTTCTGCTCAAATCTGAGCATGGCCAGGAACTGCTCTACTTCCTCACTATGAGGTTCGAGATGGGTCCAATAAGGTGGGCGGTATTGGACTCGAACCAGTATTTCGCTCAGGAGATCGGGAAAGCGAAGATCTGAGCCACCGCGGTAAACACCCTAACCGTCGTCCTGACCTCGCTGATTATCATTGTTGGAGTGCGGGGGATCATCCTGTTTATGAGCATCGGCTTTTTCTAGAATCCCTCCCCTCTTGTACCCTTTGCGAAAATTTAAAGTCCTTGACGGAGTGCCCTGGAATGATAATATATACATAGTGTATATATTTTTTGGGATTACGGGAGGATAAAATGAAAACTGCAAAAATATTCAAAAACGGCGGAAGTCAGGCCGTACGGCTGCCAAAGGAATTTCAATTCGATGGAGAGCAGGTATATATCAAACAACTGGGGAACGCGGTGGTTCTGCTGCCTCAGGTTGATCCCTGGCAATTCCTAGAGGATAGTCTGGACCAGTTTACAGAGGACTTCCTGGCAAGCAGAGATCAGCCGGAACAAGAAGAGAGAAAAGACCCTTTCCAATGAAATATTTACTGGATACAAACATCTGTATTTATACGATCCGCCAGAAACCAGCTCCAGTACTGGAGCAATTTCAAAAACACGACCCGGGAGAGATTGGAATCTCGTCAATCACGGCAGCTGAGCTATGGTACGGTGTCGGGAAAAGTAAGCAGAAAGAGCAGAACGAGAAGGCCTTGAGTCAATTTTTGTTACCTCTCGAAATTGTTCCTTTTGATTCACAGGCTGCTGAAGCGTATGGCGTTATTCGAGCCCTGCTGGAAAACCAGGGCAAGCCCATCGACCCCCTGAACACATTAATAGCAGCCCAGGCTGTAAGTATGGGAACGATCCTGGTTACCAATAACGAGAGAGAATTCAAGCAGGTTCCTCGATTGCAGATCGAGAACTGGGCAATAAAATAGCCCGAGGATCGTGTTTCTTTCACCGCGCATGCTGTTTTTAACAATGGTTGAAAGGACGGAGACCAGTGAAAAAAGGAGCTGAGGAAAACCTATATTTTGAAATTAGCAGGGCCTTTCAAGAATCAATACGCTGCCAAGGGTCACAAAATCCAGAAATTACTTTACAGTCCTTGAGCTTACAGGGAACATAACCCCACATGAACACAAAATGTAAAGTGATTAATAGTATTCGTTATTGATTATGGCGAAGGAGAATTCCAGGGATTATAAATGAGAATTTCTGAGGCAATAAAATCATACGTGTTCCGGGTAACCAGGGTATACCCCGCTTCAAATGCCGTAGCAGCCAGCAGAGAATCAATCGCTGGCATAGGTTTTCCCTTCTTCTCAAGATCAGCAATTAATTTACCCCAAGTAAGTAAAACGGAGGTACCAAGCGGTAAGATTTGGTCCCTAAAACGAACCAAAAGATCCTGTTCCAGCCAGGTTAACAAACTCGCCTTGCGCTTTGAGTCAGCAAGCTTCTCAATTCCCTTTTTAATTTCACCAATAGTGATGACGCTGAGAAATAGGCTGGCAGGATCAATTGAATTTACCCATTGGATGACATGACGATCAGGTTCTTGCGCAATCAATTCAGAAACTACGTTTGTGTCCAGGATGTAATTCATAACTCTACATCTCTGGGGAGCGTTTTATCCCGCCCAAGATCCAGCTCCACCCCTGCCAGGGGTGAACTCCGGAAGAAGTCCACAAGGCTTGGCTCGGTTTTTCTCAGACGTCTGTATTCCTCTGTAGAGAGAACTACTGCGACTTCCTTCCCCCGACGAGTTACCACTTGTGGTCCTTGGGCAAGTGCTTTGTCGATCAACTCGCTGAGTTTATTCTTTGCCTCATATAACTGCCATTGCTGTACCACGGGTTTCCTCCTAGCTAGACTGTCTAGATTATACAATGCCGCCCTTGAGAAGTCAAGGCCAGCACCAAATATAAGTTCACTAGAAAAGTGGGTTTCAACGAGTTCGGCGGAGGATTATGATCGTAAATAAAGTTTGTCTTATTACAACAGCAATTATGCTCGCTCTCGCCCTGAGCGGGGTGCTGTTTAGGATAAAAAATTATGGTAAATAAAACTCGGTATCTACTCGTCTTTTTAACACTACCCCTCCTGCTTAGTGGGGTGGTCGTTAATGATCGCGCAGGGGCAAGCTCCGGCCCTGTCATAGGCCCTTATACGGAGATACAGCTCCCACTGGAGGACCTTCCTGCTCTCAATGAGGATCTGGCCTACAACCCGGTCATTGATCAGTATCCCAGCGGAGCTACGCTGCAGGTCCTTTATGTGCTGGAGGATCCCAGGGATGTGCCCCTGGCCAGATTTGCTTACAACAGTGAGGACTTCGGAGTGATCGCGCCAACTAATATGCCGGCCGAGTGGTCCTCACCGGAAGCTGCTGCAGCATCAGCGGAACTAAAAAGCTATTCTCCCAAAACGATTAACGTCTATGTCCGGGTACAGGCGCCAGAAGACGAGCAGGTCCCTGATCCCCTACTTTTCGCTCAGAATATTGATCCCGATGATGGATATTTCCACGGGCACCGTTATAACAAAGACAGGCCGGCTCTATTTACCATACCTTTATTTTTAGAATTGGAGGATGTGGAGAATTTTCCGTGCGCAGCAACAGAATACGCGGACGGCACATCTCCGTACAAGCTTCCAGAGGGAATTGACGGCGGGGACGCGGTGGGAAAAGACGGACTTTATGATCCTAAGGCCTATGCCCCACCCCAACCCTGGTACTTCAACAGCAACGAGATGCTCGAACCGGGCGAGGTCCGGGAGGGCTGGATCAGCTGCCTGGCTCCGGGCCTGCACCTCGAGGAACTGGAAATTCGCACCTGGTACCACTATCCACTATATTCGTCCGCCAGCACCCACGCCTACCCCGGGACCTTCTCCCACCCCCCCGGGCGAACCAGAGGACGAGTGTGTTGTTGTAGATAGCTATGACGATCCTGCGTGCCAGGAGCCTTCTTGCTGCATGGTCTTGTTGGTAGAAACCGACCCCACAACAGAAGCTCTTTGGAATGAAACGCCGGATGCAGTAGACCTCGTTTTACAGGCAACCTACGAAGCTGAAAAATATCTGCCTCAGGATGACATCGAAATAATCACTACCTGGACTTACTCTGTCGTGAAGTCTGTGCCAGAGGATGGTATCCGCCTGGATGATGTGTCCCTGACTTTTATAAACGAAAAGGGTGAGAAAAAAACCGCTCAAGGATCTGCGGTATTTCACGATCCCAAAATCGTTCGTTCTGATGATGGGTACCGCTATTACGGTTTTATGTCCAGGGTTGAGGTTGAACCAGCAGGGTTTTCTGAAGAAGACCTGCGGGGATATACGTTGAGCGAGGTGGGCGCGTACGTCGATGTGTTTGTTGAACACGAAGATACTTTTTTGGCTTGGCAATCGCCCCCTGACAGAAATCTGCGCGTGGATGTTGATTTTGCCCAACCAGATAATCCATATGAGGGATTCTTATTCACGGGTATCGATGAAACTAGTTTTATCTGGAACGCCAACAGGAATACATTAAGTTCTTCCCTCCCAGACATTGCGATGATATGTATTCATCCGTTACAGGAAAACACGGATCCGTCTTCCAGGACAAAAGACCTTTACCTGGCGAGGGCTGAAGATTTTTTCTATTACGACTTCGAATCAAGCACAAATATGTGTGAGTTTGTGAATTGCCTGGACGTCAAGAATCCAAAAGATGAGCAGGCAGTATTTAGAACCGTGCCTATGCTTTGCGCTGGAGAATGGGCTAATAACTTCATCATTGAAGGTTTGGATATAAAGAAAACAGAGTACATCGGGGAACCATACGGCCTGAGAAACATGTCTTCTCCCTATTTATTTAGGTATTTAGAAGACCTTGTAAGATTTACAAATATAAAATACCGGGTCTGGCTGTACAGCGGCAGGATCATGGGGGGGTTACTCCCTGGTGGCTCAGTTACTTCAACCTGGATGGATATATAGTGGATCTGCGTTCCGGACTATTCCTCGAAGAACCTACCCTCACACTTCCATATTACCAAGAAATAGACAAAGGTTATTATGTGCCCGTCCTCTATTCCCAACGCGTAAGCGGGTGGATGGCTGGAATCATTGACAAGAAATTGTTGATTTACGGACCCATTGGGGAAATTGAAGAAGAGTACGGAGATCACACAGAAAAAAACACGGGTTACATGTTCATAGGCGAGGGGCCCATCTGGATCACCAGCTGCCAGCGCGATCTGCTGTCGAACCTTGCTGATCAAGAACGTTATGCACCTGCAGAGATTGCCGGGGAAACCAATATTGAAGGAAGCCAGCACGAGATGGCAGCGTTTTTGCCGGGAATGGTATACCCTGTTTCACAGCCCCAGCCCAGAATCGCCAGCGATATCCTGTCTTTCGGCGAAGCTGGAGCTCCAATATCTGGCTATGTAATCACGCCCGAGGAAGTTAAGGTTGTCCCCGGCAAGCCCAACAAACCCGTGGTCTATGTGCCGTCCGAGGATAAGTACTATCCGGCAACAGAAAAGGTCAATTTTAATAACGAATTATTCTTCTCTAAAGTCGGCGCTATTGTCATTCCGCCCGATTCTTCCTTTATCATGATTAAGTTTAAAGCGGAACTTCCGATTGCTGATGCCGAAACGAGCTGCAAAATACGTAGCTCTGATTTTCAACTTTCATACCCTGGTTATTTTCCAATCAGCAGCGTGCCGGCCTGGGGGATGATTCGGGGGTGGTCTTGCCGGGGTGAAGACTATAAATCCTGGTTGTATTTCATGTTCCCATCCCTGGATTTTGATCCTGAATCTATGCTATTTTCTACTCGCAGTGCCGACTTGGAATCCTGGAACTTTTGGAGACTAACAGGGGAATGAAATACGTGAATATGTGGTTTTGGGTCATTTTGTGCCCGGTTTGTACTCATTTTGTACCCGGTTTGTACTCATTTTGTACCCGGTCGCGAGAATAAATATGCTACCGTTAAATCGGTTAGTTTAATACGAGGATTCGTCCTCAAGGAGATAAACATGTTCAAAGAAATATTTGCAGGAACAATTATCGATGGCAACTCTGGCCAGGACGGACTGGAATATGTAGCGCTGGCTGCACTTATTCTGGTTGTGCTTGTAGTTGTGGGGCGCATGATTGCCAAGAAACTCCAGGAAGGCGGAGCGGCTGCAACTGGCTGGTAAACCTGACAATGTTGACAATATCATTCGAGAGTAAATAATGAAACACAAAAAAGGCGAGAAGGGCCAGACGGCTCTCGAGTTCGCGTTGATTGCCCCCCTGATGTTTGGAGCTGTCTTTCTAATTCTGGGAGCTGCCCTGGGCTGGTTTACGCATGCCATGGGAAGCGCTCTGGCCCTGGAAGGGGCTGCAAGGGAAGCTATCAGTTCTGGTTCTGGTTTTGAGTTGGTTGAACAAAGTAGAGTGCCCGGGGAGCTCAAGGCAGGATATACCGGCACCATAGATCAAGCTGGGAGAACAGGCAAGGTGTTCTCCGTTAAAGGATTTTTCAATATCCCGCTCAACCCGCTTGGTTTTGATCTGGACGCTGATATTTCCTCGGGAGTACTTGTGCCTGATTGGGAATTCGTCCCCTAGGGAGGAAATACTATGAAAAACCATATTAACCAGAAAGGTCAAGCAGGACTGGAGTTTGTGATCATCATGCCTGTGCTTTTACTGGCCCTGTATCTGATAACAATCATTGGCAACCAGCTGTACCAAAAACTCTCTGCCCAGGCATTTGCTTATTCCCACTGCATGTGGGAGATTATGGACATCGACTTGAAACCAGGAGGCGAAAGTGCTTTCTCGCTGGTTGTAAATGAAACTAAAAAAACCTGGAGCACCGAGGGGTTGTGGGAAAGCTATCCAACTGTCGATAGTCCATATTTAAGTTTTGTTAACTTAGAAGAAAAAACTTGCGTTGGTTCAGTAACTTATGATGACTGGAACGAAGTAGGGTTTGGTTATTTAATAACTTACGATCCTGATGTCCTGGTAGAGTCAAAACTAGCCATTTTGAGACCAAAGTATATGAATATTGAAGCAAGTTTCGGTCAGAAAACTATACATCTTTATGGATTTGGTGATTGATCATGAATAAAAAACAGGAAAAGGAAAAAGGACAGGTAAGCTTGATCTTCATCGTCAGCATGGTCATAGTTATTGCTGCCATGGCGCTACTGGTCGACGGCGTCCGCTACCTGGTAATGAGAAATCGGACGCGCATGATGGCCGACGCCTCTGCTCTATCTGCCGCCAGTATACTGGATCTAGAGGAAGCCAGTAATGGTAACTTTGTCCTGGACAGGAGTGGCGCAATATATACAGCGAATGATATTTTCAGCAAAAACATAGAAACATCCCCTGAATACGCTGATTTTGAGCTAAACGAAGTTCGAGTACAAGGAAACCAGATCTGGGTCACAGTTACGGGAAGATCGGCCCCTTTGTTTGGAAGCCAGTGGGGGCTGAACTATTCCACAACGATCGTCTCCTCTGCCCGGGCTGCAACAGGGATATCAAGCGAGAGGTAATCTGAGATGAGCATTAAGTTACGATTTTCAGCCTTGATCGTTCTTCTAGTATTTTTATGCGGATCGCTGCCCTCTACTGCAAGAGCCGGCAATAACGCAGGTGCTGGTGATAACAAATTGAATCAAATCAGGCACAACCCCTGCGTAAATGGTGTGTATGACAGGGGTGGGACCCATTCGATTCCCACTTTTGAGTGCAGTGGATGGGGCGGCGTCGGTGCCACGATCAATGTTCTTATTCGCGAATGGAGAGCGGGGAGGGAATATCCGTTTGTTGGTGATCCTTTTTACCTAAACATAGGGGTAGATCTAGCGGGGAGGAACATCTCGATAGAAAAGGGCAATATTACCTTCAATAACCAGATCAGATTTTTTGGTTATAAAACAGAGGTCCGCCTGGTGCCAATCAAGGTTGTGTCGAATTGGGATTTCAACGGAACATTTACTTATGACCCTGCAATGGCGACATGGCGCATGGTTGATTTACCAAAAAGAATTGAAGAAAAACTGCCAATAATGCCAGATCCAGAAGTATCCAGTGCCGCTGATCTAAATAGCAAATATTATCCAGTCGTTAAGAAAGATGACCCAAAAATAGCTCCTTACCTGGGCGGGATTGACAAAACGTCTCTCGTGGTAATCACCAGTATGTCGTCCTATCACGCAGAAGATCCATCCACTTACCGGGGCGAGCCGGCCTATCGCCTGGGGGTATCCGCTCACTACCTGGTTCAAGCCCAAGCATCCTGGGACAATTATCAAGAATGGGAAAGGTTTGTGGTTGACGAGAGGATTGTCTGCAGACCCGGGCCTAACAGCGCTGGAGCCTACGAGTGTCTCGCGCCTAATAATGGCTTATATGTGCCCGGCCACTACATTACCGAAACCGTCTATGATTACAAATGGGGTGACAAACAAGGTGAGGGCGATACGGGCTGGGTCTCTATAGCCACAATTGAAACAGACAAGGTCCGTTGGCCTGACGGGACCATTCATGATCATATCCCGATCCTGACCTATCAATCCCAGCCATTGCTTCAGCAGCCCTAAAGGTGAGTTCGGTGAAAAATTTTATTCCAGTTCTGCTGATCATAACCATAACAGTGCTAATCCCCTCCCCTGTTCTTGCTGATGGAGGAGGCGGCAGCGTGGATGCTCTGTTTGAGCAAAGCGCTGAGATGGCCAGGGTGATCACTACAGGGATCTCGATCGCATTCGGAGTTGGTTTTCTTATCAATCTCTCCCGGGCTCAGCTAGCACGAGGAACCGGGGACAGCCTGGGGTATTCTCGCGCTCTTCAGCAGGGAATCGGAATGGTTATCCTGCTGGCGCTATCGGCCAACGTAGAACTCATTGCTGCCGCCTTGTATACGATTGGATCCGGAATTGACGTGGACCCCTCTTCTTCAGCTGTATTAACTGGTGTCTGGGAACAACTGGCAAAATTCTTCGCCTCAACAATTCTGGGCGGAGTCGGGGTTTTCACCACAGTCTCCGCTATGGGCGCTGGAATGGCTGGCCATATTTCTTCTATTGTCGGCTCCCCTTCTGGTATTTCCAGCACGATCTCCAACGGCATTGTACTTATTGGTGGAGGAATCCTAACCATGATGTCTGTTGTGGTCGCCAACAGTATCATCGCAACAGTATTTTAGTTAAAGGAGTAGGCTATGCGCAATAGAAAATATTTACTAATATTGTTTTTTGTCGTTTTGTTGGCGACACTGTCCCTTCCGGCAACCGTATTCGCTCAGGGAAACAGCGATCCAGGAGACACGGGCGAAGCCCTATCTGTGCTTGAAAACACTTTCAAGAGTCTGGGTGTACTGGCAATAAAATTCATGTACACGCTAAGCTTCATTATCGTCCTGGTGGGCGGAGTGAAAAACGGGTTTGCCATCAACCTGGCCCAACAGATCGGCGTCGCCGGAATGGCCTCCCGTCACACCTGGGATTTCATCATGGGAATAGTGATGTTCGTGCTCTTCCTGGCAACGCTGCCCATTCTCAACCTGGTGATAAACAACGTGACCCATTTAGTCCCAACCAATATAGAAATCTTTACTCCAAGTTGGTGACCCGCATCTTTATTCCATGAAAAATATGAACAGAAAAGGCTTGATCAACTCTGCGGCTGCGCTTGTACTGCTGGTGGGGATTTCAACAATCTCTGTCTCAGTTGTATCTGCCCATCCGGGCGAGCTGCCTCCTGTGCCTCCGCCCCCTCCTGCCCCCACGCCTGCTCCTCCTCCGGGAAATGCAGACACTGGAAACCCTGCTGAGGAAGGAAAAAGCGGCGGTGTGCTGACTCAAATTTTCAAGGTGATGTTCGATTCCTCCACAATGAAAGACGCGATCGTCAATTCTATTGATTCCATTTTTAATGATGCTGTTGGAAACCTGACGGCTTCCACTTCGCCTTTTTATAAAATGGGTAGCGAGATCTCTGATATTGTCTTTGAGACAGAAAAGCTAAAGGCTATCAGGCTTACCTCCTGGATCCAGCTCAGGAAAGTAGCCTTTGCCCTGCTTCCTCTGACTGCAGCTCTCACGATTTGGGCATCCATGAAAGACGGCCTTTATTCTGTCACCGGCTATGCCAACACCTTTGAGGCAATTGCTGAATTCTTTGTTTCCCTCGCAATTGCCCTGGCGTCCTTCTGGTTGATGGAACAAGCCATCAGTATGGTCAAGATCCTGACCCTGGCTATCGCGGAATCACTCCAGGTGGATATCACAGGAAGCGTGTATGCTGGTATGTTGATTAAACCCGCTGCTCTGGGATTATCCAATCCCATCATGTCGATGATCTTAAATATCCTGAGCTTTGCTCTTGTTCTAACTTATATGGGCTCGGTAACTATCGCTTTTTTAGCCCGTGAAGTGGTATTGATCATGACTGTTGCCCTGGCCCCGGTAATGATCATTCTGGGATCTGTCAGGCCCCTCGCCTGGCTCCGGGGGTTGTGGTCCAAGGCCTTTATTGTTTTCCTGCTCTTGCTTCCCATTAACGTGCTGACCATGGGCGTTGCTTTGAAATTATGGGTGGCGGCTCTTAGCCTATCATCCGGGCCCCTGGCTGCACTTTTACAGCTCGCAATTCTGGCAGGAACCCTGAGTGTTTTGATCGCTGTCAACGGAACGCTGGGAAAGTTAGTCTATGGCGCCGCAATTGAGGTAGCAAAGAAAGTAGGAAAAACTTTGACCTCAGTGGCAACGATGGCCGCTGGACTCGCTGTTGGCGCGGCAGGAGCGGGCGCATTAGGAGGATCGGCATTGGGTGGTTCTTTGGGAGGAGCTCAGGGATTAGCGCCAGCTGCTGGAGGCGGAGGCGGCATGGCGCTTGGCGGTGGCCCGGCTGGCGGTGTTGTAACCAGCACAAGCAAACTGACCTCTTCGATTGGACGCACACTGAGCAGTTCCCGAAGCTCTGCTGTAAGCAGCCTGGGCAGAGGAATGCAGATCGGAGCCATGGTGAAAGACCACCAAATGGCAAACCAATCTCCCCCCTCTTCACCTCAAATGAACATCGCACAAAATGGGGTTCCTGGTCAATCAAAAGGTGTGGCTGATGTCATGGGGCAGATTGACACTCCTCAAAAAGCCGCGGCGATTGGAAGTGATCAAGCGACCTTGGCCAACAGGGTAACCATGGGCGCTGAAACGGCCGCGTCCACGCTCGAAGCCGTTGAAAGCGGAGGACTCTCCGCAAGAGATTACCTGAGAGATACAAGCTATTTAAATCCTGGCATACCAGATGTAGAAATGGCCGGACGTGATTTCATTCGTTCCGAAGCCGGTTCATTTGCCCTGGGAGGAAGGAGCAACTTTACCCAGACAGCGCTTGTCAATACAACACCAAATACTGTCGGACTCCATTCCCTGGATTATCAGGCCGCCCAGCGTATTGTTCAGAGCGAACAGAGATATGGAAGCAGCTACTTCAACGAGATCTCTGCTTCGAAAATACAGGACGTCGCCCTGGCTGTCCACGCCCAACGGTTATCAGGTACGCGTTCCTATGACGCCATAATCAACAACGCAAAAAAAGAACCCGATCTAAAAGCATGGATTGACAAATCAAAAGGACTGATTTCATGAATTATCCCGTTCCTCCATCCTTTGACCTGGAAGAATCCAGTTTCGTCTCCTTTGTTGGTGTCGGGGTGCGGGAGTTCATCATTGTAGGAAGCGGTATTCTGCTGGGTATTATGGTCGGGGTCGCCCTGCCCGCCAGCTGGCCCGTGAAAATCGCCGCAGGAACGCTGTTGGCTGGTTTTGGTTTTTGGCTGGCGATTGGAAGGGAGCCTGGAACAAATCGAAAATTCGAGGATGTCTTTTTTGATTACCTCCGTTTTCAGAGACGACCCAAAGTTCATCAGCGCAATTACATCGCTGCTCCCGATGCTGACGATCCCTTCTTTGCTCCGGATGTTTTTGATCCCGGTCAAAGTGAAACATCTGGCAAAGCCGATGAATCTCACGAACGCCCCAGGCGGATCGCGGAACTAACCTGGAATGTTAGTAATCTTCCTGAAATGGACCAGCTCGCCAAAGCAACCGGTTGGTTCAAAATCAGGTCCATGCCCCTCACCGGGGCAACCTTGCTCAATATTATGGGATTGGCTCTCCTGGCCGGCTTGTTGGCCTGGGTCTGGCTGGGTGGATTGAAGTCCTTCTTGGCTGGTTTTTCGGGATTCTAACTTATGAGAAAAAGATTATTTGGTGATAAGCAGCAGAAAAATAACAGCGCTCCAGGTGGGAAGAAATTTTCCGCGCCCGAGTCCAATACGCTTGGCCTGGTCCCAATTCTCAAAGTCTTGCCGGACATGCTGATTACCACGCACGGAAAATTTGTAAGGATGTTTGAGTTTCCCTCTGTCCCTGCTGAAGCGGGAGGTGAGCAAACAATCAGCATCCAACGAAGGTATGCAAATGCTCTGGCCAGCCTTCCCCCAGGGTCCAAATTTCAACTAACAGTTATCCCCTCGCCGATCGATCCCACTCCGGACCTGGAACACTTTTTCAAATTCCAGCAGTTCTGGTCAAGCGAAACCGGGGCTCATCAAAGGGATATCGCAAATCTTTCCAGCACGGCCATTGAAGAAGCAGCCAGGAGTTTTATGACCCTGATCACCAACTGGTACTCAGGCGTCAATCCTATCACCTGGAGAATGATTATTACACTTTCCTACATGCCACCATTTCAGGGACGGAAAGGCCTATTTAGTATAGGCGGCAACAATAACGCCCATGTCCATGCGCTTGAAGGTCATGCTGGTTCAGCCAGAGAATATTTCAACCAGCACGGCGGCATCCTGCTGCAGTCTTTTCAGAACCAGGGGCTGGAATTGGTCCCTCTTGACGGTCCTGAAATGGCCCAGACTGTATGGCGGGTGCTGCATCCCACAACAACAGGAGCTCAGGAAAGGAGTGCGAATTCTGCGCTTCAAAATGTGCTTGATAAAAGAGAAGGCTGGGTTTCTTCCTCTTCAGCTCCCGGTCCTGAAGTTTTTTCCCCTCACTTTCCTCCCACACAAATAATTGAAGAGCTGGCACCTGATAACGTTCGGGAAGAGCCGGACCTGATCTATATTGATGGGATCTACCTGAAGGGATATTCTGTTTATGATTACACCCCGGGGAGCATGATCCACCTGCAGCAGCTGACCAGTTTTCCTGGCGGATTTCTGGGTTCCCTTTTTGTCTACGTGGAAGATCCGGCCGAGATCGCCGGCAAGCTTCGCAGCAAAGAGACTTCACTCAAAGGAAAGTCCCACCTTCGCCAGACCAAGGGGTTTATCTCCAGCTTTGGTTCAGACCAGGAGGCCAGCGCGGTTGAGACCACCAGGGCTAAAATGGAAATGGGTCTTGAGAACCCGATCTCGATCCGTTTTTTCATCATCGTCGCCGCTGCCACGCCTGACGAACTGAAAAACAGATCCCTGAACATGGAAAATATCCTGACCACGCTGGGCGCCAAATTCTTTGCAACAACACATAACCAGCTGCACGCCTGGCAAACCGCCCTGCCCCTGGCCCATATCGCGATCCAGCAGAAAAAGCGCAACATGACACCAGGGTCCCTGCAAACTTTCTTCTGGCCTCCCAAGAGCCGGCTGTTCGAAGAAGACGGGCGATATATGGGCGTGGATCTCAACAGCGGGACCCCCTTATATTACAACCCGCTCGGGAGCGCTAAAGACAGATCCCCTACCCTGCTGGCGATCGGGAAAATGGGCGGAGGGAAAAGTGTCTGGCTGCGGGCCAACATGTTAATCGGGCTGATGCGCGGCAACACCATATTTGCTGTTGATCTTGAAGGCGAGATGGAAGATTTTGTAGAAGCCTACGGGGGCAGGTATGTCAACGTGGGAGCAAGTTCAGGAGATCGCATCAATGTGCTTGATGTGCCCCTGGATGATGATCAACCCTTGATTGCCGGTGTTGAACAATTGGTGGCCTTCACCTCCACTGTGCTGCAGAGAAAGATCGAACACGGCCAGGAATGGAACGCGCTGGCAGATGCTTACGAAGCTGCCATAAAGGACCGGATTGGAAGCCTCAACCCGGAAGATTGGTCCCCTCAGAAAGCGCCGGTGTTATCTGATATTGCTGACATTCTGGAGCACATGGGCGAAACTGGCAGGTCTCTGGCAGCCGGCCTTAAGCCTTATTCCAGCGGCGTGTATTCCCAATTCTTCAACACTCCCTCTACCCTGGATGTATCCAACGAGCGTCTGGTTGTATTTGGGTTGGGAGAAATTCATGCTTCGTCAGCTGCAGATATCAGGAAGCGGGCTTATCTCTGGCAGGTGATGAGCATTATCTGGTCTGAAACAGTCAGCCGGCACCGCAAAAATCCTGACAATATTACGGACGTTTTTCTGGACGAGGTTTGGGCTCTGCTCCAGGCGCCTGGCGGCGGTGAAGCAATTGAGAATATGGCCAGGCGGTACCGCAAACGCAACGGCATTTTGTGGATGGCCACCCAGGAAGTGGACGAGTTCCTGGATTCTGAAGTTGGCCGACGTATTTTAAAGATTGTGGGTACAACAGTCCTGATGTCACAAACAGACTATGCCGCCGATGACCTGCAAGGCTTGCTGCATTTCTCTGATTACATCAGAAGCTTACTGGTGGAAATGCCAACAGGGAAATCAGTTATCAAGCTGCCGGTGGGTTTAAAAGTTATCCGAACCTTTATACCCGAGGATACAAAGGGGATTCTGTGACATGATCCGAAGCGGAAAACTGCTCGTCGGGTGTGTGATGGGCGTCATCGGAATCATTGTTAGTTTTACAACCATCTTTACTGTTTTTGCGGAAATAGCGCGCCAGCAGCTCCCGTTCGGAAAAGACAGGGTCGCCGAATGGATGCTGGGTACTCCCCAGCCGGTGGCCAGCGAACTCCAGGACAATGGGTATATCAATGCCGGTATTGGTGTGGGCTGGAAAGATTTTATTCATCCGGATGCCCCTTCCCCGCCCAGCGGTATTCCATTTCGCTTTACCCCGCATCTGAACTGCCTATTTCAAGATCCTAATTACACAAGGCATACCGGGGTAGATTTCCCCGAAAATCAGGGTACTCCCGTTTACGCCACTATGGCCGGGCTGGTGGTCTGGTCTGGAGAGAACGGCCCCTGGGGCAACCTGGTAGTAATGGAAAACTCCGGTTGCCAAACCTGGTACGCCCATTTCGATTCGATCAATGTCTACCAGGGTGAAGTTATCTCCCGGGGCGAGCAGATAGGCAATATCGGGTCCACGGGGAATTCAACCGGCTATCACCTCCACTACGGCATCAAGAAGAAACAAGGTGAGGGAGCTGTCTGGATGAATCCGCTGGGGTTCTTTGCCGGAGAGGACTACATTAAAGTGCCCTGCCGTTAAAAAGAGAATAATATTACACAACAACCACTTTTTTCCTGTAGTTGTAGAAATCAATATGATCTGGATGAAGCGACTCTCCTGGGTATGTCTTGCCTTGTTTGCGGGAGCAGCCTGAGGAAAATGGACTCCACCTGGGCGGTGTCCGAGATCGCATCCGGCCAACAAAATCAACGTGTGCCCCGGGGCACACGTTACTCCGCTCTTGAATACAAGGTCGCTGTAATCACCCTGCCCTCCCGAAACGAAAATGACGTGGAAAGTGTGTCTGATCTAATTCGCACTCTTCCCATGCCGCTCAGCCTAGAGATCTTTGCCCGGGGCGACAGGCGTTATTTCTTGATCCGCGGCCGGAAAGAAAACCTTGAGTTTGCAGCAGAGCGCCTGGAATCTGTCTATCCAAAATTACAGGTAACTATTTCAGATACCGACCCTGTCCAGGATGGTTTTTCCCAAGCAGGCGGATCTCCAATCGGAGGCTGGGCCGAGTTCAATAAACCGGGCTGGCTGCCCATCAAGACCTGGGAGTCTTTCTTGAAAGGAAGCGATCCGGTAGTGAGCATGATGTCTTCTTTTTCTGGTTTATCTGAAAACGAGGCTGTCTGGATGCAGCTGTTCCTCGCCGAAGAAGGCGCTCCAGAATGGGGGGGGTATGGTCCAGAAAAGACTGAAGGTGGAATCCCAGCGGGGCTACATGGTGGATGAAAGCGCTTCCATGGTCAGTTCCCCCCTAGAGGTTCGACAAACAGAGGCTCTGAATTTCAAGGCAGTTGGAATATTCACGGGTACTGCTATAGGCATGGGGTTGGCCTTGATGTTATTCATTTCAGGATTCAAGATTTGGGCAGGACTGGCAGCCCTGATCGTGGTTGCCGGCACCATCTACTTTTTGGAGCTTGTGAACCGACTTGGAGAAGACGAATGGGATCAGACCGATCTGCGCCTGGTCCGGGAAAAGATGATCAACAGCCAAAGATTGGTTAAAGCAGCTCTTCGGTTCATGGCTGTTTCTGACCAACCTGAACGCAGCCTTTCTTTACTGCGCAGGCTCGGGTCCACCCTGGCCCAATACAGCGTAAGCGGCGGCAACTCTTTTTCCACCACAAAACCCAGCACGCTGGAACAGCATCCTGTCTGGCCGGCAGCGGTGATTGCCCAGGAAGAGACCCCGGTGCTGTGGATCAGTCCATTAGAAATTGCCGGATTATGGCATCCTCCCCTCTTCGATCACCGTGCCAGTATGGACGCGGTCAAGGTCAATGCTATCGCCCTGCGAGCTCCCTCTCTGGATGATGTCGGCGGCCTTTACCCTATTGGCGATGCCCGTCTTCCAGGAGGCAAGGAATTTCCGGTATTCCTGAACACCTTGGCCTTGCGGCGCGGGATCACCATGGTAGGTAAGCCTGGCATGGGTAAATCGATTTTAATGGAACACATCGTCAAGATCTCTGCAGAAGAAGATCCGGAAAAGCCTTCCATTGTGGTGGTGGATCCCCATGGTGATCTGGCTGAAAGATTATTGGGTGTGTTATCTCCTGAAGTTGTCAGGGACCGGGTCTATTACCTGGATGTAGCTGCCAAAGATTACATCATGACTTATAACCCCTTGGACCCAACTCAAAAAGGATTGGATCCTCAATCTATTGCCCAGATCTTCATGGATATTGGTCAGGCCTTGTTTGGAAAATATTGGGGCCCCAGGATGCAGATCCCTTACAAGCGCACGATCCTGACTGTAGCGCTTGCGAACAAGAAACGCGGTCCGGGAAATATGTTTGGTCCTAACCTGATCACCCCTTTCCTGATGGCCGAAAAAGAGCTCTGGGCTGAGTTTATCAAACAGGAAATCGGAGACGACGAGGAGGCGGTCGAGATCCTCAACATGTACTACCAGGGTCAACTGGCTCATATCAATCGCAATCTCAAGCAGTAAGTGCTCATGCCCGTGCTCTCTAAATCAGACCGCTTTGCTGAAGAGCCGGCCAACGCCTTATACAATCCTCCCAAGTCAGATCTTGACCTGTGGGAAGTGATCGAGAACCGCAAGATCCTGATTATCAATACCCGCTCCGGCATCATCGGTGAAGACATGTCAGCTTTTACCGGAGCCCTGTTTATCAACGCCGTGGTCAAGATTGTCATGCACCAGATCGCCAACCGGGTCAAGGAACGGATTCCCATTACCTTTGTGATTGACGAAATGCAGACCATCGCTGGCGTACGCTGGGATACGATCCTGGGCCAGATGAGAAAACATGGTTTCAACCTGGTGATAGGTACCCAGTCCCTGGCCAGCATCCGCGAAAACCTGGGCGACAATATGCCCGGCATTATCCTGGGCGGATCTCACTCCCTGTTCACATTCCGGATTAACGGAGAAGACGCGGATAAGCTGTCAGAAGAAGAATTCCGCACTGAAGAAGGCGGCGTGGATCCAACTACACTAACCCAGCTGCCGCCTTATCATGTCTGGGCTTCCATGGTTGGCCAAAACGGGAATAAAATTCCCCCCTTCTCCATGCGAATCAAACCGCCTCTTGAAGCATCCGAAGACCAGATCCAGGAAGCGCTTGATGCCAGGGCAAACTACAGTACTCCTGTCAAAGTTGCTTCAGCTGCAGGGATGAAATCGCTGACCTATATCCGGGACAGTTTCGGCAGGGTCTTGAGCGAGGGAACTGGAAATGGTGGGTCTGGAAGGGATTCAATAAAAACAGGCCTTTTCAAGGGAAGAGGTGACGAGTTGATAGGGTCTCTTCTAAGTGATTGTCCTTCAGTTGAAAAGGATCGTACTAATAAGGCTGCAGGGGGGATTGACCAGGCCCTAAGTGATCTCGAGGGGGAGGCTCTGCGCATGTTCGACGAGGAAGATTTCTAGTGCAAAAAGAAAATTCTTTGGTCCACTTTTTATATGATTACCCCTGGACCAGTAAACCTATCCTGGAATCTGTTTTTGGCCCCAGATATGAAAGGTTGGCCAAGGCTAAAGAAACCAGAACTGTCCTGGTCCCCGGGGTGGGGGTATGCTGGGGCATAAAACAAGAGAAGCTTTCTTCAGTCCCCGGTGTTCGAAGGCGCGAACAAGCCAAAAAATTCCTGCTCAGAAACTATGGGCGGGGCGCTCTGTGGGTTGGGGGATCTCCTGGATTATGGGGATCTGACCTGCTTGCCAGGGTAGGGCAGCAGCGCAAGTTCTGGGTCCGGGTTTGGGTTGACAATGAGGGGCCAGGTGTAGAGGCGCTGCCATTTCTCCATCCGGTTCCAGCCAGGTTTGCCCCCAATTTAGTGGACCTGCTCCTGACAATTTCTGTTGAGCGGGCGGAGTTGATTAGGAGGCAGCTCGAATCTCATTGGACGCGGGGAAGTAAACAAGCACTTATCTATTACTCCCTGGGAGACGATTATTTGAAATTTGGAAACAGCCGCGCGCGCGATGGGGCAGGGTCCAGCGGCAAATCTGTAACCGAGGCCGAGGTATCGTCAGCCATATCTGAAATCAGATGGAAGAGACTTGAGAATGTCCGCCACGAACAGGTAATTGGCAAACTGTTCCTCACTCTGACTGAAGTCGATTTTGACCTGTTAAAGTATGTTGGTGACAATCCTCTCTTCGACCTTGATGGTCTGTCCATCCTGGTTTCATCCTCTGTTACGGGGGGAGATTTGTCAGAAGTGAAGGAAAAAGCGCGGCGGCGTTTTGACTCGTTGGAAGAAATTGGTTTGATTGAAAACGCTGCACCACCAATGATGGGGAAAAAGACATCTGCGTTGGGACTGGAAGTTCTCTCAAAGTACTGGGGCGTTAATCCGGATAGTATGCGCCGATTCCATGCCTGGCCTCAGAAGATAGCCGAGGGGGGGGATGTAGCTTATTCGGAAAACGCACTTACCTATATCAAGCAGCACACCAGGGAAGTACAGCAGTTTGTATTTGGCCTGCTTGACAATGCCTGGCGTCTGCACCAGGACTACGGAGGAGTGGATGTTTTTTTGGAAACAATCATTGGCAAAAGGATTTATTTTCAGGACCTGGCAAGCGGCGAATTTGACTGGGTGATTCCTGACGCCGCCATCGATTTAACCTTTTGGCGGCGTATCTGGAGAGACGGCCTGGTTCATGATCCCAAAATCTCCTTTTCTTCGGCGCAGCTGTTGGTGGAAATTGATCGCGCTACAAACCCGATCACGCGTCTCGCAGAACGCACCCAGAAATATGGCAGGATCTGGCGAAGCCTGGCTGGAAATCCGGTTCAGGTTTGGGTTATTGACGGTTCTCCCTGGCGGGAAAAAGAGATCCTGGAAATGCTGGGGGAGGCCGGCATTAACGGCTGGACGGTTTTAGTTGAGCGGTTGAAGCTGGAGAAAGACGATCCCTGGTGGGATAGGTTTTCTTATAAAGATGGAGCCCTGCCCTATGCAAAACACAACGGACTTGCGCCGCTGCGGAAGATCTGGCGAAGGGTGGGGGATTATGAGCTTCACTACCTGCTGGACCATGCACCCTGGGAAAGGGAGATGTCTCAATCCAAGCCGATGACCAAAGTGCTCAGGAGTTACTGAATGTTAAACGTGTGCCCCGGGGCACACGTTTAAATTGCTCAATCTCCTGCCCTCAGGCGTAGTTTTTGAGCCAACGATTCCAGTACCTCGTCTCCGGACAGGATTTCTTTCTTGTCTAGGCCTGTTTACTGTACTTCTTTTTGTACGTCACGCTATTTGTTCTGCTTTCTCACTATCCGAACTCTCTCCTCTGTCGCTACGAGGAAATTATCTTGAAGCTTGTCTGAATAATTTTCTAATAGTCGTTCGATAACTGCAATTTTGCTGCCTGCCCTTTCATCGTCGAGACGAAGCAAAATGATCCCTTTGTGCGGCTTCTTGTCCCGAAATATCTTCTCGCCGAAATCTTTATCATTGGTTACCAAAATGCGGTCTTCGTGATTGGCTCTTTCAACAACTTCGTCATCATCGATTCCACGGGCTTTCTCATATACGGAAAACACGTTGTGCCCTTGTTCTCGCAACCATCGCGCAACAGCAGGCCCCGCACATTCGTCAACAAGAAACCGCATTAGGCTGCCTTTACTGTCAGGGGCATAAATTCAGTGCTTTCCAACGATTTTGTCGCAAACAGCAAGCAAGCTTGAATGTCTTCAGTGGTTATGCCTTGATATTCTTCTATCACTTCTTCAAAAGTAGCCCCCTGCGCTAATAATCCCAGAATATATTCGACCGTCAAGCGTGTGTCTTTGATTACAGGCTTACCAACCATTACGTTTGGATTAATGACAATGCGTTCTAATATTTTTTTCTCATTCATAGTTGTTGCTACCTCCACTCCTATATTATACCTGTATTCCCGGATAGACAGATTTATATTCATAAGACAAACCGCTTGCCTCAAAGTTCGCGTACCTGCTCATTCAAGTTTTCGAAAACTAGCCGGAGTGGTTCACGGGGTTAAGGTTTCCTCAAGGTGAATCTGGTACTCGCTGACACGAGACTTCCCGCTAGAAAGCTCCTTAATGCCATGAGAACAAGCTTCAATCGCTGGGCGCCTTCTATCTCAGCGGGGAGATTATGTCTCTCTGTTGAATCCGTAACCATGGTACCGCTTTTGAATTTACTCAGTCACCAGTCCTCAGGTGTAGTTATTGAGCCAGCGATTCCAGTCCCTCGGCTCTGGATAGACTTTCTTTCTTGCCAAGACCGGCTGTAACTTCGGTGGTCAGTTGTCTATTTTCCTTGTCTGCTTGATTTCCTTTTCACGATATAATTGCATAACCATCAATTCCAAAGAATTACTGCACCTCCCTTAAATGGCGGTCTTTCATGACTGGAAATGGTACCGGGAAAACAAGAATTCTATGGGTTGGTAAAAAAAGATCAGCCTTCCCGTCATTTGTCTCCGAATTATTGGATAAAGGATATAAGGTCACTGTTTCTGAAAATGGCAAAGAAGCCCACGTCCAATTAACCAAGAAATTGAAGCCTGATGTGCTGATCATCGACGCTGCATCCATGCGCACCACCGGGGCCAGGATCTGCCGGTCCATTCAGGAAGAACAACCAAAAATCCCCCTTATCTTAATTAATTCCAAAGACAATTTACCGGCCAACGAGATCGTTGCCGATGTGCAGCTGGTGCTTCCTTTCACCATCCGCAAACTTGTCAACAGGATTCTCCCTTTTGCGCCTGGCGATGGTGATGAAATTATCAAAGCCGGCCCCATCCACCTGGATATGGATCGCCTGATTGTGCGCTGTCACGGCAGTGAGGAGCACATCACGCCCCGCATGGCAGAACTTTTAAAAATACTGGTCCGAAAGAAGGGGGAAATCCTGGAACGGGAAATCTTATTCAGTAAGATCTGGAAGACCAATTACACCGAGGATACCCGGTCTCTGGATGTGCACATCAACTGGCTGAGGAAGGTCATTGAGAAAGACCCCGATCAGCCCAAGATAATCCTCACTGTTCGCGGCGTTGGTTACAAATTAGCTCTCGATTCCAACGATTAACCACCTTAATTCTGCTGTCACTCTTTCACGCTTGTCGAAAAAACATCCAGGCCAATGTGTGCCCCGGGGCACACATCAGTAGGGGAGGATTTTGTATGTCCACAAGAGAATCTTTCCTGTCTCCCTGGAAATCATCGCAGAGTAAGGGACAGGTCAGGGGTATCGATAGAACACTCTTCGGGAAAATGAAATCCCTGGTTTGAAAACCATGTCAACTGCCAGGGCGTGGCCTTCTCCACTCCAATTCTGTTCAACCCGTGCGGATATTAGACCGAGAGAATAAATGCGCATTGTCCAAGGTTAGGGGAATTGCCGTGGTCGCCTACGTCCATAATCCACTCCACCTCCAAACAGGCATGGACCTTTCTGCGCCTCGCCTAACAAAACTGTCGGGTCTTTTCCTATCACTCAATTATATAGTTAATGTAGTGGGACGCTCTTCTTGAAACGTGGGAGCGCAGGATTTTTACTTGTCAATTATTCGCTCTCGATCACTTCTTTTTCTTCGGTACCGAAAGCGCTCCCGCGCCAGGAATAAATGTAGATGAAAATTCTCGTCGTTAAAAGTGACACTTATACTCAAAGAATATTTCAGCTTATCCTCTCTCGGGAAGGGCATACGGTTCTCTTTTCACCAACCAACGAAGCTGGTCTTCTCACCGCAAAAGAGGCAATCCCAGATCTGATCCTGTTGGACATCACATTCCCGGACCTAGATAGCGTGCAGTTCCTACAAGAGCTGCGAGCAGCGCCGGAAACGGAAGCTATTCCCATTATAATTCTCATCGAGAAATCCCAAGCAGATATAAAGAAAAAATACATACACGCTGGCGCTAGCGTCTGCCTTGTAAAGCCTATTCGCCCCCATCAGCTTCTCGCCCAGATTGAGTCTCTCCATCTTTAAACCTACAGAGGACCCGCACTCTTCCCCCATACAAGGATGTTTACCGCTGGCGAGAAAAGACCGCTCGCAACAATACCTATTTCTGGACTTCTGACCCCCGGACAGCGGTCAGAATGAAACAGGTTTTTTTGAGATCGCGAAGCGAGCTTGTGCTGACTCTTCCGCGCACACCAGGTGCAGCCGAGACACATTTTCAGGATGTTGCCTTGCTCAATGCCCGCGCATGTTCATTTTATAAAATTTAAAGGATTTATAAGAGTTTAGATGAAAAATCATATTCTGCATGCGAACTGAACCAGAAATCCCCTCAGGCTTTTACTCATCGCCCTTTCTGATACAGCCAGGCGATATCCTCCGCGCTAGTCCCATCCACTTGCGTCGGGCAGCGGGTCATTTTGAAACAACCCTAATTAATACATTCAAATGTGCGAATTGTGTGTTTGAAGATCTAAATCAGTGAAAAATCAGCACTGCGGAGGTACCTTCTGAAGATTTTCACTCCCAAAGCAGGTTTCTTGCTGTTCCCCCCAACCTGTTCCCCGGGGAACAGGTTACTCTTTAGTCCGCTGGCGCAGCTTGGAAGCCAGGTCTTCCAGTAGGGAGGCTGCTTCCAGTATCTGGGCATCTTTCATGCCGGCAGCGAAATCTGTGGCCACTTCCCCCAGTTTCTCGCGCACTGTTTCCACTTGAGCAGACTTGAAGAACAGCCGAATCCGCCTGGCAGCAACCTGGGTGGGAGACTCGATCGGTCGCTTGACAGGTTTGCCCTTTTTCTGCCCTGGCTGCTGATTCACGTATTCGCTCATCTCCTGGGCGGTCAGGCTGTCCTTGACGGCCTTTTTGATCGCTTTTTCCCACTGGCCTGCAGGCAGCTTCATGATCTCCCGCAGGACTCGCTCGCTGAGCCGGTTGAGATCAGCCAGGTACTGCATCTCATTGGGCAGCTCTAGGATATCGAGATGGCGGACCATCACCGGCCGGCTTAAACCCATCACTTCTCCAATCTTTTCCCAGATCCCGGCCGGCATCTGTTTTTTTCCCGTCAGGCTTTTCAAATCAAGGACGCTGCGGAAGTAATCGTATTCCCCAATATCTCCCCCTTTGAGGGGATCCTTTTCCTCCGGCAGCTCCAATTTACTGAGGACAAGGGAGGCAATCTCACGGGCCCGGGCTACCGCTGTGGGCGATTCGGCGTGGATGTTTTCCACTACCTGCCGCTCCCGGCTGCGCCGCTGGTCATCGATCTCACGGCATTCCAGATGGGGCTCTTCGACAAGCCCCTCTTTTACGGCTGAGAGGGCTTTGGCCCAGAAGCGTCGTTCTCCAGTTTCCAGGTGAAAAACGGTCTTCCCGTTGACTATCTCCCAAACGCCAGTGACCGGCTTGATCTGGCCGTGCTCTGTGAAGGTTTCCCCTAAATCAACCAGCGTGTTGACCCGGTACGAAACCGCGGGGTCTTCCTCGGCCATCGTCAGCCACAGGGCTGCTGCTTCTTGCCAGGTGATCTCCCCGGCAATAAACGATTCTTTAATCTCCAGGGGCAGGATGGGGCGAGGCTGAAATTGATCCGGTAGAATCTGGCCAAGGGGCACGGTGACGATCCTGGACGAGCCCGTCCGTTCAGTCCGGGGGGTTTCCTGCGAGAAATACCCCTCGGCTTGGCTGTCTTTTTTCCTGCCTTCTCTGCGGGCAAATATATCTGCTGTTTTTTGGTCTTTGACCATGCTGTCGCTCTCCCTGTAGGGGGGTGACGAAAATTTAACTGTTTATTCTATTTCGTATAACCTCTGATACCTTAGCATATTCCTGTGCTGCGAGGTTGGAGGAGGCAATATCATCAGAATCTTTGGGTGGCCTATAACTAAATATGTCCAGTCCCAGGGTTTGGGCACTGTGGACATCTCCCCGGTCCCCTATGGCGGGCAGAATCAGATCCCCATAGCGGTCGGTGAGCGTTTCCAGCCAATCCACCTGCTCGTTCCGCCGTAAATGACACTTTACAGGGGAGATCCCAAGCACTTTCAAATCAGGATTCAGGCGGGGGTGCCTCTGGATGCGTTCAACAGTGTCCAGGGTTTCTACCAAGCTGTCCAGGGCAAAAGCCTGCAGGTCAATAGGGATGACCACATGAGTGCCAGCCAGCAGGCTGTTGATGGTCATCACGCCCAGGTTAGGGGGTGTATCAATGATGATATACTCATATAAAGATTTCAAAGGGTGCAGCAGATCCATCAGGCGGTACTGTCCATCCGGTTCTCCGGTGAGAACCCGGGTGGCTAAGTTTAGAGAGGATTTATGGGTAGGGAAGTAATCGAGGTTGTTATCGCTGTTTTTCGGCAGATGGGAAGTCTCGATGATCGCTGTCGCTGGCAGTGTGGATTCCCCCAGTAGTAGATCCCCCAGGGTTTGCTTGTCGCTCTCATCCTCCTCGTCTTCGCCCCCAAAGACGCCGCCGGCCAAGGTTTTTGAGGCGTGGGCCTGGGGGTCCATATCGACCAGCAGGACCCTTCCGGGTCCCCCGGGATGCTCGTAGGCCTGCATCAGTGCCATGGCCGCGGAGACATTAATTGCCAAGGTGGTTTTTCCGACGCCGCCTTTTTGAGATGCTATGGTCAGGATTTTCATCCGTTTTGCTCTCTTTTCTAAGAGTTATCAAATCCTCAGCCCTATTTATAAACGAGTTTCCCAAAAAACACAAGACCTTAATAATCATTATTCTTGTTGCGGAAAACTGTTTTTTTAGTTAAAATGCAAGCGCGATGGTTTAATTCTTAAAATTTTATGTTTGCGCTTGTATTTTTTTTCTTTTTATGGAATAATCAGGATGAAGTCAATCAACACTACGTCTGCGGTGGTTTATGGTCACTCTTGATGAACGCACAGTTGTCTACCGACTGCGCCAGCTGGGACTGCTGGAAAATCCCTTCCTGGCCTATCCTGACGCCAGGTATTTTGTCCCCTGTGTGGAACACGCCGCCCTCTATCAGGAAATTCTGCAATTGTGTGTCGATGAGCCCCAAAAGCGCGTGGCCCTGATCCGCGGGGAAAAAGGAACAGGCAAATCCACCCTGACCACCAGGTTGTCAAATACTGTCTTCCCCGGCGGGACTGTCTCTCTTTCCAGTGTGCTGATCAAAGAATCAATTCCCACCCAGACTGCTTTTGTCCGTTCAATCAACGATTTCTTTCAGCTAGAAACCAAACGCTCCCTGGAGGACCGCCTGGAAGTCCTCAGAAATTTTGTCCTTCATCAGCAGGTGCAGAGGGGAGGGCTGTTCATGATTATCGATGAAAGCCTGATCTCCCAGGTGTGGTCCACTCTTCTTTCTATCCTTTCCTGGAAACAGGAGGGTGAGCTGCTCAATGTCCGGGCAGCGATCTTCAGCGAAAACAACCTCTTTAAATATGAAGAGAGCAAGAAGCAGCTCAAGGGCTTTGTAGGCATCCGCAAAACTCTGGGAAATTTGAGCTTTGCCAGCGCCACCAGAATATTAGAGAACCGGCCCAAAATGGCCGGCCGCTCTGCACCGCTCTTCCAGCCCCCCGCGGCGGCGGAAATCGTCGAGCGCAGCAACGGCCACCCGGGCGAGTTGATTGGCCTGGCTAACAAGGCCTTTGAATTTTTGATGGACAGTAATGAAATGTCGATCAGTCTGCAAATGGTGCTGGAATCAAGAAACAGACAAGTCAGTAAGGAGATCGTACAAGTAATTTAATTGTGAGCTTATAAGAAGAAGTCGGAAGATCTCCCAACAAAGATCTTCCTTAAAAACAAAACTCCCCGGAGGTTTGTCGGCCGAGAGGGGAGGGTTCGCTTCATTATTTAACTTGACTCCCTTTATTATACTGGGAATTTGTTGCTTGTCAAGTGAGTATTGCCGCGTGCCTTCCACTCATCAAGGAGAGGCGGCGCGGCAATTTTTTGTCCGCCCGCTTGGAGAAAGGATGAGCAGCAAGAAAGCAGGGTTAAATGAATAGCAGCGAGCGGAATTTCACCGAGGCTCAAAAAGCCTGGGATGCGCTGTCTGCAATCATGAAGGACACTCCCCTGGGGGTATCTTCGGAGTGGCTTAAAGAGGTCCGCGTGCGCTGGGGCTCTCAGGGCATTCACCTCGTTCTGCAGGTACCTCAATCCACTGACCCTTTATGGATGAAGAAGAAATTTCTTCCGGTTGCTAACGTCTTTTTCGGCCAGCTGCAGGGCGGGCAGGGGCGGCTGATCGTTGAATTTGAAAAAGGACCGGTAGACGAGGAAGTGCGCCTGAAAGCAGAAAGGGGCGCCTACGAGAGCATTGTCCACCCCGAGAAACTGCTTCCGGTTTCCATCTATATGTTCCAGCACTGGCTGCCCGTGCTGGAGCCCAGCTCTTTCTGGGTGGCGCTGGCCATGCGTCAAACCGCCTTTGTCAGCAAGGCTACTTCTGCCCGGGTAGGGAAGAGGATCTCCCTGCGGGATCTGGCCCGCTGGATCCCCATGCACTATTCCTCCGTCCGCCGCTCCATCCTCCGGGAAGGATACCTTTCCTGGTTTTTTACTGAGACCAAAGAAGCTTACGAGGATCTCCCGCCAGAATATGCCGTCTATGTAGAGTATCCCCTGGCCCCTCACCACCTGTCCTGGATAGAAGACTTCCTCCAGAAAGGAATCGGTAACGGGAAACGGGTTGAATCTTTGCTCAAAGAGCTGTTGGACCTGACTCGCGAGATCAGGCAGATCAAACACGGAGACCTGAATTATCCCCCGGAATATTTACTGGAGCGCCGCAGCGTGCTGGACATTATTTCCACCTACCGGTCCCAGGAAGTTGATAGCATGATCCATGATCTTGCGTCTCAGCTGAACCGGGAGATCACCCGCGACTACCTGACTGTCAGCATCCCCCATTATTTCCTGCTCCGCTTCGGAGATGCGCTTTCTGCCAATGAAGCCGCCCTGATCTGGTACCTGCGCTCCCTCTACCTCGGGGAAGAGCAGGAACGCCACACCTTCCAGGGCTACGCTTCCCTGGCTGGGAAGGTAGGCTTTGGTAGAAAAACTCTGCAGCGTATGTTTGAACGCTGCTCCCCTCCGGAGGATCAGGTGGACCAGCCTTCCTTTTTCTCCCCTGTCTACCGTCATGAATACACGCTGGGAAACTGGCTGCGCCTGGAATACCTCTCTCCTCTTGAAAAAGGCCAGAGCCGGAAGTATTCCCTTTCCCTGCGCAGCAATGAACCCATCCACCCCGAGGACGAGAAGTCGTACTATTTATTGATTGAAAAAGAGATCGAAAAGATAGACGCCCTTCCTGAAACAGGGGTTGGACAAAAAGAAACATCTCCCTCTAGAGTTGAGTTCCAAAGTGAAACAGTACCGGGCCAAAGCGAACCATCCCCCGGGCAATTTGAAACAGAAGAGGGTATAAGTGAAACAACTCCTGCTCAATCTGCACCAGGGACCTCTGTCAAAGAGAAACACTTAAATATACTACCTACTAATGATTCTTTTAATCAATTATCTAATCTACCTGATAAGAAACTATTACAACCACACCAGTTAGATTTTTTGAGTCATCAGGACGAATTAGATAATCAGTCAGAAGAGGTGGTAGTAAATTTACACAAATTATTAGGATTTGATGGCTATACTCAAAAACAAAAAGAAAAACTACTTCCTGAAATAAACAATAAAGAAACATACTTCTTGGCCTGGGTAATGAGAAACCATATCACCGGAGCCAGCTTCCCCGTCCGACTGGCCGTGAAAAATCTACAGGAAAACAACACTACTGAGAGTAAATACCTGTCTCTAGCGTCAAAAGGGTGGGAGAGAATTAACCACTTATTGGGCGATGATTTTGAACTGTTGCAGGAAGGAAATGATATTCAAAAGATCATCAAGTATCTGAGGGAAACCGACTTTCCGAATGTTGTCAAAGATATTCTTCCAGAGGGAAAGGAAGAGGAAGAAGGTTATTCAAAAGCTAAAGAGAGAACGGTGGATAAAAAAGAGCAAAGAGTAGACAGTGTTCCGCCTCTCTATCAGAAAGGGTGGAATGTGATCAAGGGCGAGCTGCAGTTGGAAATGAAGAAGAGAGACTTCGATACCTGGGTGGAGAATATAGAACTGGTTGAAGTTGATAATGAAAAGTTTGTTTTTGAGACATCCAATACCTATGCAAGGGATTGGCTGGAAAAGGAAATGGAGGATGTCCTGGAAGAGAAATTAGATTCGATGTTAAAAGGAAATGGAAAAAAGAAAGCTACGGTTCAATTTGTATGTAGATAAGGTTTGAAATGAAATAGATGATGATCAATCATCTGTAGGTATTTTTAACACGCGACAGATATTGTAGAGGGAAATAGAATCTTAACATTCTGAAAACAAGGAAATTCCAGAACCGGCGCATAATAGGATGGAGATCTTTTGGGATGGATTTTTATCCAATTCTTCGCCAGATTCTGTTGTAGCTCAAATCCGGACACTATAATAAGTCTAATAAGAATGAGTCTTTTAACAATTTTAATAATAATTCATTAATACCACCACTACCTGTTGTCGAGGATCCTGATTTATCCACATATCCTACTGTGGTGGGAGTAGGGAATATTAATTTAGAAAAATTACTAGGATTTGGAAGTTACAAACGCAACGAAAAGAAAGAACTGGTTGAGTTGATTAAAAAGAATCAAGAGCTATTTTTGGCCTGGATCCTCCGTAATCATATTACGTCTGCAAAGTTCCCGGTCCGCCTGGCCGTGAAGAATATTCAGGAAGGAAACACTACAGAAGAGCATTACCTGGAGTTGGCAGCGTTGGGATGGAGTATCACAGCGGAGCTGGCCCGGGTAAATGAGCATGATCTGAGTATGTGGGAGCTAGGTATGTATGACCATGATGAAGATCAGGAGAAGCTCGTCCAGGCTTATAAAAAATTGTCATCGCCGGCAAAGAAAGAATTGATGAAGCTGAGAGAAACCAGTTATACGCAAATGTTTGAGAATATAAGGTTCGAATAAGAGGGAGGAGTGAAGAGTTATTTTATAATACAGATAAGCTAATAACAGGAATTATTTCCCGAATTTGTCGATAATGGACAATAAACGGGAAATAGTTCCTGTGGCCAAGTAGTTAGCCAAGCTTAATCAATCATCAACAAGTATTTTTGTTTGACATATCTGCTTAAGAAGTTGTACTATCTTATTAACCATTTGATTTCCTTAGTATCAGGTGAGAATTACAGAGGAGATAATTAATGAATACAAGACAACTTCTTCTAGGCACATTAGAGTCTGTTGCACAATCTATCAATAAAACCGAATTCACCAATAACAACCCGTAAATAAACCCATATTTGCGCTTTCCCAATTCGAGCGATAGAAATTCCAGAAGGAACTTAATTCATTACCTTGAT
>Ga0307421_1000363_pt1 | contig 29508 bp, 37 predicted proteins | sample SalMarWE160270MG_FD_202163 | JGI IMG/M metagenome (GOLD analysis project Ga0307421, IMG submission 202163) | Salt marsh sediment microbial communities from the Plum Island Ecosystem LTER, Massachusetts, United States - WE1602-70 | ecosystem: Environmental > Aquatic > Marine > Intertidal zone >... | reverse complement strand
ATTTTATCTATTCCCACCCGCCGCCCTTTTAAGGTAAAAGGGCTAAAGCCCTTTTCATCCCCAAAAAAGTTTTAGAGGCGCCGCCTCTTTCAGGCGGGTGGGTGGGGTCAACTCCTCAAAGTCTTAGAAGCGGAGCTTATAAGGGCGGGTGGGTGGGAAGAAAAACGGCCTTCTAAAAAACGGGCAATACTCCCCCACCAAAGAGGTATTGACACCGCAGAAATTCTGTCCCCCTCCCCCTTTTCCCCCCGAAAAATGAATCTGATTACCCCCCTGTCACGGAAAAGATGTCACGAAATCGTTACAAAAAATTCATCGTTTTGATTAGCCCAAAATCACCACAGGGGGGGGGACATACTATTGGGCTATATACCATTACAATTAGTACTAGCCTTCAAAATAGATGGCTTATGCCCTGGTCGATTCTACGGGGAATCCCTAGAGGGGCTAGGAAACAAAATCTTTGAAAGGAGTAAAAAAACAATGAACGTGAAAAAGATAGGACTCCTCTGTCTGGCGCTGGTCTTGGCTCTCGGCGCACTTGGCGTTACCTATGCCAAGTGGTCTGACTACCTCTACATTGGCGGCCAAGTCAGCACCGGCTACGTGGATGTCGACTTCCACAGCCAGTACGACAACGACGCGAACGATGACGACCCCAAGGAGGCAGGTCATTGGAACTTTGACCAAGCCACGCCCGTCTGGGTAGGGGAGAGATGGGACAAGGATGTAGCTGATACCTCCTCCACGTTTGACGATGGCGACGAAACAGACCCGGCGGACGACCCTGATTCCGCTACGATTATAATCACCCATGGGTATCCGTGCTACAATGGCAGCGTATGCTGGGATATAGTCAATAACGGCCAAATCCCGGTGAAGCTCTGGTCGGTTAATCTGACCCAGCTCAAAAAGGCGAATACAGAAACCTGGGCCGGGGCAATACCCCTTAACATTGGTACCTGGTACTTTGTGGATGTGGAAACCGGCAATGTGGACACGACACTCGATGACGACGATGACCTAAGCTTCATACTGAGCGCCCACGATGTCGACCAGATTGACCCGTATACCTGGGTCGATCCAGAAAAAGACACCGCGTACCTGGATATCACCGTACATGTGGAGCAGGACTCTGAGCAGAAGACGATGTACGAATTCACGATATGCTATGACTTTGCTCAGTGGAACGAGTCTCCATGAAGTTAAGGCCAGACTAGGCACATAAAGAAGGAAGTAAAAAGGGAGTGCGGGGGTGTTTACCCACCCCCGCCCCCGAGCCCCCCTGCTTGTCAGGGGAAGCGGGAAAGGCTTAAACGGTACCGTCTTTCCCCCCTCCCTTGACAAGGAGACGGGCAAGGTTTAACCGCCTGCCCGGTATATAAGGAGACAAGCGGTTGCACAGGAGAAGTAGGGCCGGATTAAAAAGAATAGGCCTCCTCGCCCTCGCCCTGGTGATAGCCCTCGGTGCGATGGGCGTGGCCTATGCCGCCTGGACGGATGAGTTATATATAGTAAGCTTTGTTGCAACTGGCAACCTGGATATAGATGTTTCGGACTGCTCCTCCACCTTCGTCTATAAAGTCCCGCCCGGCGGAGAAGATGCGCACTACTTTATCGGCGAGAACGAAACAACAGAGGTGTACTACTATTCCAACGGAACAGAGGTGTACTACTGCCCCGGCAGCGAAGACCAGAATGCGCCCGCCGATGGCGAGCTTATCGCCTCGGCGGTAGCCACCTTTGATAACGGCCCCACCGACGCGGACACAGCCACCATTACCTTCAGCGGGCTTTTCCCCGAAATAGACTTCCGGGCAGACCTTCAGCTGGAATACCTCGGCACCATCCCGACCAAGGTCTCCATCGCCGAAATCGCCCCCCAACGGCCCCAGGACGCAATCCTGGTTGAGCTATGGGAGCTTGGCCAGAACGGCGACCCTATTAAAGGATATGACCCCCATGAGTACGGCGCCTGGCTTGAGGGTGAACTATACCCCTATTCCGGTGGTCACGAGACAATATATGACCCGCTCGGCCTGCAGCTCGAACAGTTTGATATGGTGCATATCACCCTGCATGTCCGCCTGCCGCAGGAAGAAGCCTACCAGAACCTCGCCGGCCTGAAATTCACCGGCCTGGTTACCGTCATCCAGTGGAACGAGTACGGTGTAGAGGAATAAAGCAGTGAGAGGAAGAGGTGGTTTAAACAAAATAGTGGTACTCGCCCTGGCCCTGCTGCTGGCTATGGGGGCGCTGGGCACCGCTTACGGCGCCTGGGTTGACGAGATATACATAGAAGGCTTCCTATCCACCAGCGATATTAACACATCGCTGGCATGCGGGGACTGCTGGGAAGAGGTTAATAACATCATTACTAACGATACCAATCCCGCTATCAGCTGCACCGGAAGCGCCTCACCGCTGAGCATTGAGGTTACCAACGCCCAGTACAATGCAACCGCCACTCTCAATACGCACTACTACTGCGAATTTACCATAAGCAACGCCGTCAACTCATTCCCCGTCACAGTCGCCAGCAGGAGTATAACAGGCTACACGGGGGTACACGAGGAAATAGAAAGCCTGCCCATCGGTACGGTGATAGACCCCGGAGGCTCGGCTACGGGCAGGGTTCACATCTACCTGACCGACGCTACTCAAGCAACCAAAACCCTCACCTTTACCCTGACCGTTGCGGTGAATTGAATAAGGGAATAAGCTATGCGTAAAATAGTTATTATAATACTGGCCCTGGTAGTAGCCCTGGGCGCCCTTCCGGTCACCTTTGCCTGCTACAACGGTGGGTGGGGAAACTGGCACTGGTTCTGGCGCCCCCACAAGACCGTCTACTGCTGCCCCACCTACTGCAACCTGGTCTTCACTGACATTAATGCCTATGACAACGAAAACGAAGATAACTTCACCGAGCCCAAAGAGGTGGGGGATACCACAGCCTCTAGAACCTGTTGCGGCAAAAAGCTCACCATAACAATCGATAACGCCTACCCCGGCTATGAGGGAATAATAGACTTCTGCGTCACCAACACCGGCAGCATGGCTGCCACCATAACCGGCATTACCCCAGACTACCCCGACCCTGTCTACGTCCAAATTGACCGCACCGGGGAAGTCCAGGAGGGAACGGTCGTTCAGCAGTGTGAAACCAAGTGCGGTAAACTGGTAATAGGCGGCATCCCCCAGCTAGAAGACGCCCAGGACCGTACCTTTACCTTTGACATCACCATAAACTATGTATGTACGTGTGTTCCCGGGGACTGCGAAACCGCCTTCGCTTACAAACGCGGTTGTGCCACTTGCTTTAGCGAGTGGGACTTTAGCAGGTGGGGCTGGACCAATGGCCCGCTGTCACCCGGCTGTTATTATATGGGCATATACGCCGGAGCCGGAAGCTGCAATCCATTTGATGGGAAGAGGGTCGGCTGGCTCACCGTCCACTACGACGGTTCAACGGCGGTTGTTACCTATCATATGAATATGTACAAAAGCTATAAGATGACCGAGACCCACCTTTATGTTGGTAATGAACCCCTGCCTAGAGATAAAGATGATGATTTCACCGTTGCCCCGGGGCAATACCCGCACAAACATGAGAACCTGAATAACGCGTCAACAGACCAGTATACGGTAACGGACTTATCCGGTAATATTTATATAGTTGCCCATGCAGAGGTTTGCCGGTAACCAGCTAGTTTAACTCCCCCGTCCTAAGCCCGGATTTCACAACTAAATACAAACAAAGGAAAAAAGACCGCTGGTAGCTGATGGCTTAAGTTATCTTTGGTGAGGTTCGGGCAGTTGTCGCCGAACCAGCTTTGTGGTACAAAGGAAATAAAAAATAGATGGTTTACAAAGGAAAATGGTAACCCCTCTTGATATACAACCAAAACGGGCAATCTGGATTACCATCGCCCTGCTGGTCGGCATCTACCTGGCGATGAACCTGGGCCTGGCCAAGGTTATCGGCGGCTTTGTCGGCACCTACCTCATGATTCCGCTCCTGTGGCTAATTATCGGCGTGGCGGTTATATTCCTACCCCGATACAGAACCGCCGCCAAACTCAAAGACAAGAGTTCTATCCTTCAGCTGGCGCTAATGATTGGCTTCTTCCAGATGGTACTCTTCATTGTTGGCGGACTCTTTACCGGTTTCGGCAAGAGCCCCTACTCCTTCACCCCGACGGGTATATTAACCAACCTCCTTTTTGTGGCCGCCATGCTCTTCGGCATGGAGTTCAGCCGGGCGTGGCTGGTCAACCACCTGGGTAGGAAACACGTCTTCCTGGCGCTGGCCTCCGTCGCCATTATCTACACGCTGCTATCCGTACCGCTAACCCAGCTCACCGGACTCAGACTAGAAGTCGGCTCCATTGATTTCATAAACTCCACCTTCCTGCCCTCGCTGGCCGAGAACCTGCTGACGACATTCCTGGCCCTGTTAGGCGGGCCGATACCCGCCCTGCTCTACCGCGGGATACTGCAGGCCTTCTGGTGGTTCAGCCCCGTCCTGCCCGACCTCCCCTGGATGTTCAAAGGGCTCATCGGGACAGCGCTACCGATTGTCGGGCTGGTGCTGATGAACAGCCTCTACTCCCCCCAGGCCAAGCGCAAAAAGGCAATTCGAGCCGAGAGCGGCTCAATAACCGGCTGGATTATTACCACCGTCGCCGCCGTAGGTATAATCTGGTTTACGGTGGGGCTTTTCCCCTTCCAGCCGGCGCTGGTGGGCAGCGGCAGTATGGAGCCCAAGATGTATCCCGGCGACGTGGTCATCATCGCCAAGGTGCCAGCGGATAACGTCGAGCTGGGCGATATTATCCAGTTCCGGGTACCGGAAGAAGTCACCATTATGCATCGGGTGATTGAAATTCAGGAAACAGAAGAAGGCGGAAAGCTCTTCATAACCAAGGGTGACGCCAATGACAAACCGGACTCAGAGCCGGTAATCCCGCAGAACGTGGTCGGCAAAGCCGTACTCACCATCCCCAAGATAGGCTGGGCGTCAGTAGCGGTCAAGCAATTCTTCACCGGATAGAGATAAGCAGGTAAAAAAATGAAAAAACTATTTTTTGACAGGGAAAAAATCAACAAATGGACAAAGCGGGCAGCCATCATCAGCGCCGTCCTATTCATCATCTCTCTGGTTGGCATGCTGGCGGGTAGCACCCTGCCACCCCAGGTGGAAGAGGAGGTCCCCCTGCTCCTCTACGAGCATAACGGCCGATTTGATTACCTGGTCTACCTAAAACCCTCCTACCTGTTCGGCCCCGAACCCCGGGAAGAACCAGAACCCCTACCCAACCCCCAATACCCCACCGCCCTCATTAAAGATGAAATTGAGATGAGCTTCCGATACGAAACAGGCTCACCCCTGTTTCAGGAGATAAACCAAGGGGTAAAAATCGAGGCGGTCTTAAAAAACGGCGACCTCTGGCAGAAAACAATCGAGCTGGTGCCGGTAACCGACAAAAGGGGTAACTTCAAGGTTGAGTTCGAGCTTAGCCTCGACGAAATAAACGAGCTGTTTGACATCATCGACGAAGAGACCGAGATTCGCACCTCAACCCGTGAGGTAACCCTGGTAGCTACGGTGGGGCTGGGCGAACACCTGGAGAGTGAGTCTTTCGTTCAAAGCCTGCCCATCACACTGAACCAGGCTACCCTCGAGATAGGCAGCAACCTGGTCGAGATGGTGCTGGACCCCACCGGGGGCGTAGAAGCCCGGGGAACCTTCGATTACACCATCTATCTGGAAGAGAACTCCCTCTATAAAACCGATACGCTAAAACCCCCCCCAGCCACCCCATATATCCCCCCGCAGCCGAAAACGCTGGGGGTAGGGCCGGTAATTCCCTACGGGCTGGTAGACAGGATGGAGGCCAGCTATTACTACGATTTCCAGGCTTCCCGTCCGGTAACTGAAGTGACCCAGGAAGTAACCATAACCGCCACCATTGATAACCCGGATTTCTGGAGCAAGAGCTTCGTTCTGGTGCCCAGCACCAGGCAACCGGATAGCCTCCAGGTCGATTTCCCGATAGACATAGTCTATCTAAACGAACTGCTTAACACCATCCGCGCCGAAACCGGGGCGGGGGGGGAAGCCTATAGTCTTATCATAGAGGCCTTTGTCCACGTTACGGCGCAGACAGATTACGGACCGATATACGAAACCTTCACCCAGACCCTAAGCACCGAGATGGAGGGAGGCACCCTGGTATGGAATGAGGAACTACAGATGACCCAGGAGGGCGCCATCACTACCACCCGCATTATCCCCAACCCCAACCGGTATCTGGGGCTGTCGGCAGGCGGGCTAAAAACAACATCCCTCATCCTGGGCCTCGTTTTCCTGGCTATCTTCATCACCTCGCTGGTGTTCTATAACCAGACCAAGCCGTCGGAGCTACCCCTCTTTGAGAAAGAAGCATTATCGGTCAGCAAGAAGTACGCCGACCGCATCGCCCAGGCCAGCAGCCAGACGCCGTCAGCCGGCGAGAAGATAATATCGCTGGGTTCAATAGAAGACCTGATCAAGGTAGCCGACGAGCTGGGTAAACCAATAATGCACCAACCACCCACCACCTCGGAGAAGCAGCACACCTACTATGTCATTGATGGCACCAGCCAGTACCAGTACATCATCGCCACGCGAATTAAGGAGCGGAGAAGTCATGTTGGAAAGAGTAAATGGTTCTAGGCAGGCACAAGTAGCCAGTCTGCGCAAGGCAGGCTTCACCTATGCTGAAATCGGCCGCAAGCTGGGCTTAACCCGGGAGCGGATAAGGCAGATAGCCAACGCCGAGACCACAGCCAAGAAAAGGCCACCCCGCAGTGACCCCGATGCCCTGCTCACCACCGCCGAGGTGGCCGAGCTACTCAACGTCCACGTCAACACCGTCCGGCGCTGGAGCAACAAGGGCATACTGGAAACCTACCGCATCGGGGCCCGCGGTGACCGCCGCTTAAGGCAGGGGGACGTTAACAAGCTGCTGCGCAAGAGCCGCCCGGCCAACAAGCTCTAAATCAGTGACCACGGTAAAGCCGGTAGATTATCGGCGGCAGTCCGTGGTCACCAGTGTCAAGACACTAACCCACCAAAAACCCTACCCCCGTTTTAGTTTTTCTCTCTTTCCCCACACCGTAAAATTTGTATTCCAGCCCCCGGACTGCTATATATATGGGTAGATTCCATGTCGGAAGAACTAAAAAGGCAATTGCTGATAATTGCCGGCACGCTATCCCTGGCCATAGGCATAGTCGGCATCTTTGTCCCACTACTACCCACCACCCCATTCCTGCTGCTGGCCGCCGGCTGCTACCTCAGAAGCTCACAGAGATTCTATAACTGGCTGATGGGAAGCCGCTGGCTCGGTGGCTACATCAGGAACTACTTTGAAGGCAGAGGCATACCGGTAAAGGTCAAGCTCTTTATCATAGCCCTGCTATGGGTAACCATCGGCATATCCATATGGCTGGTGGACAAACCACTGGTCACCGTAATCCTCTTAATTGTCGCCATCGGGGTCACCCTGCACATCATCTTCATCAGAGTAAGGCGAAAAAGCTAAAACGCCCGCCTTTTAGCCATATTTAGCCGCCGGCCCGGCGGTAAAGTGAAAGATGGGCCGGTCCACCCGGCGGATAATCAGCGGGCAGTGCTTCATCCCCTTGGGCACAAAGATGAGGCAACTCTTAGTCAGTATATACTGCTCGTCTTCCAGCCAGATTTCGACCTCGCCGCAGAGGTCTTCGGGGTCGTCGGGGTTGGTGCCGAAGAAGGCGATGACCTCGTCAAAGGAGTGAGTGTGAGCATCCACATTGGGCTTGTCAGTCCCCTTCCAGAACCAGTCGCACTCCACGTAGAAAGCCCCTTTGAGGACATCGCCATCCAGGTAGGCTACAGGGGTCTGAAATTCGGTGGCGACGTTGCTCCGCTCGCGCCTGTACTCGGGCAGCGTCAGGCCGGGCTTGGGTTTGGTAATGATATACTTCTCATACTTCCTTTCGGCCATTTTCAATCATTTCCCTTTCTTAAATCTCAAGAAATAGAATAATCCAGCGGCTTCTGCCCTGTCAATTAACGGCAGGATGCTTCCCAGACGCCGCCAGATAAGCAATAGGCGACCATATGCAACCGTCGGCACTTCAAGGGGCGGAAGCAAAGAAGAAGGCGCCTGATTTTAAGCCAGACGCCCCTCATTTCTGGCGCATACGCCTATCTTTAGCCGGGCTTCTCGTATCTCCCGATATACTCGTTCTTTGTCTCTTTATATTCGGTTTCCGGCAGACCGGCCGCGGCAAACAGGCGGCGTATCTCGCCGACGGCCATGCCATGCGACTTTCTGGTCGGCTCCCTGACGAAGACTCTGCCACCCGTCTCCAATACTCGGGACAGCGCCTGCACCGTAGTCCGCCTGTCCGCCGGGGCGATGTCGTGAAGAACGTGAATAATGGATATGACATCAAATGAGGCACCGGCTATATCCAGCTCCCTGATGTCCCCCACCCGGCACTCCGTATTATCATACCGAGCCAGCCGCCTTCTGGTCTTCTCGACCCAGTAGTGCGATATGTCAACGCAGGTCAGCCGCCCGCCCCGGTTGAGGTATCTTGCCAGGCACCGCGTGGCGGTGCCGCCCCCGCAACCGAAGTCAAGCACCCTCTCGTTTCCTTTCAACCCGTAGCTCTTTATATAGGGATTATAGAGAAGAGGCGCGCCAATCAGGCTTTTTAGCCCGTCCTCCATAACAAACAGAAGCGAGGGATGCTCAAAATCACACAGTTTAAACTTATAGTCGCCCGCGTCCAGGCTCATATTTAACCCCGCTATTCATGCCTCTTGCCCGCGGCGGCGGCCAGAGGGGCTACCGCCAGCCAGAGGGTGATGGTCACCAGCATAGAAGTGACATAGTTAATGTTTACCAGGCCGATTTTGGGGGCAATCACTCCCCATAAAAGCATTAAGATAAAGGAACTCAAGAAAAAACCGGGAATAGCCGCAAAAACCCTAAAATAACCCATTTTATTCCTCCTTTTTTATATCCTTCAGCTTGCGGTCAATCATGGCGTCCACGCCGAAATGGGCCGCCTCCCTCAGGTCCTGCAGGGCTTCGTCTCTGGTTTTGCCGGTGCCGATAACCAGCGGCTCCCAGACGATGTAGTACTCCCCGCTTTTCTTATCGAACTCAAAGTCAATGCTGTTAGCCAAAGCGGTCACCTTTACCCCTTTAGTTATTCTTCCAGTATGGCTTTAATGGCCTGGGAAGTATCGATAAGCACCTGCTTTATTCGCTGCATCTTGTCGGCGTCCATACTGCGTAAACCCCGCCCCATCAGGTTTTCCAGGGCGTGGTACTCCTTCATCATGGTGGCCATCTTGCCGATGTTCTTGAAGCTCCACCGGCTCTTCATCTGGCTCCTCACCTCGTCCGCCGAATCCTTCCGCTCCTCCAGGAAATTAACCCCCTCCCCGGTGATGGTGTAAACCTTCCTCCCGTCCCTCTCGACGGCGGTGGCGTAGCCCATCTCCTCCAGCATCTGGAGGGTGGGATAGACAGCGCCGGGGCTGGGCGTGTAAAGCCCGTGAGACAGCTCCTCCAGCTCTCGGATAATCTCGTAGCCGTGCCTCGGCTTGTCCTTTATCAGGTCCAGGATAATGTACTTCAGGTCCCCCTTCTGGAAGGAGCTCTCCCGCCAGGATCCCTTGAAAAATCTTTCTCCTCTAAATGCATGCCCTCTAAACATCTCTATCTCCTAAAACATTCCGGTTAATTGATATATCACATACTATCACGATATATCTTGTTATATCATAATATTACTTTTAGCTTTTGTCAAGGGGTTTTTAGGACAATTTTGAAAAACTTTTAAAAACAAAAAAGGGGAGCCTTTCGGCTCCCCTGCCCTTCTCGCTGATTTGCCAGAGGTTACGGCCCGTACTTATCGGCCCTATACCCCAGGCCCGGAGGCGCCAGACCGGGCTGTATGGAACCAGAAGGCTCAGAGGAACCGGAAGGCGCGGAAAACTCAGAAGACACCGGCACATCCTCCAGCAAGTTGCGGTTCTCCAGCCGCAGAAAAACAATCCAGACTGCAACAAGGGCGGCAAACCCCAGAAAAACGTTCAGCCAGCCAGCCGGGGTAGGAGCAAGAAAAATTAACAGCCACCACATGCTCCGGTCTTTCCTTTTCAGCACCCAGGCGCCTATACCCCATATTGCCGCCGCACTCAATAACGATAATATAATCGCAACTACAAATAAACCGGAGAAGGGTAACATGAAAGAACTTTCCAAAGGAGACATTAAAGCCCCCGCCATAGACATTATAAGCGAGTAGCCAACAACCAGAGCTGCTATATATAAAAACAACTGTGGTAACACCCAGGTCCAGTTCAGGTGGCGCTGGAACCAGTTCGGCCCCTTTGACTGGCTCCTTAAAATCTTTTTGACTGTTTTTACCGCTTCTTTACTCGGCTTAAGCGACGGGGCTAATCCATACGGTGCCGATGGCTCTTTGACAAACGAACCAAAGGGTTTCTCGCACAGCCCGCAGTAGCGGGCGTCATCGCTATTTTCATATCCGCAGGATGGGCATTTCATACCACCCTCCCCCACCGGGAACCACGCCAAAAAGAGACCTACCCCGGTTCATAATACTACCAGCCTTAGCTGGCTCTGAGGTTAATCAGCCCATCAGGACTATCTTACCCCCCTATAATCTCCAGTATAGTAAATCAGTAATAAAGGTCAATAGGGAGATAGTCAGGCAGACTAAAGTACTAAATTGGCCGCGCCCTACTTGACAGGGGCCGAGCTTTGGTTGTAGTTTTCTTTAAGCGGGCTAAAAAGGGCTCGATTTCCAAGTGCCAAGCTCAGGAGGATAGATGCCATGAAGCTAAAAGATAGGGTAGCCATCATTACCGGCGGCGGCACCGGGATAGGTAAAGCCATCAGCTTTGCCTTCGCCAGGGAGGGAGCCATGGTGGCGGTCGCTGCCCGCAGTCTCCCCCGGCTTGAGGAGACGGTCAAAGCCATCAGGGCTAAAGGCGGCCGGGCGATAGCCATCCAGACCGATATCACCGACCACGAGCAGATAAAGAAGATGGTCGCCCGGACCATTGACGAGTTTAAGCAGATTGACATACTGGTCAATAACGCCGCCCGGGGCACCTTCAATAACGCCGACGTGCCCGATATGAACCTGGACGAGTGGTATGATTCACTGGCCATCAACCTGTCCGGGGCCATGCTCTGCTGCCGGGAGGTGCTTAAATTCATGATTCCCCGCCAGAGCGGCAATATCATCAATGTCAGCAGCGTCGCCGGGATATCGGGAGTGCCCAAAGAAAGCCCCTATGCCGCCAGCAAGTGGGGTGTAATCGGCCTCACCGAGACCCTGGCTATCGAGGTCGGCAAGCACAATATACGGGTCAACTGCATCAGCCCCGGGGCCACCCGCACCCAGGAGTTCGAAGACTGGGTGAAGACTTCGGCCAAGAGCTTCGGCATCTCCTACGAGCAGGTAATGGACAAGCTGACCGAAAATAACGCCCTGGGGAGAATCGCCGAAACGGAAGAAATCGCCAACTGCATCGTCTTTCTGGCCTCGGACGACTCCAGCGCCATGACCGGCCATAATCTGGTGGCCAGCTGCGGCTTTCATATAACCCACCCCAACATGATCAGCTGGGTGTAACCATAGTTTATTTTTAGAAGGAGGGCTCTAGACAATGGCTAAAATAGATTGGGAGAAAAACCTGGTAAGGAAACCCCGCTACGAAGTGAGCGCCGGTGACATCAAAGGCCGGCAGTACCCCACCATGACCCTGATGAGCAACGACCTTGTTCCCGGCAGCAATACCTATATTGAGCTCGGCTGGGTATGGGACATGCCCGACCCCAACCCCCACATCCACCAGCACTCCCACCGGGAAGGCTGCAACGAGATTGTTCTCAATATCGGCTCTGACCCCAATAACCCGGAAGACCTGGGGGCGGAGATAGAGTTCGTCGTCGGCGGCCAGCCGCTGGTCTTCGATACCACCTCGGGGATTTTCATACCGGCCGGGGTAAAGCACGGCCCGCTAACCTGGAAAAGACTCACCCGCCCCCACCTCCAGATGGCGATGGTGCTCGGCGCCGGTACCATGGCCGAAGCCGACCCGGGAGGGCACGTTAAGGAGAGAGCCGAAGGGGGTTAGAAATCATCAAAAAAAATAAAAAGGGGGGCATCTCTGCCCCCCTCACCTAAATAAAGTATAAAACTACCCCTTTTCTATCAGCTCCACATCCACCTGGTCACCAAAAGCAAAGTCAATGCTCTTTTGCAGCTCTTCCAATTTCGCCATGTCCTCCATCTCGATGACCAGCTCGCTATCATCCAGGACCTTTAATCTCCCGAACTTGTTGACAATCTCGATTACTTTTTCGGTGTCCACCGTTATCCAGCCCTTCATCCGGCGCACCAGCTCATCACCCTTTAAGGCCCGCTCAATAGTAAGGTCAATCTGCCGGAACTTGGCCTCCCAGCCGATTAAGGCCGGCCGCACCACCATAGGGCACACCGGGTCATGGACTACGGCGCATCTAAACCATATCTTGGCTCTAATCATCTAAAAGCTACTCCTCCCATACGAACGCAGGCGTTAATTGACAGACATAAGTAATATAATGTATTTTGCAAACGAGGGCAAACCGGGGAAAGGGGAAACAGCCGATGAGCCAGTTCCGGTCATCAAGAGCCGACTTGAGCGAGCTGGTGAGATGGATTTGAAAAAGGCGGCAGATACCGCCCCGCTGAAAGAACTGTTATGCTAAAGCCTATCAAATGGTACAGGAGCCTTGCCGCCAGAAAGGGGCGGCTGGAAGCCGGAGCCTTTCTCATTGAAGGGGAAAGGGCTATCAAACAGATAATCAGCAGTAATCCGGATGATATAATTGAAATTGTATCCACCGAGGAACCATCTCCCTTTTACCATAAATACCCCAGGCGCCTGGTCACTGATAGCCAACTAGGCTCTATCTGCTCCACAAAGACGCCCCAGGGAATCGCTGCTGTCGTCCGCCTGCCACTGGATACGTACTCCGACCGGCTGCCGGACAATACCGGTGATAAAATCCTGCTGCTTGAAGATGTTCAAGACCCGGGAAATGTGGGCACTCTCATCCGCACTGCCGCAGCCTTTGATTTTTCCGGGGTTATCCTGACCGAAAAATGTGCCGACCCCCTGTCCCCAAAATGTGTTCAGTCAACCGCCGGCACGGTGTTATCTTTATGGCTCAGAAGAACCTCCCGTTATATGGAGCTTGTAGAGAAATTGAAACATAATGGATACTCCCTGGTAGCTGCCGACCTCGGCGGCACGGAAGACCCTTCGGTTCTTAAATCCCAAGATAAGCTCCTGCTGGCCCTGGGCAACGAGGCATCCGGCCTTTCGGACTCGGTGCTGAACCTGTCCGACCATAGATTAAGAGTACCCACAGTCCGGGGGAAAGTGGAATCGCTGAACGTAGCGGCCTGCGGCGCAATCTGCATGTATCTGAGCTACCATAATCACCAAAAAACCCCTTGACAGGGGGAGAGCTTTGGTTTAGTTTTCTATCAAGCAGATGGACGGCTCTTGGTTTTTTGCTATTATTGTGGGGCTTGCCTTCTTGGTTATAGGAATACTAACGACTTTGTATATACACCGTTTCTATAAGTGGCTTTATGAACGGTGTTCTCCTTCATGGAAAAGGTCAGAAATTCACAAACCATGTTTCGAGTTTTGGGAGGAATTTCAGGAAAAGCATAGTCGGCTTTACAAGGGAATTTGGCTCAGCTGGCTATGGGCAATGCGAATATTAGGAGTAATGTTAGCCATTGCTGGTGCATTGCTTCTGGTGTCGATTATTATTCAGTCATTGGAAGGCTGAAAACAAAGCCGCTATCTATTGTCTAGTCAGCACTGAAAACCAATAAAAAAGGGGGGCACTTCTGCCCCCCTTCACTGTAACCTTAAATTACTATCCTACCACTGCACGAACATCGGCATCACCACGTGCAGGTAGTTCTCCGACCCCACCGGGCGGATAACCCCCGGGCTGGACGGGCTGGCCATCTCCAGCACCACCTGCGTCTCATGCAGCACCCCCAGCACATCGGTCAGGTACTTGCCGTTAAAGGCAATCTTGGACTCCTCCCCCTCCACCACCGCGTCAATTTCGCCGACGTCGTCGCCGACCTCCTCGGACCGCGCCGAAACCACCACCTTACCCGGAGCCGTCTCGGCGCCGGGGGTGACCACCAGCCGGATAATACCACTGCCGTCACGGGCAAAGATAGAGGCCGTCTTGGTCGCCCTCAGGAATTCGGCCACGCCGATGGTCGCCTTGGTGGTATGGCTCTGGGGGATAAGCTGGGAGTAGTTGGGGAAGGTGCCCTGAATCAACTGGGAGACCAGTTCGATATTCTTCAGCTTAAATAGGGCCTGCCCCTTTTCGGGGTTGGCCGTAATCTCCACCGGCTCCTCCTGCTCGGCGATGAGCCGGTTAAGCTCGGCGAGGGTTCGGGCGGGGATGATAATCTCGGTGGCTTTACTGACCGCCTCGGCCAGGGGCATCTTACAGACCGCCAGCCTAAAGCCGTCGGCCGCCGCCAGCGTCACCGTGCTGCCCTCAAACTTGGCATCGACGCCGGTGAGTACCGGCCGGGACTCTTCGGTAGCGGCGGCGAAGACCACCTGGCTGATTCCCTGCCGCAGCGCCTCCACCTCAACTTTAGTGGTAATTCCCGCCTCCACCTTGGGGATGGGGGGGAAATCTTTAGCGTCAACCCCGCTGATGCGTGCCTCGAAGCGGGCGCACTTCATACCCAGGGTCTTGGTCTGCGGGGAAAGGTTGATATTCACCTTCTCGTTGGGCAGTGAGCCGATAAAATCGGCCAGGAGCCGGGCGGGCACGGTGATTGACCCCTCATCCTCAACTTTAGCCCCAATCCAGCAGCTGATGGCCATTTCCAGGTTGGTTGCCGCCAGCTTCAGCCTTGAGCTCTCCGTAGCCATGAGGACATTATTAGTTATGGGCAGGGTGGTTCTGGCGGCGACGGCTCGGCCCACCACCCCCAGCCCCCAGTTCAGATTCTCCTGAAGACAAGATAGTTTCATGGTGCACCCCCAAAAAAGATGTTGCTGGTGATGGGTAGTATATACCAATAATCGGTTTTACTCAAGGGTAATTTTACCGCTTTTGCCGCCACTTTTTTCAACCAGGCGGATATTGTCTATTTTCATTCCCCGGTCAACTCCCTTGCACATGTCGTAAATGGTCAAAGCGGCCACGGCGGTAGCGGTCAGCGCCTCCATCTCCACCCCCGTCCTCCCCGTGCTTTTGGCGGTTGTGGTAATTTCGATGGTGCTGTTCTTCTCGTCCAATTTAAAATCTACTGTAACCTCGTCGATAGATACGGGGTGGCAGAGGGGTATCAGCTCCGGCGTCTTTTTGGCGGCCATGATGCCGGCCAGCTGGGCTGTCACCAGCGCCTCCCCCTTCTTGGTGCCGCCCTGCTTTATCAGGTCGAGGGTGGCGGGCTTCATCCTGACCACGCCTTTGGCAATCGCCCGGCGCTCGGTGTCGGGCTTAGCCGAGACATCCACCATTTTAGGGCGGCCCTGTTTATCTATATGGGTTAGTTCTTCCATCTTTAGAACCCCACCCCCTTTTTAACAGTTCTCTCTCTTCCCACCCTGACCCACCCTATAAGGGCGGCCACACACCTATTTATCCCCCCACGTGGGAAAACGGGCGGCCGTTGGGCACCTGGCCCTCGGCCAGCTTATGTCTCAGCGGCTTATCGGCCACCGCCTTCTGGAATAGCTTTTTCAACCCCGCCTTGGATACCCCGTCGCGCAGGGGCTGCTTTAAATCTATCTCGTATTCGCTTAATAAGCAGGGGCGGAGCTTGCCGTCGGCGGTCAGCCTCATGCGGTTGCAGTTAAAGCAGAAATGCTCGCTGACCGGGGTGATAAAGCCGATGGTGCCTTTGGCTTTGGCAAAGCGGAAATACTTGGCCGGCCCGTTGCCGACGGTAGGCAGGCAAGGCTCCAGCTCCCCCAGCGGCTCAAGCCGCTTTCTCATCTCGGCGGCGGAGACAAAGCGCAGGGCGTTATCGCCGTTGCCGGCCACCGGCATCAGCTCGATAAACCTCACGTGCCAGTCCTCGTCTATAGTTTTGGCGGCAAAATCCAAAAGCTCGTCGTCGTTGATGCCAGCCATGACCACCATGTTCAGCTTAACCGGCTCCAGCCCAACCTTCTTGGCCGCCTCGATGCCCTCCAGCACCTGCTTTAGCTCGCTCTGGCCGCGGGTAATGCGCTTAAACCGGTCCGGTTTGAGGGTGTCCAGGCTGACATTCACCCGTTTCAGCCCGGCTTGCTTTAGCTCGGCGGCGTATTCAGCCAGAAAAACGCCGTTGGTGGTCAGGGCGATATCGTCGATAGCCTCTATGCCAGCCAGCATCTTAATAAGTTTGGGCAGTCCCAGCCTGACCAGAGGCTCGCCGCCGGTGACTCTCAGCTTGTTTATCCCCAGCTCGGCGGCGGCTTTGGCTATGGTATAGATTTCCTCGTAGCTCAGGATATCGCTGTGCGGCCTCAGCTCAACACCCTCGGCGGGCATGCAGTAGATACAGCGCAGGTTACAGCGGTCGGTAACCGATATGCGCAGGTAGTTTATGGGACGCTGGAAGGAATCGGAAAGTCCGGTCATAGGTTATACTTTCTCCTCAAATATTCAACCGCCTCCCGGGCCGCCGCCCCCCGGTGGCTCACCTTATTCTTAACATCTAAAGGCAGCTCGGCCATGGTCTTGTCCAATCCGGGGAAGTAGAACACCGGGTCGTAGCCGAAGCCCTTTTCCCCACTGGGCCCAAAGGTAATCAGGCCCTGGCACTCCCCAAAACAGAGCTCCACCTTCCCCTCCGGCGTGGCGATAGCGATGACGCACCGGAAACGGGCGGTGCGCTTCTCCCGGGGCACCCCTTTTAATTTAGCCAGTAAAAATTCTACCCGCTCTTTATCCGAAGCGCCCTCGCCGGCATAACGCGCCGAAAGCGGCCCGGGCTCGCCCCCCAGAGCATCCACCTCCAGCCCGGAATCATCGGCCAGGGCTAACAGCCGGCTCTCTTTAGCCAGGACGGTCGCTTTAAGGCGGGCGTTCTCCTCCAGGTTACTGCCCGTCTCATCAACTTCGGTGGTAATGCCCAACTCACCGGGCAGGACCAGCTCCAGGGGCAGTTCCCGGAGCAGCTCTTTAAATTCCCGCGCCTTGCCCCGGTTATTGGTGGCTAACAGCAGTTTATCCGGCAATGGGACTCCAGAAAAAGCGACTCAACCGTCGCTAAAACCCCTAATAAAATGATAGCCCTTTCCCTAGTCAAGGTCAACAAAGCGGTCTTCCAGCTTCTTGGAGACCTCGGGCATGGTGGTGTATTCCATCTCCCCCAAGGGCAGGCGGTGGGGCTCGAAGGGCCCGTGGCGGCGCATATACTCGGCGACCTCGTTGGCCTGCTTTCGAGCTAAATCATAGGACTTATCGGCGAACATATCCCGCGGTCCTACCAGCTTGCCTTGGGACAGCTGGAAGCCGAGGGAGACCACTCTAGGCGGCCCGTCGAAACGGGTGGGGGTGCTGTCCTCGACCGATACCGGCATAAAGGGCCCGTGGTGAGAGCCTCTCATCCACCCGTCTACCAGGAAAGGCAGGGTAAACGGCTCCATTACCTCGCCCACGGCGGGGAAATCGCCCTGCGCCCGCACGATGCACACCGGGTCGTCCTTGCCCACGTAGCGCCCGGCAATCAGGGCCAGCTTCTGGGTGGAAGATGACGCGGCTATCTCGCCGGTTATGCGGTGGTAGACCGCTTTCACCATGTAGCGCGACGGCGCCCCGATGAAGACCAGCATGTCATATATCTCCTCGGGAGAATTAAAGGTTATCTTGCGGCTCTTCTTAACGTCATGCACCTCAAAGGCAAATCCGGTGTGCATATTGGAGGCGATGACCAGCCCGATGGTATTAAAGGGGTCGGCGAACATCTTGTACAGCGGCAGGTTCCAGGCTCCCGCCGAGGTCTTATCGGCCATAAAGATGAGTACCGGCTCGGCGGGGCGCTCCTCAAACTCCATCTCGGCCACCCCCGGCCCCATCCCCCGCACGTTGCCGGAAAAGGCGTCGGCCAGCAGGTCCTGACCGGCTCCGTATAGCCCGAGTTTCTTGGCCAGCTCGGTGCAGTCAACAAAGACGTCCCAGGCAAACTTATGGATTTTCTCGTCATCCTCACCGCGCTGGTGGGTCATAATCAGCTGCAGGTCATCCCCGCACTTGGCCACCCGGCAGTCAATGAGCAGCCCCTCTTTCTTGGCTTTAGCCAGATGCTCCGCCGCCAGCGCCAGTATATCGGGATGAGATTCAGAATGTCCCACAAACCCCCCGACGTCGGCCTTAATCACGCTCAGCGTAACCTTCATAGCTCCCCCTTTATCTTACTAATATTCAGATCACTAATATTCAAAGCCCTCTCTCCCCTCCACCCCCCGGTCATAAGGGTGCTTAATCTTTAAGCACTCGGTCACCAGGTCGGCAATCCTGACCAGCTCGGTATTGGCCTGGCGGCCGGTAAGGATAAGCTCCACCGCCTCCGGCTTATCCCCGATAAGCCCTATCACCGCCTCCAACTCCAGCAGGTTAAAGGCCACCGCCAGGTTAACCTCATCCAGCACCACCAGGTCGTATTCCCCACCCAGCATAGCCTTCCGGGCTGCCGCCAGCGCCTTCCTGGCCTGCTCTATTTCTTCCGGCTTGATATTCTCCGGGTCGATAAACTGGCTGGAGCCAAAGCTCTCCAGGGTAACGCCGGGCAGCCCGGACAGGATTTTGCGCTCGCCGTAGGGATAATCGCCCTTCATAAAAAAGACGATGTAGACCTTAAGACCGTGTCCCAGGGCACGGATGACGGTGCCGATAGCCGCCGAAGTCTTGCCCTTGCCGTCACCGGTGAAAATCTGCACCAGACCCTTGCGCAGTGGTGGTGGTGACGGGGGATTAAACGATGATGCTTTCTCGCCCAATAATACACCTGAGCTAAAGCTAAATAATGGCGATTTAGTTTAACAACCCCACCCCCCGATGTCAAGGAATATAATTTGTCGCCCGCTGGCGATAGTGCTATAATTACCCTGAACCTAGAAGGAGAGGACTTTTGACATGGCATCAACTGAGGAATTAATCGAGGAGTATAAGAAAAAGAGAGCCAAAATAGAACAGATGGCCTCCCCGGAGGCCATAGAGAAGCGCCACAAGAAAGGCCAGTGGACGGCCCGGGAGAGAATCGACTATCTCTTCGACCCCGGCACCTTCAACGAGCTGGGGCTGTTCGTCAAGCACCGCACCACCCATTTCGGCATGGATAAGGCGGAGGTACCGGCGGAAGGTGTAGTCACCGGCTACGGTCTGGTCAACGGTCGGCCGGTGGTCGCCTTCTCCGAAGACTTCATGGCCATGGCCGGGACCTTCGGTGAATACCACGGTATTAAGGAAATCCGGGCTATTGATTTCGCCAAGGAGATGGGCTGGCCCCTGGTGGGCTTGAACGACTCCGGCGGCGCCCGCCTTCAGGAAGGCATGGACACGCTGGAAATGTACGGCAATCTGTTCAAAGCCCAGATACGGGCTTCCGGCATCATCCCCCAGATAGCGGTGCTGATGGGCCCCTGCCTGGGCGGGCAGGCCTATCACCCCATCATGCAGGACTTCATCATCCAGTGCAAGGAGACCGGCTTCATGGGCATCGCCGGCCCGGCCTTCGTCAAGACCCAGCTGGGGGAGGAAATCTCCCTGCAGGAGCTATCCGGCTGGAAGGCGCACGCCGTCAAGAGCGGCCAGACCCATATTGTCGCCGCCGACGATAAGGACGCCCTGGACAAGACCAAGGAGCTGCTGGCGCTGTTCCCCTCCAACAACAAAGAGATGCCGCCCCGCACCGAAACCAAGGACGACCCCGAGCGCATCTGCCCCGAGCTGGATACCATAATCCCCGATAAACCCACCCAGCCCTACGATATGTATAAAGTTATCAAAGCCGTCGTCGACGACGGCTATTTCTACGAGATATTTAAGGACCACGCCAAGAGCGTCATCACCGGTTTCGCCCGCTTCAACGGCCGCCCGGTGGGCATCTGGTCCAACCAGCCCATGTGGGCGGCGGGGACTATAGACTGCGACGCCGCCGATAAAGGGGCACGATTTGCCCGAACCTGCGACCTGTTCAACATCCCCATCGTCACCCTGGGCGACTGCCCCGGCTATATGATAGGCTCCGAGCAGGACTGGAAGGGCATCCTGCGCCACGGCGCCAAGCTGCTCTTCGCCTGGGCGGACGCCACCGTGCCCATGATTTCCATCATCCTGCGCAAGTCCTACGCCGGCGCCCACTACGGCATGCTGGACAAGGGCATCGGCGCCGATTTAGTCTTCGCCTGGCCTACCGCCCGGGTCACCATCGTCGGTGCCGAAACCGCCGCCAGCGTCATCTTCGCCAAAGAAATCAAGCAGTCGGAGAACCCCAAAGAGACGGCGGCAAAAAGAATCGAGGAATACAGCGATATCTACGAAAACCCCTACAAGGGAGCCGAGCGCGGCTACATCGACGACGTCATCATGCCCAGCGATACCCGCAAGGTGATAAACCGCTCGCTGGATGTTCTGGAAAACAAGGATAAGGACAGCAAGGCATTCCTGTCCCGCCCGTGGCGCAAGTACTCCAATATCAATCTATAGGCTATAGGTAGGTTATTACGGATATTATACCTGCCATAGACATCAGAGACGGCAAGTGCGTTCGCCTCTACCAGGGCGATTATGAGCAGGAGACGGTCTTCTCCGACGACCCGGTAGAGGTAGCACTGGAGTGGCAGTCGCTGGGAGCGCCCCGCCTGCATATCGTTGACCTCGACGGCGCCGCTAGAGGAGAGGTCAGCAACCTGGATATCATCACCGAGATAGCCAAAGCGGTGCTAATCCCCACCCAGCTGGGCGGCGGCATCCGCCGGCTGGAAACGGTCGAGCAGATGCTCAAGGCCGGCATCGAAAGGGTAATTTTGGGCACCGCCGCCCTGGAAGACCCCCAGCTCGTCGAGCAGGCCTGCCGCAAGTACCGGGAATCCATTATTGTAAGCATCGACGCCCGGGAAGGATACGTCTCCACCCGCGGCTGGCGCCGGGAAACCGGGCGCAGGGCGGTGGAACTGGCCCAGTTCATGGTGGGGGTCGGCGTCGGGCGCTTTATCTACACCGATATAGACCGTGACGGCACTCTCACCGAGCCCAACTTCTCGGCCACCGCCGAGCTGATTAACTCAGTCAAAGCGCCGGTCATCGCCGCCGGCGGCATCTCGTCGATAAACCACCTCAAGATGCTCAAATCGCTGGGCGCCGAAGGCGCCATCGTGGGTAAGGCGCTCTACACAGAAGACATTAACCTCAAGCAGGCTATAGCCGCTATGAGCCTGTAGCTAAGCCCACCCCCATTTTAAACCAGCGTTATTTTTCCCATACCCACCCGCCCAAAAGGCTGTGCCTCTTTGCGTCTCTTCTTCCCCTCCCCCATTGACATAACCCATTTGGGGAGTATAATCCGCCTTGGGGGAACATAAGGCTTTGATTTTGACAGCAGAGGAATATGCAAGAGGCTTTATTGATTTTGATGCTACCTTACCAGATGGTTGCTCAATTGAACTTCGGACTAAAACTGCAGACCAGCCTGGAGAAGAATCTGAATGGACTGGACCCTATTCAACCCCAGAAGGTGCGAAAGTTCTTTCTCAGCCAATGCGTTATATGCAATTACACATAGGGCTGCATACTAAAGACCAGACTAAGTCGCCAGTTCTTAAAAAAGTAAGATGGGAACGTGACGGTATTACCTTCATCTGGCCAGGCCCCAACGGTTTTAATGGGCCTCCTGGCCCGCTTAGCTTAGGTAGAGACTATGGCATTTCCTATCGCTTGGTATTTAAACCCCAAAGAGCAACCTGGCCAGAACCTTTTGTAGTTATAACACACAAGGCACGTGTTAGATTTTGGAAGGGGGGAATAAAAGCATTCGATATATCTGGTTTTCGTTATGCTGAACCTACACCTGAAGGTACCTTTTCAGTAGAGGGAGCTGTTGAAGAAGTTGAGGTAGAGGGGGATGTAGTAGAAGTACTGGTAACTGTCCCCAATGGTGATGAGAAGCAGGCACAGGAAGAAGCAAAAGCCCAAGTCGAGTCCATCGTCGGCTTGCTTACTCTGTGTTTTGGTGAACAGATTTTGGGCGAGTCTATTTCCGCTAATTATTACCCTGATTACTATAATAGTACAGCAAAAGGCGAAAATGGTACCATCGCCTTTCCTGTAAAACATCTTCTTAAGTTGTCTATTGATGAGAATTCCGCTTTACCATTTGACGAGGCGCTGGCAGGTCTCTATGAATCTCCGATTGTTGACTCAATTAATATGGCACTGCGCTGGTATGCGGTAGGCCTTAGGAATGAATCACCAGTTGACGCTTACATCGCTTACTTCGTTGGCCTTGAAGCTCTTGCTAGTGGATACTTTGCTAGCATTTCTCCTAAACCAGTTAGGGAGGAATACACTCAACTTAAAGAATATTTCGTAAAAGCTAAACCTAATATTAGCACCGAATTGAAAAGTATTGCTCTAAGCAGTATTGCGGAATTTCGGTTGTCTATGAAGTTTGAAAAGTACTGGGAAAGCCGTTTCAACAAAGAAACAATGGAAAGCCGTAAATTTGCGCAGTATAACAACATTAGGGGAGATATACTGCATGGGAGAACGCGGGTCGTAAATCGAGACCAATTGAGTAGTGTCAAAAAGTTACTAGAGAAGCTTCTAGCGAAAGAATTGGCACTTGCCCAAATCATAGAGAAGCGTCATAAAGCCCCCAAAATTGTTACTAGTACACTTCACTATATAGCACAACCAAGGAAGTCGGAACCGTAAATCGACTACCACAAAAACCACCTCCCCCCACCCCCCAAAACAGTATCCGTAAAAAGGTAACACCTTTTAGGGCGGGAGGGTAGGACGCAACACGCACGCCAAAAAACAGGCAAAAACCCCCCATATGTTATATAATGGGTAAAATGCTAAAAGACATAAAATTCAACAAAGACGGCCTCGTCCCCGCCATCGCCCAGGACGCCGACACCGGCGAAGTGCTGATGCTGGCCTACATGAACGCAGAATCCCTCAAACGCACCCTGGAAAGCGGCCAGGCCTGGTTCTACAGCCGCAGCCGCCAGGAGCTATGGCACAAGGGCGCCACCTCCGGCAACTTCATCAACGTCAGCGAGGTCTGGAAAGACTGCGACAGCGACACGATACTAATCAAGGGGAAAGCCACCGGCCCCGTCTGCCACACTGGTAATAAGACCTGCTTCTTTCAGGAGCTGACCGAAGCCGATTTGGAAGGCTGAGCCTCCTCCTTATCAAGCTCTATCGCCTTGCCCAGCGCCGCCAGGGCAACCTCAAGCTGGCCGTCATCAGGCTCCCTGGTAGTCAACGCCTGCAGCCACAGCCCGGGAGCGGCTATCACCCTGACTACCGGGTTATCGGTATGATTGGCGGTAAAGTAGATAACCTCGTAGCTCAGCCCGGCAATAACCGGTATAAGCAGTATCCGCGATAAAATCAGCAGCCCCAACCCCGGTAAACCAACCAGGGCAAAGACTATGATAGCTATAACCAGCACGACAAACAGAAAGCTGGTGCCGCAGCGGCGGTGGGCGGTACCGTATTTCTTGACGGCTTCTACCTCCATAGGAACGCCGGCTTCGTAGGCATTTATCGACTTATGCTCGGCACCATGATAAGCGAAATAGCGCTTGATATCGGGCACCAGAGAGATTAACCACAGGTAAATAACGAAGATAGCCACCCGGATTAAGCCCTCCACCAGGCTAAAGACAATGGCTGAGGTGATATAGGGTTTAATAAGGTTAGCCAGGAAAAGGGGGGCCATAAAGAAGAGGACAACCGCCACCCCCACCGAAACCGCCAACAGCAGCCAGACGAACCACCCGGAAATCTCCTCCTCTTCCTCCTCCAGAGAGACATTCGCCGAATAAAGCAAGCTCCTGATACCCAGAACCAGGGCCTCAATCAGGACGATTACCCCCCTCACCAGCGGCATCCGCCTCCACCGGCCGGAAAAAAAGCTCGATAGAAGCTGAGTATTTAAAGCCAGCCCGCCGCCGGGGCGTCTTACGGCGGTAACCATTGCCTTCTGCCCACGCATCATCACCCCCTCCATAACCGCCTGCCCGCCGTAATAAAATTTCTTAGCCATAATAAAAAAGGAGCGGTTTAACTAGCCGCTCCTCCATCGTCAGAATATTAGTCTAACCCTCCAGCTTATAGCGCCGCTTAAACCGTTCCACTCGCCCCAGGGTATCCACTACCCTATGCTCACCGGTGAAAAAGGGGTGGCACTTACTGCACAGCTCCACCTTCATTGTCTTCTTGGTAGAGCCGGTGGTAAAGGTATTGCCGCAGGCACAGATTACTTTGGCATCGGTATAAAATTCGGGATGAATCTTGGATTTCATATCATCTAGCCAGCGTAAACGCTGACCTTCCTCCTGTTATTGCTGGTGGGCTCAAACTTGACCACCCCGTCAATAAGGGCGTAAATGGTGTAGTCCTTACCCACACCGACATTCTGGCCGGGGTGGATGCGGGTGCCCCGCTGCCGTACGATTATAGTCCCGGCACTTACCTGCTGGCCGGCGTATCGCTTAACCCCCAGCCGCTTGGACTGGCTGTCACGCCCCAGCCGGCTGGTGCCGCCTCCCTTCTTATGTGCCACTTTCGGTCACCTCTTTCTTGCGCCGCCGAGCCTTCTTTGGCTTTTCCTCCACTACCCCCGGCCCAACTATCTTATCTATAACCAGCCTAGTATAAAACTGACGGTGCCCCGTCTTCTTGCGGTAACGCACCTTGGGCTTATATTTAAAGACGATAACCTTCTCGCCCTTGCCTGCCCCTTTAGAGGTGGCAACTACCTTGGCCCCGTCAACAGTAGGCGTACCGATGGTTACCCGGTCACCGTCAGCGATGAGCAATACCCTATCCAGTTCCACGGTATCACCATCCGGCGCATCCAGGCGTTCCACATCTATAGTCTGACCAGGGTCCACCCGGTACTGCTTACCCCCGGTCTCAATAATAGCGTAAATCTCTTTCCTCCCAAACAGGCTATTGTAGCAATTGCTCTGGCTAGGTGTCAAGCGCCAGCTTCCGCCACAGTTCCCTTACCCTTGTCTTTAGCTCATCAAGGCTGCAATCGGTATCTATAATCACGTCAGCTCGCCTGGCTCGTTCCTCAGAGGATAGCTGGGAACGGATACGAGCCAGGATTTGCTCTTCAGAAATCCCACCCCTTTCTTTCAGCCGCTTGAGCACCGTGGCCTCGGGGGCTACGGTAACCCAGACCTCATCTACTTCATCCGATAATGAAGGCTGGCCGGCTCTCATAGAAAGAGGCACTTCAACCAGGAGAGGGACTTCCAGCACTAATAACTTTACTCCCTGCCGCCGATATTCCTCAATCTCAGACTTCACCCATTTACGTATCCGGGGGTGCATTATCCTGTTGAGCTGGTCTCTGGCCTCGGGGTTAGTAAAGACTATCTCACCCAGCTTGTCACGGTCAACCTCTCCTTGCGGGGTAAGAATCTGCCGGCCAAAGACAGCTACCACCTCCCGCCAGGCATCAGTATCAGGCTTAAACAGCTCATGCCCGACCTTATCAGTGTCAATGACGACTGCTCCCAGCTCCTTAAGGAACCGGGAAACGGTGCTCTTACCACTACCAATACCGCCGGTAAGACCGATAACCTTCATCCCATCAAGTCTAGCTTCTGGTGGCTGGGTAGTCAAGAAACCCCCTCCCACCCCACCTTTTCAAAAACGGTTTTTCTTCCCACCCTCCCACCCTCATAAGCTGCGCTTCTAAAACTTGCCCCCCCAACCCCCATTGGAGTTACGTCCCTCTTTCCCCCACCAAAATGGGGGGACAAGGGGAAGCTAATTTCTCCCATCTGGGGGATAACGGGTGGCAATCTCCTCCTCTGGGGGGTGGGGGTTAAGAGATGAAAAAAGGTGAAACCTTTTGGGCGGGAGGGTATGGGAAAAACAACAGTAGTTAAAAAGGGTGGGGTAATTAGTAACTGTATCAATACCATGGGGTGTGATTGACTTTATTTGAGTGATATAATTAGAAAAAGGAGCATTATGCACCAGGCAATGCTCTATGAGAAGCTGTCGAGCTCCAGGGTGCGGTGCGGCATCTGTCAGTGGCGCTGCAACATAGCTCCGGGCCATTTTGGCGTCTGCCGTGTCTATCAGAACCGTGACGGTACCCTGTATAACCTGAACTACGCCAAGGCGTCATCGGTAGCGGTTGACCCTATTGAAAAGAAACCCCTGTTCCACTTCTTCCCCGGTAGCCTGGCTTTCTCTATAGGAGGATGGGGCTGCAACTTCCACTGCCAGGACTGCCAGAACTGGGAAATCTCCTGCCCGGTGGACAACGAGCCCTGGCTTAATTCCCAGGAAGTTCCGCCCCAGACAGCCGTGGAGCTGGCCATAGAGCACAACTGCCAGGGTATCGCCTGGACATACAATGAGCCCGGTATCTGGTTCGAATACACCCTTGACTCGGCCAAGCTGGCTAAGGAAAATGGCCTCTATACCGTCTATGTGACCAATGGCTACCTTACCCCTGAGGCGCTGGATACCATCGGCCCTTACCTTGATGCCTGGCGAGTTGATGTCAAGGGTTTCACCGACTCCCTCTACCAAAAGCTGGCCAAGATAAGTCACTGGCGAGGGATACTTGAGGTTGCCAAGCGGGCTAAGGATAAGTGGGGTATGCACGTTGAGGTGGTAACCAACATTATACCTACCATGAACGACGATGACGAGCAACTGAACGGCATAGCCAGCTGGATAAGGGAGGAACTGGGAGAGCTGACCCCCTGGCACGTAACCCGCTTTTACCCCCACCACCATATGACGGGCTTACCCCCAACCCCCATACCCACCCTAGAGCATGCCTTTGAGATTGGAAAAAAGGCCGGGCTTAAGTTCGTATATGCCGGTAATGTTCCCGGCCACAGCAGCGAAAGCACCGTCTGCTATAACTGCGGGAATACTATCGTGCACCGCCTCGGCTACCAGACCGATGTAGTCGGGCTGGATGGTTCAAAATGCAAGTTCTGCGGGGCGGAGCTTAACTTCAGGACAAGCGGCCCGAAGGAGAAGGGAAAATGATAAGGAATGCCGTCGCCGCCGGGCGATTCTATCCCGGCTCGGCTTCAGAGATACGGGAAATGATGGAAATGCTGATTGATAAGACCGCCAAAAAAGAGGCGGTAATCGGCCTGCTTATGCCCCACGCCGGCTACCCCTACTCCGGGGCGGTAGCCGGGGCTACCATATCCAGGGTCAAGCTCCGGGAAACCTTTATTATCATGGGGCCCAACCACACCGGCGTGGGGCAGCCGTTCAGCATCATGACCGAAGGAAATTGGCAAACACCCCTGGGCGAGGTGGAAATTGACTCGGCGCTGGGCAAAAAGCTCTTAGCCACCTCCGACTACCTGCAAGAGGATGAAACGGCCCATCTCCACGAGCACGCCGTTGAGGTGCAGATTCCGTTCTTGCAGTACTTCAAGCCGGATATCAAGATAGTGCCCATCATCCTGGCCTACGCTACCGCTGAAGTTTATAAAGAAATCGGCCGGGGTATAGCCAGAGTAATCAAGGAGTCTAATAAAGAGGTGGTGATTATCGCCAGCGGCGATATGACCCACTACGAGCCGCAGGAAATCGCCGAGGAAAAGGACAATCAGGCAATCGAGGCTATGTTGAAACTCGATGAGGACGAGCTGACCCGCCGCTATGAAGAGCTGGATATATCAATGTGCGCCTACGGGCCGGCGGTCTGTCTCATCTCGGCGGCTAAAGAGCTGGGGGCAACCGGAGCCCAACTGGTCAAATACCAGACCAGCGGCGATACCACCGGCGATTACTCCAGCGTGGTGGGCTATGCCGGTATTATAATAAAAGGCGGAGGCGGATAGGTGCACCCACTGGTAAGACTGGCCAAGAGGTCGGTGGAGAGCTACGTCAGGAAGGGGAAGGTGGTGCAGGCCAAAGGGCTCACCCCCGAGATGAAGCCTAAGGCCGGCGTCTTCGTCTCCATCCACAAGGGCGGCGAACTGAGGGGCTGCATCGGCACTATTGAACCGCAGAGGAACAACGTGGCCGAGGAGATTATCGTTAATGCCATCAGCTCGGCGATTAGAGACCCGCGCTTCTACCCCATCACCGCCGATGAGCTCAAAGAGCTTGAATACAGCGTGGACATCCTGACCAAGCCCAGGCCTGTGAAGAGCCGGAAACAGCTCAATATCAAGCGCTACGGGGTTATCGTGGAGGCGGGGGGCCGCAAGGGCCTGCTCCTGCCTGACCTGGAGGGAGTGGCCAGCGTCGAGGAGCAGATTGATATCTGCCGCCTGAAGGCGGGCATATCCCCCGATGAGCCGGTGAGGCTGTACCGCTTTGAGGTGAAGAGGTATAAGTGAGGGGGGCGAAGTTCACCACGTGCCCAAGCGGGCGCTGGATGATGTTATTGTGGGGTAGGTGGATGGGGAGAAATGGGAGTTTTTAACTAAGGGGGTATCGTTCAATGGCGAAGATAGAGATTGACCTTGGAAGTATGACGAATTCTTGTTTCGTAGTTATGCCCTTCGCTTCAACTTATAATACAGAATATGAAAGGATAATCCGACCAGCCGTGGAGACTGTAGAACTAGCGTGCGTACGCGCCAATGAAATCTATTCTAAACCCCAAATAACGGCAGATATTTGGAAATCCCTTAGGTCTGCGAGGATTGTTATAGCCGAGCTCACTGGTAGAAATAGTAATGTATTATATGAAGTTGGGCTTGCTCATGCCCTTGGGAAACCTGTTATCATCATCACAAGAAATGAAGATGACGTTCCTTTTGACCTCAAAGCCCTTCGATATCTTTACTACAACATAGATGACCCATTTTGGGGTGAAAATCTCCGGAATGCTCTAACTGAAATGCTTCAGAAACTCCTCAAGGAAAATGAGTACGGAACTGTATTTGAAAATATCAGATCTGTGGGGAAAATCGAATATGAGGAAAAGGAAATTCTCCCTGCGGAAAAGGAGAAATCTTATCACGACTTAACGGGACTTTGGCAAGGGATAATGGAAGTAGCAACTTGAGGTGGACCCCATCATTAGGACAGGATAGGGGCAATATTAAGAGCGGGTCCCGCTATCCTCAAGGGGTCTGGTGTTAAGGATTCTACCACATCTCCATTGGTAGCTTCTACCGGGGTTGAG
>Ga0307421_1000360_pt1 | contig 29731 bp, 28 predicted proteins | sample SalMarWE160270MG_FD_202163 | JGI IMG/M metagenome (GOLD analysis project Ga0307421, IMG submission 202163) | Salt marsh sediment microbial communities from the Plum Island Ecosystem LTER, Massachusetts, United States - WE1602-70 | ecosystem: Environmental > Aquatic > Marine > Intertidal zone >... | reverse complement strand
CCTCCGCAGCGGCCAGTTCGGAAACCACACGCACAACGTCCGTGCCCTCATCCTCCACCTCGTAGAGCCACTCGATACCTCCTACCCCCTTGCCGGCGGCGCGCAGAGTCAGCAGGCGCCGCACGATGCGGCCGTGGCCGGAGTCGGCACCTTCCCAGTGCACCCTTTCGGCAACAAGCTTGAGATGAGCCAAGCCGGAAGGGAGGCGGCCGTTTAACGGGCGCAGGATGAGTACGGCGCGACGGGCCCGCGCCAGAGCGCCCAGGCGCCGCAGCACACTGCCGTCGACGCCGGCCGGTACCTCTGCATACACCGCGGAGAGCCCTTCGAGGAGAGCGGCGGTCACCTGCCCCCAAATATCCCGTCCGGGACAACGCACCACAATGAGGTGCTTCGGGGGTATACCCGCCTCCCAAGCGGAAAGGGGTGACAGCCAGCCCCGCACGTCGACAAACGCCACCGTGGCGCCATGGGCGGGATCGGCCAGCAGCGCCAGCCCGAGGCGGGTGAGCCCGAGTCCCGGAGAACCGACCAGTCCGAGCACCCGGCCCGGAGCCACAAACGGCGCAGTTACACGACCCACCGCCCGCACCCGCTCCAGCATGCCCAACGCTCCAATAATGGGCCTCGCATTGTATCGAACGTATGTTCGATAACACAAGCGTAGCCCACCCGGAGTCGAAAATGCCGCCTACCGGCTTGAACGGCTAGAGGCCCTTCTCGTAGTCGTCCTCGAAGGACACCACCTTGCGGCCCGGCTTGTCACTCTGAGGACGCGGCTTGCGCTCGCGGCCGCCTTCGCGGCTTCCACGGTCACGACCACCACGGTCGCCACCGCTGCGGCCTCCACGGCCACGACCACCGCGCCCGCCGCCACCATCGGAGGAACGGCGCTCACCGCCGCCTCCGTCGCCGGAGTCGGCAGCACCCGGAAGCTCGAGGCTCACCTTCCCGTTGCGGTCGATCTCCCGCACCACAACCTCGACCTTGTCACCAAGGCTGTAGATGTCTTCGACCCGGTCAACCCGCTTGCCGCCGCCCATCTTCGATATGTGCAGTAGCCCGTCGCGCCCTGGAAGGATGTTTACGAAGGCACCAAAGGCGGTGATGTTCACCACCTCGCCCTCGTAGGTCGCGCCGATCTCGGCCTCGGGCGGGAAAGCGATGCTCATCACCCGCTCCTTTGCCGCGGCGAGGCTCGGACCGTCGGTAGCGCCGATACGAACCGTTCCGTCGTCCTCGATCTCCAATGTGGCCCCGGTCTCCTCTTCGATCTCGCGGATGATCTTGCCCTTGGGGCCGATGACCTCACCGATCTTGTCCCGAGGAATCTGCACGGCTTCGATGCGGGGAGCGTACGGGTTGAGCTCCGCCCTGGGCTCGCCGATCACCTCGTTCATCTTGCCGAGGATGTGCAGCCGCGCCACCCGAGCCTCCTCGAGAGCACCAACGAGCACGTCGGCGGGAAGGCCTTCGATCTTGGTGTCGAGCTGCAACGCGGTGACGACGTTTTCGGTGCCGGCCACCTTGAAGTCCATGTCGCCCAGAGCGTCCTCGGCACCGAGGATGTCGGTGAGCGTCACAAAACCCTCATCGTGGGCGATGAGACCCATGGCCACGCCGGCAACCGGCGCCGCCACCGGCACCCCGGCGTCCATGAGCGAAAGGCTCGATCCGCACACCGAAGCCATCGACGACGAGCCATTGGACGACAGCACCTCGGAGACCAGGCGAAATGCGTAGGGGAACACCTCGGCCGTGGGCACAACGGGAAGCAGCGCCTTCTCGGCAAGTGCGCCATGCCCGATCTCGCGTCGGCGCGGCCCGCGCATGAAACCGGTCTCACCCGTCGAGAACGGCGGGAAGTTGTAGTGGTGCATGTAGCGCTTGGTCTCCTCGGCGGAGATCGTGTCCAACATCTGCTCCATACGCAGCATGCCCAGAGTGGCCACGTTGAGCACCTGGGTCTCACCGCGCTGGAAGAGCCCTGAGCCGTGGGCCCGGGCCACCGTACCGACCTCGATGCTTATGGGCCTGACCTCGTTCACGGCGCGGCCATCGAGACGCGTCCCTTCGGCGATGATGCGCTCCCGCATCATCTTCTTGGACACCGCCCGGAAACAGCGGCCGGCGGCGGCGAAGTCTTCGTGGTCCTCGTCGATGCCCAGCTCGGCAAGAGTTGCCTCGCGAGCCGCCGCCTCGGCATCCTGGCGCTCCCGCTTGCCGACGATGATGATGACCTCGGCGAGACGCGGCCTTGCCGCCTCGTCGACCTTGGCCAGCAACTCCTCGCTGTAGTCGATCACCGCGGGCCATTCCACCTTCGGGATCTCCCCCATTTCGTCGTGCAGGCCGAGCTGCAGATCAATGAGATTGGTGATGTAGCCTTTGGCATCTTCGAGGCCCCGGGCCACGGCAGCTTCGTCGATGGGAGCCTGGCCGCCCGCAATGAGGCGCAGCGCTTCGGGAGTGGCGCCCCCTTCGACCATGGCTATGTCCACGTTGCCCTGCTCGTTGCGCTTCCCGGCAACAACCATGAGGAAGACGGCCTCCTCGAGTTGGGGAAATGTCGGCAAGGGGATCCATTTGCCGTCGGCATACGCCATGCTCACGGCCCCAACGGGCCCTTCAAAGGGGATCGGGCTGATGCTCAGCGCAGCCGAGGCACCGTTGAGCGCAACCACGTCGTAGGGGTGCACGTCGTCCACAGACAGCACGGTGGCGACGATGTGCGTTTCGCATCGATAGTCATCACGGAAAAGCGGCCGCAGCGGCCGGTCTATGAGGCGCGCCGTCAGGATCGCCTTCTCAGTGGGCCGGCCCTCACGTCGGAAGAATGATCCCGGGATCTTCCCGGCGGCATACATCCGCTCCTCGAGGTCGACCGTCAATGGGAAGAAGTCGACGCCTTCTCGCGGCTGCCTGGCGGCAGTCGCCGTAACGAGGACTTCCGTTCCACCCATGGCAACAACAACGGCGCCGTCGGCCTGGGGGGCAAGTTTGCCGGCCTGGAAGACGATCTCAACGTCGCCCACGGTGGCTCGAACAGTGTGTTCCGACACGTTCTCAGCTCCTTCTTCGGAGGAAGAGAACGAGCCAATTACCAGTGGTCACACCTCGATTTCTCAAGAAGTGGCAACTAGCAACTGGTTCGGACTCTCCCCCGAGCCTGTGTTCTATCCCGGGCGCAACAGGCTCCCGCAACAACCAAGAGGCGGCTATTCGCCCCTCAGCGTCGCAAGCCGAGACGTGCAATGACGTTTCGGTACCGCTCGACATCCTGAGCTTTCAGGTAGTCGAGCAGGCGGCGCCGCTTGCCGACCATCATTAGCAGCCCACGCCGGCTGTGATGATCCTTCTTGTGGATCTTCAGGTGCTCGGTGAGGTGGTTTATGCGTTCGGTGAACAAAGCTATCTGGACCTCCGGAGAACCGGTGTCAGTACCATGCGTGCCGAATTCGCTGATGATCGTCTGGGTATCCATACGGAAACCGGGGATGGCCCGGCGGGCGCAGAGTGTAGCAGGTCGCTCTCCCAGAACGCCCTCTCTGCCGGCCTAATCCCCCAGTAGGCGCCGCGCCGTGGCGATGTCCGAGCGAATCTGCGCCGCCAGCTCCTGCTTCCCGGAGAAGCGGATCTCGGGCCGCAGCCGATCGATGAACGCCACTCGCACCTTCCGCCCGCCGAGATCCGTCTCGCCGCCCAGCAAATGCACCTCGAGAACCTGCTCGCCTCCGCCAAACGTGGGCCTGACCCCGAGGTTGGCCACACCCGGGCCCAGCGTCTCTCCCAGCGGCGCCACCCGCACCGCGTACACCCCACGCGCCGGCACTGCAATGCCTGAGGAAAGCTCCACGTTCACGGTGGGAAAACCGACATCTCGCCCGCGACCTTCGCCGGTGACGACGGCGCCGCGCACCTCGTGTGGGCGCCCCAGGGCGGTAGCCGCCGCCGCGACCTCTCCGCCGGCGATGGCGCGGCGAATGTGTGTAGACGAGAGTGGCTGCGGCCCACCTGCAAGAGGCACCACCCCGACGGTGAAACCGCAGACCTCTCCAAGCCCGACGAGCGCGGAGAGGTCTCCGAGGCGCCCATACCCAAAACGGAAGTCCTCACCCACCACAACCGTTTCCGCCTCCATGGCACCCACAATCACTTCGGTAGCGAACTGCGCCGCCGGCATGGCGCGCACCTGATCATCAAAAGGAAGAACGGCGACCATGTCCACGCCGAGCTCGGCGAACAACTCGAGCCGGTGATCGAGCGTGGTGAGCAGCTCCGGGGCGTACCCGGGCGCCACAACGCTCAGAGGGTGCGGGTCGAACGTGACAATGGCGGCGTCCCGGTCCTCGCCAGCCTGCCGCCGCAGCAGGTCGATCACCTGCCGATGGCCAAGGTGCACGCCGTCGAACACACCCACGCTGAGTGCCCGACGGCGTGTCCCCTTCCCCCAAGACGTGAAGGGGCCGCGCAGGACCTTCATCCAAGGACCACTTCGGGACGGGCCCGCCGACCCTCGAGGTCGTACACGGCCATCAACTCGCCCGATTGGCCGAGTACCCGGTGTGGGCCCGAGACCGGGCTGTGAAACCCGAGGGCCGCTGCCGGGAAGACGGCTCCATGACACACAGCACGCGCCGTCTCGCCGCTCACTCGCACGGCGGGCAGGTCGCGCAGGCCGTCGGCGGCGCTGATGACCATTGATTCCGCCACTCCCCTGCTGCCGGCCTCTTCGATATCGGGAATGCTGTGGGCCTCGTCGACGGCCAGTGAACCGATGCGGTGACGTCGCAGGGCGGTCAAATGCGCCCTGCCACCGAGGGCGCGGGCTATGTCGTCGGCCAGTGTCCGCACGTAGGTGCCGGAGCTGCAGCGCACCCGCAGCGTGACCTCGGGGTAGTCACACGGCGAAAAATCGATGATATCGAGATCGAACACTTGCACCATTCGAGCCGCCCGCTCGACCTCCCGGCCCTCCCGGGCCAGCTCGTACAGTCGCCGGCCTCCCAGACGCACGGCCGAAACCATCGGCGGTATCTGCTGAATGGTCCCGACGAAGCGACGCGAGGCCGTGTGGATCTCCTCCTCGCTGACCGGCATCGGCTGGCGCATGAGGACCGCGCCATCGGCGTCCAGGGTGTCAGTGGCGACACCCATCACCATGTGGGCCACGTAGGTCTTGGGAAGCTGCTGAGCATATCGCAGCAGCCTGGTTGCCCTCCCTATGCCGAGGACCAGCAAGCCGGTCGCCAGCGGGTCGAGGGTGCCGGCGTGACCGATCTTCTGCTCCCCCAACAATCCTCGCACGCGGGCCACTACATCGTGTGAAGTCCACCCGCCCGCCTTGTCGACGAGGAGGAACCCCTCAGCCATGAAGATGAGCCCTGATGCCGGCGATGATGTCCTCGAGCTCCTGGTCGCTGCTGTATCCGGCGGCGTTGTGATGGCCGCCGCCGCCCTCGATCGCGGCGATGCTGCCGACATCGATCCTGCCTCGAGAGCGCAGGCTCACCTTCCACCCCACGTCAAGTTGTTTGACGAGGGCGGTGACGTTGGCTTCGCGCGCGATGCGCAAGTGGTCGATCAGGGGGTCGAGATCCTCCGAGCCCACCTGGGCGCTGCGCAGATCGTGTTCGTACAGCACCGACCAGATCAGACTGAGATCCTGCTCGAGCCGGGCCCGGCCCAGCACGGCCGCCGACACCTGCAGGTACCCGAACGGTGCCGATTCGTAGAGATGCTGACCTATCTGCTCAGGCCTGGCGCCGGCTTCGGTAAGCGCGGCGGCGACACGGAACACCTCTGCATCCGTGGAGGAGTACTGAAAACGACCGGTATCGGTGACGATGCCGGTGAGCAGAGCGGTGGCCGCCTTCTCACCAAGCGGCCAGCCCAGCTCACCAATCAGGTAGAAGGCAAGTTGAGCCGCCGCCGCCGCCTCGGCATCAACAACAACCACGTCGCCGAATCCTTCGTTGGTGATGTGATGGTCGATGACGACGAGCGTGCCGGCCCGATCTGCCGTCTCGGCCAGCTCGCCGAGCCGATCGACCGCAGCGACGTCAAAGACGACCATAACCTCCGGCTCCGTGGGAAACTCGCGGGGAGGCACCAGAGCGCTCACATCGAGAAAGTCGTAGGCCTCACTCACCGCAAACGGTGACCCGAAGGACGCCACCACCTGCTTGCCGGCGGCGGAGGCGGCATGTGCCATGCCGATCACCGAACCCAGGGCGTCGCCGTCGGGCGAAACATGGCAGGTGATCGCAAGCTCCTCGGCGGCGGCGATCACCTCAGCCGCTCTCTGCAGGGCTCCCTTCGTCGCCTCCTTCACTGCGCTCTTCTCCTAGCTCACGCAGGATGCGTTCGATCCGCATCCCCTGCTCGATGGCGGTGTCTGGTTCAAAATGCAGCTCAGGCAGGTACTTGAGCCGAACCTGGCTGCCCAAGACGGCCCGTATTCGGGAGGCCGCTCTCAGGAACGCGGCCTTGGTTTCTTCGGCCTGGGCGTCGTCGCCGAGCACCGAATAGTAGACCCTGGCCCGGCGCAGATCGGGTGAGGTGTCGACCCCGGTGATGGTCACAAACCCGAGGCCGGGGTCCTTGAGCCGCTCCACCTCATCGGCGATGACCTCACGAAGCAGCTCGTCGACCCGCGGCATACGCGATCCCCTGGTCATTCTTCCTCCAGGTAGGACACTCCCATCTCGAGCAGCTCCACATCGGGGTGCTCCATCACCGCCCGCTGCACGGCATGAATGATCCGGTCCAGGTGACCCGACTGCGCGCCCACAAGCGCCGCGCCCACAGTCGCCCGGCGCCACTGATCCTGGAATCCCACCTCGGCCAGGGTGAGAGGAAACGTCGAGCTGAGCTGGCCCATCAGGGCCTTGAGAATCCTCCGCTTCTCTTTGAGAGAGCGGACCGCTGGGATACGCAGCTCGAGTCTGAGCGCAGCGGCGTGCATGGGTTAGCTGCGGGCGACCTCGCGGATCTCATACGCTTCCAAGACGTCGCCCTCCTTGATGTCGCGGAAGTTCTCCAGCCCGATACCGCACTCGAAACCGGCCGCAACGGAACGCACGTCGTCCTTGAAGCGGCGCAGCGACCCGACGGAGCCGTCGTAGGTGACGATGCCGTCGCGAACGAGGCGGATTCGGGAGCTCCTCGGGATCTCCCCCTCGGTGACGTAGCAGCCCGCCACCATTCCAAAGCGCGGGGCCCGGAAGGTGGCCCGGACCTCGGCCACGCCCAGGACCTGCTCGATCTCCTCCGGAGCGAGGCGGCCGACGAGCATGGCCTCGACGTCATCGAGCAGCTCGTAGATGACCCGATAGGTGCGCACCTCGATCCCGGATTCCTCGCCGGCGCGTCGCGCCTGGGCGTCGGGACGCACACCAAACCCGAAGATGATGGAATTGGTCGCCTCGGCGAGCAGAACGTCGTTCTCGGTCACACCGCCGACCGCCGAATGCACCACGGTGATACGACCCCCCCGAGGGGTCACCTTGCCAACGGCGTCCTTGATAGCTTCCAGCGAGCCGTGGGCATCGGCCTTCACTATCAGCCGGAGCTCGGCATCGTCGGCCGTCCGAAGATCGTCCAGAAGTGACTGCAGGCGCTCGACCGCGGTGGGAACAACAAGATCGCGGCTGCGTATCTCCGCCTCACGCTCCTGAGCGATGGCCCGGGCGGCGCGATCGTCGTCTGCAACCTCGAACCAGTCACCGGCCTGGGGAACGTCGTCCCAGCCCATGATGAGCGCCGGTGTGCTGGGGGTGGCCTCCTGCACCTGGTTCCCGTTCTCATCGAACATGGCCCGTACCCGGCCCGCCACCGCGCCGGCGACCAGGGCATCACCACGGCGCAGGGTGCCGCGCTGAACCACAACGGTGGCCACCGGGCCCCGGCCCTTGTCGAGCTGGGCCTCGATGACCGTCCCCGACGCCGGGGCCTTCGCGTTTGCCGAGAACTCCTCGAGCTCGGCAACGAGGTCTATGTAGTCCAAGAGCTGCTCGACACCATCGCCCTTGAGTGCGGAGATCTCGGCGCTCACCACCTCACCGCCAAGCTGCTCGACAACCAACCCGTATTCGGTGAGTTGAGCGCGCACCGAACCGGCGTTGGCAGTGGGAAGATCGATCTTGTTGATGGCCACCACAATGGGCACATTGGCAGCCTTGGCATGGCTGATGGCTTCGATCGTCTGCGGCATGACACCGTCATCGGCCGCTACCACGAGCACGACGATGTCGGTGACCTCGGCACCGCGAATACGCAGCGCGGTGAAAGCTTCGTGACCCGGAGTGTCGATGAACGTGATCTTTCTGCCGCCGCGGTGCACCTGATAGGCGCCGATGTGCTGGGTGATGCCGCCGGCCTCACCTGCGATCACGTTGCTGCGGCGGATGGCATCGAGCAGCTTGGTCTTGCCGTGATCAACATGTCCCATGACGGTGACGACGGGTGGACGCGGCTCGAGATCCGAGGGATCGTCCTTGTGCACCTGCTTGGCGCGTACCAGTGGCTCCTTCACGACGACTATTTCGGGTGCCTGCTGGATGACGGCCTCGTAGCCAAAGGCGTCGGCGACCGCCGCCAGATGGTCAACAGGTATGGGCTGGGACGCTCCTGCCATCTGCCCGCGTTCGATGAGCGTCTTGACGACGAGGCCAACCGGCCGGTGCGCAACCTCGGCGAATTCGGCCACGGTGATGCCCTCGGTGAGTTTGATCTTGCGCTTGACCGGCTCGACCGGCTCCGGCGCCGCTTTCTCCGGCTCCTCGACCGCTTCCTCCGGCTCTGCCTCGGCGGGCGCAACCTTGCCCTCTTCCTCGTATGACAACCGAATCAGGGCCGCAGAGTCGTCGTCGAGCCCTGAAGAGGCCGTCTTGATCTCTATGCCGAGCTCGGCGGCCCGCGCCAGGACGTCTTTCGACTCCAGACCCAGATCCTTCGCCAGCTCGTATACGCGCATTGTTCCTCAGGCTCCTCGGGAGCTCATTGTGCCACGACTCGCCTAATCCTCTGGCGAGTCATCGGCCTTCTTCTCGTCCGTTTCGGGCTGGTCCTCGGGCTCGTTCGCAGTCTCTGCCTCCGGCTCCTCCACCGACTCGTCTGCAGGCTCCGGCTCGGCCTCCGCCTCCGGCTCCTCCACCGACTCGTCCGCAGGCTCCGGCTCGGCCTCCGCCTCCCCCGCCGACTCGTCCTCGAGCTTTGTGTCGGGGCCGGCCTCGGGCTCCTCGCTGGAATCGGTCGTCGCTCCCGCCTCGGCAGCGGCCTCACCCGCTTCCAACGTGCCTCCGGCATACTCGGTCTCAGACCGTATGTCGATGCGGTAGCCACTCAGCCGGGCGGCGAGCCGCGCATTCTGGCCTTCTTTCCCGATGGCCAGCGAGAGCTGGTGATCGGGAACCACAACCACGGCCTCCATCTCCTCATCGTTGAGGATGACCTGACGCACCTTCGCCGGTCCCAAGGCCTCGGCGATGAACTGCCTAACGTCGTCACGCCACTCCACGATGTCGACTTTCTCACCGCGCAACTCATTGACCACCTGCCGCACCCGTGATCCTCGTGCGCCCACACACGCGCCAACGGGATCCACGTTCAGATCGGTGGAGGACACGGCGATCTTGGTGCGATGTCCGGCATCACGAGCGATGGCCCGGATCTCGATGACCCCCTCTACCAGCTCCGGAACCTCCAGCTCGAAGAGCCGGCGTATAAAATCGGGGTGGCTGCGGCTCACCACGATCTGAGGGCCCTTGGTCTCACCGCGCACCTCGAGTATCAGCGCCTTCACCCGGGCGCCCCGCTCGAGGCGCTCGTAGGGAATCCGCTCACCCGATGGCATCACTGCCTCGGCATTGCCCAAATCGAGGATGATGTAGCGGTGGTCTGATTGCTGGACGATGCCGGTTACCAGGTCACCTTCCCGTCCGTCGTAGATATCAAACACCTGGGCCCGTTTGGCATCGCGCAGACGCTGCACGATGACCTGCTTCGCCGTCTGTGCGGCGATGCGGCCGAAATCCTCCGGGGTGTCTTCCCACTCGGAAACGACATTGCCGTCCTCGTCGAGTTCCTGGCCATAGACCTTGATCTCGCCGGTATCGGGATCGATGGTGACACGCGCCTCTTCGGCGGCTCCGGGGGTGCGCTTGTATGCCGACACAAGCGCATTGGCCAGCGCATCGAGAATGGCGTCTGCGGGCACACCCTTGTCGCGCTCCAGAGCCAACAGCTCTTCCATGAACTCCATCGTCTACCTCACTTGCGCCCCGGCTTCGGGGCTCTCTCCCACCGGAACACCGTACGCGCCTGTTTGACCGCGCCGAGCGGAACCAGCCGCTCCTGGTCGGCTACGCGGACCGTGATCGTCTTGCCGTCACACGCTTCAAGCACACCTTTGTGCACCCGCTCACCCGAGACGGGCTCGCCGGTCTTGACGACCACCTCACGCCCGATCGACTTGTTGTAGTGGACGGGACGGCGCAGGTTCCGCTCCAGGCCGGGCGAACTCACTTCGAGACGATACGACCCCGCCACCGGATCCTCCGTGTCGAACAGGTGCGAAAGGCCCTGCGATACCCGGGCGATACGATCGACGTCGACGCCACCCTCGGCGTCGACGGTGACCCGCACCAGGCCACCGCTCACGACGAGATCGTCGAGTTCGATGTCCTCGGCTGCCAGGTACGACTCCACGAGCCCCCAGAGCCGCCCGTTGGTGTCGCTCATCTTCCTCATCCTTCATAGAAAAAGTGGGCACATGAGCGCCCACTTGATGCGTCCACTCAGTTGTGCGGAGTATACCAGTGCGCCCTTTCGCGGCCGCTGGCGCACACACGCCGGGTATCTGTGCTTCAGGCCCGTTCTGCGGCGATGACCCCGGCCACCCAGACCGCGGCGTCGCCTACCGGCACCCGTTCGACGTGGGCATCGCGGCGGCGTACCACCTCCACCACGCCGGCGGCGAGACCCTTCGGGCCCACATCGATCCGATAGGGAATGCCGATGAGCTCGGCATCGGCGAACTTCACGCCGGGCCGTTCGGCTCGACCGTCGAGAATCACGTCCACACCCGCCTCTTGAAGGACGCGGTAAATCTCCTCGGCCGCGGCAACGACCTGTTTGTCGTCGGTCTTGACCACGGTGACCACCGCCTCGTACGGCGCCACGCTCACCGGCCAGAAGATGCCGGCATCGTCGTGATGGGCTTCGACGATAGCGGCGACGGTGCGCCCCACGCCGATGCCGTAGGACCCCATGACCATGGGCTGCTCCCGGCCCTCGGTGTCGAGCACAGTGGCGCCGAGGGCATCGCTGTACTTGGTGCCCAGCTTGAAGATGTGTCCCACCTCGATCACCTTGCGCATCTCAAGCGGCGATCCACACGCGGGGCAGCCCTCGCCGGCTCCGACCCGCCGTACATCGAGCCAGCGGTCCACCGAGATGTCCCGGTCCACGTCGACGCCGCGCAAGTGCCAATCGTCCTCGTTGGCGCCGGTCACCATGTTGAACCGACCCTGCAGCGACGGGTCGGCGATGATGCGGTGGCCGGAAACACCCACCGCGCCCAAGCTGCCCGGATCGGCGCCGAGTGCCGCCCGAATCTCGGCAGCATCTCCGGGACGCACGTCCTGGGTCCCCAACCCATCGATGAGCTTCTGCTCCATCAACTCGTGATCGCCGCGCAGCAGCACCAACGTGAGCCGGCCGTCGATCACATAGGCCATGGTCTTGATCTGGCTGGTGGCTGGGGCAAAGTCTTGCGCCTCGGCAAGTTGGGCGATCGTGCGGATGTCGGGAGTGGGGAACCGCTCCGGGGCATCGCTCCACAGCTCGTCCTCGATCGGCTCAAGCCTCGATTCGGCCCGCTCCAAGTTGGCGGCATAGTCGCTCTGGGGACACACGGCGACCGAGTCCTCGCCGGCGTCGCTCTCCACCATGAACTCCACCGATTCGTTGCCACCCATCACCCCGGAGGAAGCCTGTACCGGGATGGCCTGCAGCCCGCAGCGGCCGAAGATCCGGGTGTACGCCTCGTAGTGATTGTCGAATTGGAGATCGAGCCCTGCGGTGTCCAGATCGAAGGAATAGGAATCCTTCATGACGAACTCCCGTACGCGTAACAGGCCCGCCTTCGGCCTGGGCTCGTCGCGAAATTTCGTCTGCAGGTGGTACCAGAGCTGTGGCAGATCCCGGTACGAGGACATCTCGGTGGCGAGGAGGGTGAAGATCTCTTCGTGGGTGATCGCCAGGAGCAAATCCGCGCCCCGGCGATCCTGGAATTTGACGAGGATGCCTTCCACGTCGTCCCAGCGGCCGGTGCGCTTCCACACCTCGCCCGGATTCACCACAGGAAGCAGGAACTCCTGGCCGCCGATGCGGTTCATCTCGTCGCGAATGATCGCCGAGACCTTGGCCGCCACCTTCATGCCCAGCGGCAACAGCGAATACGACCCCGCCATAAGCTGCCGGATGAATCCGCCCCGAATGAGCAGGCGGTGGCTTGCCGCCTCGGCATCGGCAGGGTCCTGGCGAAGCGTAGGAATAAAAGCCCGCGACCAGCGCATGGTGACTCCTCGGTCGGCGGGAGAATAGTCCTACGTCGTCAATCGCCCGTTGCCGCCTTGGTCACGGCGGCGCGACGATCGGCGACACGGTTGGCATCCCCCTGCTCGGCGAGCACCTGCGCCGCCTCCGCGGCGGCTTGATCCTCGATTGCCGAATCGGCGGCGGCAAGCCGCGCCTCCGCCCCTTCCATGACGAAACGGCGTGCCTCTTCGACCAGCACATCGATCATCTCTTCCTCCGGCACCACCCGGACCACCCGGCCCTTGATGAACAGATGCCCCTTGCCCTTCCCTGCCGCGATCCCTATGTCGGCCTCCCGCGCCTCACCCGGTCCGTTGACCACACATCCCATGATCGCCACCCGAATCGGCAAACCCTCTTCCTCCAGTCGCCGCTGCGCCTCTTGGGTCAAATCGATCACATCGACCTCGGCTCGGCCGCACGACGGACAGGCGATCAGGTCCAGTCCGCTGCGCTCCCGCAATCCGAGCTGCTCCAGCAGGCGTCGGCCCGCCTCGGCCTCCTCGACCGGATCGGCAGTCAGAGAGAAGCGGATGGTGTCACCGATGCCCTCCAGCAGCAACGTGGCGATGCCGGCGACGGATTTCATGAGCCCGGCCGGCGGCGGACCGGCCTCGGTAACGCCCAGGTGCAACGGGTAATCGACCCTCTCCGCGAGCAGGCGATAGGACTCAACCATGGCCGGAACGTCGGAGTGTTTCACCGACACCTTTATGTCGCCAAAGCCCAGGTCCTCCAGCAGATGAATCTCCTTGAGGGCCGAAGCCACCAGCGCCTCGGGCACCGGACCTCCGTACCTCTCGAGCAGATCGCGGTCCAGGGATCCTGCGTTCACGCCGACTCTTATGGGAACCCCACGCTCGCCGGCGCTGCGTGCCACCGCCTCGATGTGCTCGGGTTTGCGGATGTTGCCCGGGTTCAGCCGCAGACCGGCCACCCCTGCCTCCAGAGCCGCCAAGGCAAGACGGTGCTGGAAGTGAATGTCGGCAACGATGGGCACCGGCGACCGGAGCACGATCTCCACCAGACCCTGCGCCGCCTCCACGTCGTTGCAGGTAACCCGCACGATGTCGGCGCCAGCGGCGCTAAGAGCATAGACCTGGGCCAGCGTGGCCTCTGCATCGGCCGTCCTTGTCGTTGTCATCGACTGCACCGTGACCGTGCTGCCGCCGCCCACCGGAACGTCCCCCACCAAGATGCGACGAGTGGCGCGGCGCCTTGTCATCGCAGGGTGAAGGGGTCGGCGATGTCGAGGTAGATGGCGAGCACACCCAGCAAGATGAACAGAATGACGACCGCGGCGGCGATGGGAGCCAGCTTCCTCACGTCGGCGGGGCGGCCCTTGATCCTCTCGTAGGCGGCAACAGCGAAGTGCCCGCCATCGAGCGGGTAGATGGGGATCACGTTGAAGAGGGCCACAAAGATGTTCACCAGACCGAGCAGCCGCAGAGCAAAGGGGATACTCTCGCCCGCGGCCAGGTTGTAGATGCCGATCGGGCTCGCCGGACGCACCTCGTCCGCGACATTTTCGCCACCCACAATGGAGCCAACGAGATCGCCGAGGCCGCTGAACAGCTTCCACATACCCTCGGCGCTCGCTACCACTGCGTCCCCCACCTCGGCACCGGCTTCGGCGACGCCGGCGAGCACCCCGACCCGCTCCCGGACCACCTCCCGGCCGACCCCCAGGTAGCCCAAGGTCTCGTCACGCGGGTTCTCCGCCAGCGTCACGACAACGGCCAGCAGAGCGCCGTCACGCTCCACCGCAAGTGTCACCGTCTCGCCGGGCCCGGCGGCCGCAATCTCATCGACCAACTCGCCCCAGGTCGCAGTCGCCACTCCATCGAGAGCGATGACGACATCACCCTCCCGCAAACCGGCCTCCGCGGCCGGGGTGGGCGTGTCGGTGCCCACCAAGGTCGGCTCGACGCTGCCCACCACGTTGGCATCGCTGATCACGTCGTAGCCGGTGGCGACGAGCACCAAGTAAAAGAGCAGGTAGGCCATCACAAAGTGGCTGGCCACGCCGGCGAGGACAACGACCGTTTTCTGCCAGAACGGCTTCTCCCGGTAGGTGCGGCCCTCATCCTCTGCGTCCACCTCCTCGTACAGGTTCATGCCGACGATGCGCACGTACCCGCCGAGGGGGATGGCCTTGATGCCGTATTCGGTCTCGCCCTTCTGAACCGACCAGAGTTTGGGCCCGAATCCGAAGAAGAACTCTGTCGCCTTCATGCCGGTCGCCTTGGCAGCGACAAAATGGCCGGCCTCGTGGATCATCACCATGGCGACGATCCCGAAGATAACGATCAATCCGCTGATCATTGAAGCTCTCGGTGACTCATGGACACGCTACCGGCGGATCATGGCTAGCACGAGCTTCCCACCAGGCTCGCGGCAATTGCACGCGCCTGCGCATCGGCAGCCATGACCTCCGCGATCGTACCGATCGGCCGGACCTCGGCTTCGCTCAAGGTTTTCTCGACGATGGCGCCGATCGACGTGAACCCGATCCGGCCATCGAGGAAGGCCTGCACCGCCACCTCATCCGCGGCGTTGAGCACCGCCGGCACCGAGCCCCCGGCCCGCCCCGCCTCGTAGCCAAGGCGGAGACAGGGAAATGCATCGAGATCCGGAGCCTCGAAAGTGAGAGACCGCCCGGCAAGCTCGAGTGTGCTCGGCGGCGGCCCCGACCGCACCGGATAGGTGAGGGCGTACTGGATTGGGGCCCGCATGTCGGGTTGGCCCAGCTGTGCCTTCACCGATCCGTCGGCGAACTCGACGAGGCTGTGGACGATGCTCTGGGGATGCACCACAACCTCGATGTCGTCATAAGCGACACCGAAGAGGTAGTGGGCCTCGATGACCTCAAAGGCCTTGTTCATGAGGGTGGCCGAATCGATGGTGATACGCCGGCCCATGGCCCAGGTTGGGTGGGCCAGAGCATCCTGCACGGTGACATCCGCCATCTCCTCGATGCTGCGGCCCTGAAACGGCCCGCCGGACGCCGACAGCAATAGACGACGGATCGAGCCGGGTTCCTCTCCGGCGAGGCATTGGAACATGGCCGAATGCTCCGAGTCGACCGGGATGAGTTCACCCCCACCTTTCCGCAGTGCATTCTCGACCAGCGGACCCCCTGCCACGAGGCTCTCCTTGTTGGCGAGGGCCAGACGGTTGCCGGCTTCGAGGGCCGCCACCGAGGCCGGCAGCCCCGCCGAGCCAACTATGCCGTTGACAACGGTGACCCCGGGAAGGCGTGCCTGCCCCTCGATCGCCCCGGCGCCGTATTCCACTCGGCTTCCCAGCTCCGCGCTCAAGCGATCGCGCTCCTCGGCCGTCGGAGCCGCCACCCCCACCAGCGAATCAGGGAGCCGGCGCGCCATCTCCAGAAGCTCATCCGAGCCGCGCCGGGCTCCGATGGCTTCCACCTCCACACCGAGGCGGGCGGCAACTTCCAGCGCCTGAAGGCCGATCGAGCCGGTGGCTCCGAGTACGACGACGGGTCTCAGGCCAGCAGCCCCAGAGCCTGGTAGAGCACCCATGTCGCCGGCAGCACGAAGAGGAACGCATCGATGCGGTCGAGGATGCCGCCGTGGCCCGGCAGCACCGATCCCATGTCCTTGACGCCCAGGCTTCGTTTCAGCATCGATTCGGCCAAATCGCCAAGGGGTGCCACCACGGCAACGATGAGGCCGAGCACGGCGCCCGACCGCGTATCCAGTGGCTCGAACTGGTAGCCCATGGCAACGGCGGCCACGATGGCCAGGATGACCCCGCCGGCGAGTCCTTCCACGGTCTTGTTGGGAGACAGCACCGGAGCCAGGCTGCTCGATCCCCAAGCCCTGCCGAAGAAGTAGGCGCCCACATCCATGGCAACCGTGGAGGCGGCAAACGCCAGAACGAGAATCCGGAAATCCTCGGCCGCAATGATGGGGAAAAGGAATGCGATCGACCCGGTTACCCAGAGAACCCCGAGCACGGTCAGGCCACCGTTGGTCAGGGCATCCCGGCGATTCGGGGCAAAGGCGTAGAAGAAGAACACGATCACCGTCGTGCTGATAGCCGCCGCAGGAATGGCCTGCAGGCCGTAGAACCAGGTTCCGGCGAGCAGCCCGATGCCGCCGGCGTAGCCGAACAGGGCGAGAGGCTGGAATCCCCGGGTTCGCAGTGTGCCGTAGAACTCGACGAGACCCAGCATGGCCAGAACCCCGATGAAACCGGCCAGCAGTTCGCCGCTTACCCAGAGCGCTCCCAGCAGCAGCCCGATGAGCACCACGCCGGTGATCACTCGCAGCCCGAGGTCCGAGTGCACCGCCTCGACGCGCATCTCCTCAGCGCCCAGGTCTGCAAAACCGACCACTCCGGTGTCCAGCCCGGCCATCGGCGCCGCAAGAGCCTGCAACTCGGTGTCCGTGCCCTCGGCGGCGAGCATCTCCTCGGCCAGGCCCCGGTGCTCCATTGTCACCGCGCCGGTGAAGATATCGCCGGTCAACTCGCCGGGGCCTTCGGGCCCACCGGGCGGTGCCTTCTGGGGTGCCTCGGCCCTTGATCCCACAACGGGCTCGCCCTCTTCCTGCTCCGGCAGCAAGGCCGGCGGCACCTGCACCACATCCTCGTCGATATCGGAGAACCAGGCCTGCGGCACCGAGGCGGCCTCCCGCTGCCAGGCGGCGGCCTCCTCTGGAAGCACGGGCTCCGCCTCCGCCGGCGCCACCTGCGGTGGCTCCCAGGGTGGAGGCTGCGCCTCGGCCTGGTCATCGCTCGGTAATGGCGCCGCAGCAATGTCGGCGCCCAGGCGGACGTCCTCCATGGCAGCGAGTTCTGGTACCTCATCCACCCGACGACGGCGCCGGCCGAACAACCCGCTTTTCTCCGGAGGCGCCTCTACAACAAATGGATCGGCCGGACCCGGCTCGACGACGATCGCCGGCGACCCGGCATCGACGATCTCCGGGGCTTCCTCGACGTAGGCCCTCCACTCGTCCAAGTCCTCGGCGGCCTGCTCATCAAGACCTCCAAGCGCCTCAATGGCCGCCTCATCCACCACCGGCTCGCCCACCACTGGCTCGCCCACCACTGGCTCGCCCACCACCGGCTCGTCCACCACCGGCTCGTCCACCAACGCCTCATCCACCAACGCCCCATCCACCAACGGCTCGCCCACCACCGCCTCATCCACGGCCGGCTCACCCACCACCGCCTCATCCACGGCCGGCTCATCGAGACGCAGTTCGGTTTGGCCGGCCTCGTCCTCCGTCGCCATGGGCTCTTCCGGAGCAGGAGTCGCGCCGTTTGGTCCCTCGGCCACCTTCGGTTCGCCGACAGCCGATTGATCCATATCGGTGATCTGCAGGGGAACACCCATCACATCCTCGGCCGGAGCGTCGCCGTCGCTCACCTCCTTGATCCCCGGCTCCGAAGGCGCATATGGTTGAGCCTCCACGCCCGCGGCCCCCCACGTTGTGATGTCTTCGGCCATCTCCTCGGCCAACCACGCCGGCAGAGCCTCCGCCGAAGCCTCGGCGAGCGGACCCGTGGGAGCCCCCGTCACCACCTCGCCTGTGGTCTGTTCCTCAACCTCCTCCTCGTCGACATCCTCGAGTGGAGCCTCAGGCATGAAGATCGACTCATCCCACTGCTCGGCCGCCTCGATGGGCTCGACTAGGGGCCCAGGTGCCTCTGGGAGTGCTGCTTCCGGCGGCAGGGCATCTTCCTGCGCTCGCCGCTTGCCCAACCGGCGTCGGCGATGACGCTTCGCCGGAGCTTCCGCCCCGGGGGTGGCAACATCGGACACGAGTTCGTCCGGCTGCTCCGAGACGAGATCAGGAACCGCCGTGGGGACGACCTCGGGCCCGGCATCGGAAGCGAGCTCCGCGACCGCCTCGGCGGCGAGCTCGGCAACAGATCCGACAACATCGCCGGTCTCCTCAGCGGATAGCTCCTGGCCGTCTTCCGGCTGCTGCTCGACACCGGAATCCCATTCCGGGTGCCAGGGGTCACCCTCGTGAGGCTCGAAGCCTTCGCCTTCTCGCCTGCGGCTCACCGGTCCTCCCTCGTCGGCCGCGATCGGCGGATCACACTTCGAGCAGCTCGGCTTCTTTGTGCTCGAGCAGCTCGTCGATCCGCGCCGTGTGGCGGTCGGTGATGTCCTGCAGTTCCTTCTCCGCTCGACGGATCACGTCTTCGGACACCTCGCCTTCCATGGCCTCCACGCCGTCCTTCGTGCGCCGGCGGACGTTGCGCACGGCGATGCGGCCCTCCTCGGCCATGTGATGAACGACACGGATCAGCTCCTTGCGCCGCTCTTCGGTGAGCGGCGGAAAGGCGAGCCGTATCACGTTGCCGTCACTGCTGGGGTTGAGCCCCAACTCCGAAGCCTGGATCGCCCGCTCGATCCCGCCGATCGTCGACTTGTCGTACGGCTGGACTATTAACAGGCGAGCCTCAGGAACCGAAAAGGACGCCAGTTGCTGGAGCGGGGTCTGGGTGCCGTAGTACTCGACGACAACCCGGTGCAGGATGGCGGCATTGGCCCTGCCGGTGCGCACGGTGGCAAACTCGCTCTGGACATGCTCCACGGCTTGATCCATCTTGACGTCGGCTTCGTCGAGGTACTCCTCGATCACCGGTGTCTCCTCTCAGCGGACCAGCGTCCCCACGACCTCCCCTGCCACCGCCTTGACGATGTTGCCGGGAACCGAAATGTTGAAGACCCTGATCGGCAGATCGTTCTCCATGCACATCGTAATGGCGGTCGAGTCCATCACCCGAAGACCTTTGCCCAGCACATCCATGTAGGTGAGGTCATCGAACAAATGGGCATCGGGATTGGATACGGGGTCCTCGTCGTAGATCCCATCGACCTTGGTTGCCTTGAGCACTATCTCTGCCCCGATCTCGGCGGCCCTCAGCGCCACGGTGGTGTCCGTCGAGAAGAACGGGTTCCCGGTGCCACCCGCCAGGATCAGAGCGCGTCCCTTCTCGAGGTGGCGTATCGCCCTCAGCCGTATGTAGGGCTCGGCCACCTGTTCGATCCGAAGAGCGGTCTGCACCCGGGTTGGGCAGCCCTCCGACTCCAATGCATCGCGCAACGCCAGAGCGTTGATCACCGTGGCCAGCATGCCCATGTAGTCGGCATTCGATCGATCCATACCGGCCGCCGCCGACGACAAGCCACGAAAGATGTTGCCCCCGCCAACGACGATGGCGATCTCGTGCCCGGCGCGGCGCGCCTCGGCCAGCTCCCCTGCCACCTGACGTACCGTCTCGGGATCTATGCCGTAGCCGAACTTCGGATCGGCAAACGCTTCGCCGGAGAGCTTGAGGGCCACCCGGCGGCCCATCTAAACGTCCCTTTCGCCGATGGCGAGACGGCGGAACCGCCGCACTGAGATGTTCTCCCCCAACGTGCCCGCCAAGGCCTCGACCATCTGGCCGACCGTACCATCGAACTTCTCGGGTTTCACGAACGGCTGGTCGTACAAGACCTTCTCCTCGTAGAACGAGCGAATCCGTCCCTCAACGATACGGTCGATGATGTGCTCGGGCTTGCCCTCATGGCGTGCCTGCGTCGCAAAAAGCTCTTTCTCGGCGGCCAGGTCCTCCTCGGGCACATCCTCACGCCGCACCCATTGGGGACGAGAAGCCGCCACATGCATGGCTATGTCCCGCGCCGCCTCCTGGAACTGCTCGCTTTTGGCCACAAAATCGGTCTCCGCGGCAAGATCGACGAGAACACCAATGACGGGACGATCCGCCTGGTGGTGGAGATAGTGGCCGATTGCCCCTTCCTGGGCCTCCCGGCCGGCACGTTTGCGGGCATCGGCAATGCCCTTCTCCAGAAGCAGCTGTTTGGCGCTCTCCGTATCGCCGCCCGATTCCTCGAGCGCCCGCTTGGCGTCCATCATGCCGGCGCCCGTTGCCTTGCGCAGACCTGCCACGTCCGCGGCTGTGATATCACTCACCAGCGCCTCCGCCCTTTTCGTTCTTGGCCTTGGCAGCCGCCTTCTTCTTCTTGGCGGCATCCTTTGCCTTCGCCTCGGCGATGTCCCTGCCGGCGGCGACGGCATCGGCAATCATCCCGCTCATCAGCTGAGCGGAGCGAATGGCGTCGTCGTTGCCGGGAATAACGAGATCGACGGGATCCGGGTTGCAGTTGGTGTCGACGACGGCAACGACCGGGATGCCCAAACGATTGGCCTCGCGCACCGCAATCTCCTCGGTGCGCACATCGATGGCAAAAAGCACGTCGGGCACCCGATGCATCTCGCGTACCCCGCCGAGCACCGCCTGCAGCTTGCCCAGCTCGCGGCGGAGACGGAGCCGCTCCTTCTTGGGCAGAGCCTCCATCTCCCCGGACTCGTCCATACGTTCCAGCTCACGCATGTAGAGGATCCGCTTGTGAATGGTGGCGAAGTTGGTGAGCATGCCGCCCAGCCAGCGACGATTCACGTAGGGCATCTCGACCCGTTCCGCCGCCTCGCCGATGACGTTCTGCGCCTGCTTCTTAGTGCCTACAAAAAGCACGCTGCCGCCGTTGATCACGATGTCGCGCACGAACTCGTAGGCACGATCGCAGGCCCCGAGAGTCTGTCTGAGATCGATGACGTGGATCCCGTTGCGCTCCGAGAAGATGTAAGGACGCATCTTGGGGTCCCAGCGTCGAGTCTGGTGTCCAAAGTGCACGCCAGCCTCGAGCAGCTGCCGCATTGTGACGCTGGCCACTAGGGCCTCCTCCATATTCCGGTTGTACCTCCGCCCGCCCTTTGGCCTCCACAGGACGAAAACCCGTCCCGACCGCTGGAGGGTGCGGCAGGCGTGTGAAATCGGCTCGGAGTATAGGGCGGCGGGGAACGCGGACCTAGCCGGGGCGCTGGCCCGGCTCGAGCAGCCGGTTGCGCAGGCTCATCACCGACTTGGTGTGAATCTGGCAGATGCGCGACTCGGTGACACCGAGCACGGACCCGATCTCGGCCAAGGTGAGACCTTCGTAGTAGTAGAGGGTTATCACCAGCCGCTCACGTTCGGGAAGGCGATTGATGGCATCGGTGAGCACGTACCGGGTCTCTTGCTGCTCGAAGGAGCCACCCGGATCGGAAGCCCTGGGATCGGCGATCAGATCACCGACGGCGGCCGACGTCCGCTCGCCCGGCTCGATGAGTTCATCAAGAGCCACAAAGCCGAGCGCGGCAATCTCCCCCAGCTGATCCTGCAGGGATCCCACCGAGAGGCCCATGTGACCGGCCAGTTCCTCGTCCGATGCGGACCGCTGCAGCTGGTGCTCCAACTCCCCAAGCGACCGCTGGATCTCTCGGGCGCGGGCCCGCACCGAACGCGGCACCCAGTCGAGGGCGCGCAACTCATCGAGTATCGCGCCCTTGATACGGTTCACCGCGTACGTCTCGAACTTGATATTCCTCTCAGGCTCGAACTTGTCGATGGCATCGATGAGGCCAAACATGCCGTAGGAGATGAGATCGGCGTGCTCGACGTTGCGCGGCAAGCCCACACCAACCCTGCCCGCGACGAACTTCACCAGCGGTGAGTAGTGCAGGATGAGCCCTTCGCGCGCCTTCTCATCGTTCGACTTCTTGAACCGCCGCCAGTAGTCCTCGATCTCGTGCTCGTCGGGTTCAGGCGCGCGGGTGGGATCGGTCATAAGTCGCCTTGAGGTGGTGGCGGGTCACGGAAGTGTAAATCTGGGTGGTGGCCAGTTCAACGTGGCCGAGGAGTTCCTGCACGGTTCGCAGGTCGGCCCCGCCCTCGAGTAGGTGGGTGGCGAAGGAATGACGGAGGGCATGAGGGAAGGTTCCCAGGCGTGCCCGTACCACCCGGCGTATGCCCCTGACATCGAGTGCCCCGCCCCGGGAACCCACCCACAAGGCATCGCCGGCTCCGGACCCGGCCAGCTTCGGCCGTGCCTCGTCCAGGTAACGATCGAGCGTCCTCCGGGCCTGCCCCGCCAGTGGCACCACCCGGTCCTTTTCGCCTTTACCGCGAACACGCACGAGATCCACACTACGCACGGCCGGCACGGTCAGCGAAGCCGCCTCCGACACCCGGAGCCCGGTTCCATACAGCGTCTCGAGCAGAGCACGATCACGCACCGCGATGGGGTCGTCGCCTTCGACGGCGTCGAGCAGTGCTCCCAGCGCCGCCGACGGGAACGCCCGGGGAAGGTGTTGCCCCCGCTTCGGTGAGGCCACCCCGATGGCCGGATTCTGGGCGGCGGCCCCGCGCCGGACCGCATCTGCAAAAAAGGCACGAACCGAAGACACCTTGCGGGCCACCGAGCGACGCCCGTAGCCGCGCGTTCCCAGCTGGGCCGTGAAACGCCGTACGGCACGCCGGTCCACGTCGTCGATGCGGCAGTGCCCGAGGCGATCGCAGAAATCGAAGAATTGGCCCAGATCGCGCCTGTAGGCGTCGACGGTGTGCGGCGAGAGGGCTCTCTCGCCATCGAGGCGGTCCAGGTAATCGGAGACCACACCCGCCGCCCAATCCGGAGGAGCAGGAATGCCGGCCACGGGTACATCGTGCCCGCGGCGGGCCACCAGGTCAACAATCGGCTACTACAGAGGGAGAACAAGCCCGCCTCGCCGGCGCAGTAAGCCGGCGAGCTCGAGGCGGCCCACCTGAGCCAATACTTCGGGGACGGCCACGCCGAGAACACCGGCCAGCTCCTCGAGGGAGGCACCCGAAGGGCCGAGATGCTCCAGCAGCGGATGGCGGTTCTGCGCGCCCGGCACCCGGCTCGGGCGGGGCAGCTCCAGGCTGGCCACCAGCGAGAGCGCCTCAATGAGATCATCGGGATCCAGCACCGGCACCGCTCCGTCGCGAACCAGCAGATTGCACCCTCGCGACGTCTCCCGCTCCACATCGCCGGGAACGGCAAAGACGGGTCGCCCCTGCTCCAGAGCCAGGCCGGCAGTGATGAGAGCACCACCCACCTCGGCGGCCTCCACCACAACAACCGCCGCGGCCAGTCCGGAGATGATGCGGTTGCGCGGGGGAAATCGCCAGCCTTCGGGAGGGGTGCCCGGCGGATATTCGGTGACGGCGGCCCCACCCCCGGCGATCAAATCGCTGAAGAGATCACGATTCTGGGCCGGATACACCACATCGGGACCCGAGCCCAGCACGGCCACGCCGATGCCGCCGCCCGATACGATCCCGCGATGAGCCTCGCCGTCGATGCCCCGTGCCAGGCCACTCACCACAGGCCACCCGGCCTCGGCACAGGCCCGGCCGTAGGCATGGGCCAGGCCGAGGCCGTACCGGGTGCAGCGCCGAGTACCCACTATCGCCACCCCGGGCACCAGGGGCAGCGAGCCGCGCACGAACAGGACGTCCGGGGCGTCGGGCACACCGTCCAGGTGCTCCGGATAGCCGGGGTCGCCCCGCCATACCGGCATTACGCCCAGCCGGTCGAGAATCTGCCGACACCGGCCCGGCTTCCGAGCGGCAGCCTGCCGCGCCGCCTCCGGCACCTCGATCCGCCGACGGGCGATGGCATCGAGCACGCCTTCAGCCGTTCCGTACTCAGCGATCAGGCGCGACGTCCTCAGTGGGTGAAGGCCGCAGAAGGCCAGCCGGAGGCGAGCAGGCCGGCTCATGTGCCCGCGCGAAAGGTGAGCGCTTCGGCCATGTGGTCCGCCGTGATTTGCCGTGAGCCATCCAGGTCGGCGATGGTGCATGCGACCCGACGCACCCGGTCCCAGCCCCGGCCGCTGAGCCCGAGCCGGTCGACCGCAGACCTCAACAGTGCATGAGCGCCTTCCCCCCACTCCATCTGATCAAGGCGCTCACGCCCGAGCGTCCTGTTCAATGATCCCCTCTCGTTCTGGAGCCGGCGCGCCGCCATCACCCTCAGGCGCACCCGGTCGCTGCGCTCGCCCCCCGCGCCGGCCAGCTCATCGGCATCGAGGCGCGGCACCGCCACCTGCATGTCGAACCGGTCGAGCAAGGGCCCGCTGAGCCGCTGCCGGTACCGATCGATCGCTCGCGGGCTGCACCGGCACACGATGAGGCGATCGCCGGCATATCCGCATGGGCAGGGATTGCTGGCCGCCGTCACTTGTGTGGAACACGGAAAAGTGACCGACACTCCCTTGCGGGCGATGTGTACTCGGCCCTCTTCGATGGGCTGGCGCAAGGCATTGAGCAGATGCGGCGGGAATTCGCCCAGTTCGTCCAGGAAAAGCACCCCATGATGCGCCAGCGTCAGTTCGCCGGGAATGGGCACACCACTGCCGCCGCCGACGATGGCCGCCGGAGTGGCACTGTGGTGTGGACTGCGAAATGGAGGAACCGAAGGGCTGGGCCGGGGCCGTCCCGCAGCCGCCCAGGCCTGAGCGACCTCGAGCGCATCTTGCCGGGTCAACAGCGGGAGGATCCCGGCAAGGCAACGGGCCAGCATGGTCTTGCCGGCCCCTGGGGGGCCGACGAAAAGAAGGTGATGTCCCCCGGCGGCGGCCACCTCAAGGGCGCGTCTCGCCACCGCCTGCCCCCGCACCTGGCCCAGGTCGACCGCCGGGACCGTGCTTTCCGCCGCCGGAACCGGCGGCATATCCCCCGGATCCTCCCCGAGTGATGTGGCAACGGCGTGAGGCAGAGACCGAACCGCCCGCACATCGGCCCCCCCCACAAGAGCGGCCTCGGCGGCGGAAGCGTGTGGAAGCAGGCAGGGGAGGCCCACCTGGGCGGCCACGATGCCCGCACCGAGCCCTCCGCGGGCCTGGCGAAGGGTGCCGTCGAGAGCCAGCTCCCCAAGCGCCACGACCTCGGTTACGCCCGGCGGCACCGCCCCGCAGGCGGCAAGAACGCCCAAGGCGATGGGAAGGTCGTAGGCCGAGCCCGCCTTGGGAATCTCCGCCGGGGCGAGATTGACGGTGAGGCGCCTGGAGGGAAAGCGGTACCCGGAGGAGATAACCGCCGAGCGCACCCTCTCCTTGGCTTCACGAACCGCAGTGTCGGGAAGGCCGACGAGATGGAAAGCCTGCTTGCCGCCCCCCACGTGCACCTCAACCCGCACCGGGCGCGGCTCAACGCCCACAAGAGCGATCGAGGTGACGGCGGCGAACATGAAGACAACGTAGAAGGCCCCTGTGACGAGCCGAGGTGCACCGGCCTCAGGTCTGCTCTTGCCACCACCAGGCGAGCCCAACAAGGCCCGGCCCGGTGTGCACGGCCATCACCGGGCCGAACTCGCAGACAAGAGCAGTCGCCGGCTCCACTTCGGCCCGAACCCGATCCAGCAGCGCCTCGGCGTCGTCGGGGGCAAGCACGTGGGCGGCAACCACATGGAGAAGCGCTCCCTCAACCCGGGACCTGCGCCATCTGCGGTAGATGCGATCGAGCGCGGCCCGGCGGGAGAAGGACGGCCGAAGCCGCTGCAGGTGCCCGCCCGCCCTGATCTCGAGGAAGGGACGAATCCCCAGCCGCTCGGCAACTCCGCCCACGACGCCGTCAATGCGGCCGCCCCGGATCAAGTACTCGAGCGTCTCGAAGGCAGCGAAGAAACGCACCTGCTCGGCAGCATGCCGGGCGGCAGCCTCGACTTGATCCAGGCTGCCGCCTTCCCGGGCCACCCTGGCCGCCTCCAGCACCACCAGGGCCTGAGCCCCGGCGGCGGTGCCGGTATCGAGCAGGCGAATCCGCGACCAGGAGTCTTTTGCGGCCACTCTCGCCGCCTGATAGGAGCTGCTCAGCCTCTCCGCCACGGTGAGAGCCACCACCTCGCCGCCGGCCTCGGCAAACGCATCCGAAAAACTGCCGGGAGTAGGCCCGGACGTGGAAACGCCCTCGTCGAATCGCTCCAGGAGTTCAAAGACGGCGAGCTCGCCCTCCAGGTAGTGCTCCTCGCCGACCACCAGCCGAGTGGGCACGACCAGGATGCCCCAAGCGGCAGCGGTGGCCGCGCCGAGCGCCGCGGCGCTGTCGGTGACCACCCTGACCGTTATTCTTCTCTCCTCCCTGGGCAGGACCCTACCCGGAGTGGCAGCCCGCCGGAGCGTCTCTTCTTCACGCAGTGATGCCGGCGCCGAAGAGCAGCCCGAACCCACCACGAGTCCTACCATGCCGCCGATGGTCTTCTTGCCGTCCCGCCCGCTAATCCGTGGCCGCCACCAGGCCGCGGCCACTGCAGCGTGAGCGACCCGCACGCCGAGGTCGTGTCCCTGGTGCAGCCCTACGCGGCACGCAAGTCATACCGCTGTCCTGGATGTGAGGGGCTGGTCAAAGCGGGAGAAGGGCACTTTGTGGTCGTTCCGGACTGCGCCCCCGATCTGCGCCGCCATTGGCACCGCGGCTGCTGGTATCGGGAGCTGCGGCGCCGCTGGGGCCGGCGGCGCTGAATCAGCACACGCCGGGAAGCCAGCGCACATCGACGCCCGCGGCGCCAAAACGCACCGTCACCAGGTCGTAGCGCTGCGGCGGCGGCTGCAGCCGGGCCCCGGCCCTCCGGAGGCGGGCGGCTTTTTCGGAGGTGAACTCGTCGGCGGGATCCTCTCGCTGGCGCGATTTCACCTCGACGACCACCAACAGCCGTCCAAAAAGAACCAGCAGATCGATCTCACCCGGCCAGAGGCGGAGGTTACGGGCGACCACCCGCGCCCCGCGGGCACAAAGAAAACGTTCGGCCAGCGCCTCGCCGAGGACCCCTACGCGGAGCCTGTCTCGGGCATCTCCAGTTCGGGGTGCTCCACCTCTTCGATGTTGACATCGCGAAACGTGAGCACACGAACGTGCTTGAGGAACCGGGCCGGCCGGTACATGTCCCATACCCATGCGTCCTTCAGCTCGATCTCGAAAAACACCGAGCCATCGGCTTCCCGGGTGTGCAGGTCGACATCGTTGGCGAGATAGAAGCGCCGCTCCGTCTCGATGACGTAGCGGAACATGGGCAGCACGTCCCGGTACTCACGGTAGATCTGCAGCTCTACGTCGGTCTCGTAGCGCTCGAGATCCTCTTCGCTCATGAGGTCTCCTGCTTCCTGACCGGCCCTGAGGGCCGGTGCTGATCGGTGCCGGCGATATTACCTCTCCCTGGTTCCCGGACCCGACGGCGTCGACGTTCTCTTTAGCCGATGGGTGTGACGGGTGCGATCAGAGGCCGCCCCAGCGGCTGCGGGGCCACACGATGACAAAGGCCCGGCCCACGATCGTGTTCTCGGCAACGGGCCCAAACACTCGGCCGTCCTTGCTGTTTCGCCGATTGTCGCCCATGACAAACACGTGATCCGCGGGCACGGTGATCGGACCGAAGTCTGTGTTGTCCCAGTTCTCGTCGGCGATGTACGGCTCATCAATCTGCACCCCATCGACAAAAAGATCCCCGTCGACCACTTCGAGGGTCTCGCCCTCGAGCGCGACGATGCGCTTTATAAGTGCATCATCAGGTGAAGAGATGCCCAGAGATTCGGCGACGTGGCGCACCACGGAGCCGACGATCGACCCGTCGTCACTCGGCACCAGCGGATTCTGGAAAACGACGAGGTCACCGCGAGCCGGCTCTCCGAACCGGTAGGCGAGTTTGTTGACCATCACCCGGTCGCCCGGCCGCAAGGTGGGCTCCATCGACCCCGACGGAATGGAGAACACCTGGACGAGGAAGGTCTTGATGAGGATGGCGACGACGAGCGCCACCAAAATGAGGATCGGTAGCTCCTTCCAGAAGGAGCGTCGCGAGGCCTTCTTGCGCTCTGATTCCTCCGAGCGTGTGCGCAGCACCTCGATGCTCTCCTCAGCATCGCCTTCTCGCCTCCCGGCAGCGCTGGCTCCGGTGTCGGCAAAGGGGTCTGCCGGAAGCGAGTGAGCGACCGCATCGGTATCGCCTTCAACCGCGGTGCCGGCATCGGCCTGGGCGTCGGAGTCCACACCCGTCTCAGCGTCCAGATCGGCCAGTGGGTCGGCTTCGTCCTCTTCGTCGGGAGATGCGGCTTGGGCCAGGTAGTCGGAGGGCTCGGTCGGCTCGTATTGGGCCCACACGTCGCTGATCATCTCCTCGGAGGAAGCCGGAGAAGACGTATCGGCAGTCTCGTCGCCACCCTGGACCTCGTAGCGACCGGAAGAATCGGGAGGAATGGTCACGGCGTCGACGTTACCGCACCGGTGGGAATCCGAGCAGGATCGCTCAGTCCCGCTTCTCTTTGATCCGGGTGGCCTTGCCCACCCGCTTGCGCAGGTAGTACAGCTTGGCCCGGCGGACGTCGCCGCGTCGCACCACCTCGATGCTCTGGATGATTGGAGCATGAAGCGGGAAGATCCGCTCGACCCCGACGCCGAAACTCACCTTGCGCACCGTGAAGGTCTCCCTCAGACCTCCTCCGCTGCGAGCAATCACAACGCCCTCGAAAGCCTGCACACGTTCGCGTCCTCCTTCGACCACACGCACATGCACACGCACGGTGTCGCCCGGCCCGAAACGCGGGATGTCATCGCGCAGATGGGCGGCCTCAACTTGGTCAAGAGTATTCATCGGAGGTCCTCTACAGGAGTGAACGCGCGGAAGCTGCCGTTCGGCTGCGGAAGTTTAGCCACCCCTCGTGGGCTCTGCTAACTCAGGGGGCAGCAGATCAGGGCGGCGCCGGCGGGTACGTTCGATGCGCCGCCTGCGTCGCCACTCGGCAATGGCGCCGTGATCGCCGGACAGCAGCACCTCGGGAACCTCCCAACCGCGGAAGTTGGCAGGACGGGTGTATTGGGGCTCTTCCAGAAGCCCATGGCGGAAGCTCTCCGTCGCCGACGACTCCGGATTGCCCAGCACGCCGGACTGGAGGCGGGCCACACCCTCGACGATCGCCAGGGCCGCCGCCTCGCCGCCGGCAAGCACAAAATCGCCCAAAGATGCCTCCTCTTCGATGAAATGCTCCGCCACCCTCTCATCGACCCCTTCGTAGCGGCCACACACCAGCGTTAACGCCTCCAGCTTCGACCATCGATCGAGCGTGTCCTGGGACACGGGGGTGCCTGCAGGAGTCAGCAGAACCCGGTGGGTTCCCTCCAGAGGCTCTAGGGCCTCTGCCAACGGCTCGACCATCATGACCATCCCGGGGCCACCCCCAAAGGGGGCGTCGTCGAGTTGACGGTGCCGACCCAGCCCAAACCCGCGGAGATCCACCAATTC
>Ga0307421_1000359_pt1 | contig 29738 bp, 18 predicted proteins | sample SalMarWE160270MG_FD_202163 | JGI IMG/M metagenome (GOLD analysis project Ga0307421, IMG submission 202163) | Salt marsh sediment microbial communities from the Plum Island Ecosystem LTER, Massachusetts, United States - WE1602-70 | ecosystem: Environmental > Aquatic > Marine > Intertidal zone >... | reverse complement strand
CCCTGGTAGCATCAGGACAAATTGATTATGCGGTCAGTGATGAGAATGTTGCACGGGTAAATCAGACTTATTATCCTAATATTGATGTTAATACTGCTGTAAGTTTCCCGCAAAATCTTGCCTGGGCAGTGAATAAGTCTTCCGGCGCCCTGCTTGAGCAGATCAATGCATGGATCAGTGATTTCAGAGAAACCACGCGTTTTGCCGTGATATACAATAAATATTTTGAAAACCACAGGACTGCCAAGATGGTAGTTAGTGATTATTTTACCTTATATACAGGAAGAGTGTCGGCTTACGATGAGTTGATCCGGAAATATAGCGATAATATCGGCTGGGACTGGCGGCTTCTTGCATCAATGATCTATCAGGAATCCCGTTTCAATCCTTCTGTTCGATCCTGGGCAGGTGCTTTCGGCCTTATGCAATTGATGCCCACAACAGCTGCACGGTTTGGGGTAAGTAGCGTGTCATCAACCGAAGAACAGATACGTGCAGGTGTGGATTTTATTAAATGGCTTGACAAACGGTTTTCCTGGATAAAGGATGAAGAAGAAAGGAAAAAATTCATCCTTGCTTCATATAATGTTGGATTAGGGCATGTCCTTGATGCACGGCGTTTGGCAGAGAAATACGGAAAGGATCCGGATAAATGGGATAACAATGTAGATGACTTTATTTTGAAGAAAATGCAACCAGAATTCTATAATGATCCGGTTGTAAAATACGGGTATTGCCGTGGTACGGAAACCTATAATTATGTTTCCGATATCTATAGCCGTTACGTTCATTATATGAATATTATTGCTGAGTATCAAACAGAGTAGTGTCTGTCCATAAAGTCCCATTTGCCGCGTTACGCTTGTCCGAAAATTGCTCATTTACGACAAAAGTAAACTCCGCATTTTCGGACTGCGCAAGCCTTGCAAATGAAACTTTATGAACAGACACATAAGCAGTTAAACATTTTGCCAACTTTATTGACAGACCCTATTTGGTGTCTGCTGAAAAACAGGAAATAAATTTATAATGAGTATTTTTCAGAAGATTCTAATGAGTGTCTGTCCATAATGTCCGATATCCGCGTTGCTGCTCAACCGAACGAAGTGAGCTCTTGAACACCTTTAAAAATAATTAACGTTGTGAAAACTTTTTAAATCCTCAAATACTTTAGTATACCGCGGTTTAAAATGTTCACGCGCCTTGATATCGAACATTCTGAACAAACACTATGACTTTATAGACAAACTCTAACTAATGACGGGCGGTGGAGGATTTCGGAGAATTCACTAAGGATCATTGCAGTAGCCCCCCATACCCGGTGATTGTTAAAGGAAAAATATGGTACGGAATCAGGGAGTCCTCCCCGTGTTATATTATCAACTTTTCGTAATTCCCGATTTTGAAGACTGGAAAGCGGAAGTTGAATGATCTCGCTTACCTCATTTTCTTCTGTATGAAACCGGGGTGTATGATACATAGCAGCCACCACTGGAGTAACAAGATAACAGGAAACAGGTATGTGGAGGAGGGAGAGACGTCCGATAATATCCACATTTTCTGGCGGAACCCCAATTTCTTCGTATGTTTCACGGAGTGCTGTATTGAAAATGTTATTATCTTTTTGTTCATATTTTCCGCCGGGAAGGCCTATCTGACCGCTATGAGGACCTTCGTCTTCCGAACGCTTTATCAGTACAAAGAAAATATTTTTATCCAGGGGATATAACAGCAACAGAACACCCGCTCTTTGAAAATTATATTTGTTTACCCTTTCGCGTATTTTTGAAGGGGCCATCATGAATTGTGCCTGCTCACCAGGTAATTCTTTGTTGATCTCTGAACGCAGCTTTTCTATAAAGTGTTTCATAAACTATAATTGAAATAATAACATTTAATTGAACCTGACTGTTCGCGAAGGGCTGATATTGGCAATGATAAGCGAAGGAAATACCAGCATGGTGAGGGTAATAAGCAGGGTGCCGGCATTCAGCAAAATAAAATATAAAATATTAAAATTTACCGGAACATAATCTATAAAATATGATGCCTGGTCAAGTTGCAGAAATTGTGTTTTATACTGTATAAATGCAAGGAGTATGCCGATCAGATTTCCCCACAGAAGCCCCTTTGTGATGAGGAAGGCCGATTGATAAAGGAATATTTTACGTATCCCTTTATTATTTAGTCCGAGGGATTTCAATATCCCTATCATGTTCGTTCTGTCAAGGATAAGTATGATCAAACCTGAAACCATATTAAATCCGGCAACAACAACCATTAAAATCAGGATCACCAAAACATTCATATCCAGTAGGGTCAGCCAGTCGAAAATTTGAGGATACTTATGTTTGATGTTTCTTACTTTAAGCGGATACCCGTCTTCGTCAAAGCTTAATCCGGCAATTTCATGGACCTGCCTGGTAAGATAATCAATATCCCGATAATCACTGATCAGTATCTCAAAACCGCTTATCTCATCATCTTTCCAGTTATTGAGTTTTATGATATGTTTGATATCAGCCAGGATGAATTGTTTATCAAATTCTTCAAGGCTGGTTTCATAAATACCCGCGATTTTAAACCTTCGCGCGCGTGGCTGCCGGTCTATAAAGAACATCGCGAATTCGTCCTTTATCTCCAAACCTAACAGATTGGATATGTGCCGTGAAATCAGTACTTCATTGGAGGTCAATGTATCGTTAACGTTAAAGGAATGTCCTTCCACCAGGTTTTCATTAAAGAAATGCCAGTCGAAATCACTTCCTATTCCTTTTACTATCACTCCTTCAATATCTTTATCCGTTTTTATGATGCCCGGTTTAGTGGCAAAGATCTGTATGTGATCAATTCCCTCTATTGAATCGGCCAAACCCGGGTAGAAATCCTGTTTTTTTGATATAGGTTGTGTTTCGAATGATATGTTTGAATCAAAGTTAATGATATGTATATGCGAACCAAAACCAACAACCCTCTTCCTGATCTCATTCTTAAAGCCCGTAACAACGGCAACAGAAATGATCATCACAACCAGTCCGAGGGCAATGCCAATAATGGCGATCCTTATTATCGGGCGAGAAAAGGAAGCTTTACTCTCTTTATCAAAAGTCAGCCGTTTTGCAATAAACAGTTCGGTGTTCACTATTGTATATTTTGCAGCAAATGTACTATTTTTGATGCACACAATCAGTAAAAACCTTTCATGATAAAAAAAGCGATATGCATATTTTCCTTGTCATTGTTTGTTGTTAGCTGCAAAAGCCAACACCATGCCGGTGACCGGCCGGACGACAGAATAATACCTGCGGCAGAGCGTACGTCACAATACCTGCCTTTATTAAAGGACCGGCATATTGCCCTGGTAGCCAACCATACCAGCCTTATCGGCGATGTTCATTTGGTTGATAGCCTGTTAAAGCTGGGTATCAGGATAGATAAAATTTTCAGTCCAGAACACGGTTTCCGCGGCATGGAAGACGCGGGTTACCTTGTAGATGATGAGACGGATAAGGGAACCGGTATTCCTTTGATCTCTTTGTATGGCAAGGTGAGAAAACCAGGGTGGGAGGATTTACAGGGCATTGATATGGTTGTTTTTGATATTCAGGATGTCGGAGTTCGTTTTTACACATATATCAGCACATTACATTATGTGATGGAAGCCTGTGCTAAAAATGGGATTTCCCTGCTTGTTCTTGACCGGCCGAATCCCAATGGTTTTTATATTGACGGGCCGGTGCTGGAGGATGAGTTCAGGTCTTTTGTGGGCATGCATCCCGTGCCGGTTGTCCATGGACTTACCATAGCAGAATATGCAGGCATGATCAATGGTGAATCATGGCTGAAAAATGGCCTTGAATGTGATCTGCATGTGATATTATGTGATAATTATACACATGATTCCTTGTATCACCTGACTGTGTTTCCCTCACCTAACCTCAAAAGTATGCGTGCGGTATATCTTTATCCGTCACTGGGTTTTTTTGAGGGAACCATTATCAATGTGGGCAGAGGAACATCTTTTCCGTTTGAGGTATACGGTCATCCCGGCTTTCCTGATTCTTTGTTTCGTTATATTCCCGCATCGGTTCCGGGTGCTGAACACCCAAAGCACCAGGATGAGGTATGTTATGGCATTGACCTGAGGCACGTTGCGGCTGAAGAGATTGCTAACAACCGGGCGATCATGCTGAAATATCTTGAACATGCATGGCAACTGGCCGGCCAGGACAGTTTTTTTATTCCCTATTTTAATTTATTGTCAGGAAACAAAATGTTGAGAAGTCAGATAAAATCCGGTATTGACATTGATACGATAAAGTTTGACTGGCAGAATGACCTGTCAGGTTACAAAGAATTAAGGCAAAAATATTTGCTTTATCCCGATTTCACTGAATAAACCAGGGATTGGTTGCTGTCGGAATAACGGTTTTCGTCTTATGTTTTTTATCTGTCCTGATTCTTCCCGGATATTGTTCGAGTGCCAGGCGCAGGCACATCATGGCTTTCTTCAGCTTTTGAACATTTAAAACATAGGCAATACGCACTTCCTGCTTTCCCAAATTGGTATTGAAATAAAATCCTGAGGCCGGGGCCAGCATTACCGTTTGTTTTTCATATTCAAATTCGCTTAACATCCACATGGCAAATTTTTCGGCATCATCAACCGGTAGTTTTGCCAGCAAGTAAAAAGCACCGCGGGGTAAGGGACATATAATACCGGGTATAGTGTTCAGTTCTTTAACAATATAGTTTCTTCGGGTCAGGAACTCATCATAGATCATCTGCATGTATTCGGGCGGAGAATCAATGGCTGCTTCGGCTGCAACCTGGGCAACATAAGGTGGGCATAACCTGGCCTGGCAGAATTTCAGGGCCGTATGAAGCAAATACCTGTTTTTAGAAACCATGACCCCGGTTCTTAGACCTGTGGCGCTATAACGTTTGGAAACCGAATCGATCAGAATAACATTTTGGTCAATACCGTTAATATCCATGATGGAGGTAAATTCCTGACCGTCATAGCACAAATCACGATATACCTCATCGGCCAATAAAAACAGATCATATTTTTTCACCAGGTCACGCAATTGCTCAAGCTCCTGGCGGGAGTAAATGTATCCTGTAGGATTGTTCGGATTGCATATTATGATCGCCTTGGTTTTGGAAGTGATCTTATCTTCAAATTCCGAAATGGGAGGCAATGCAAAACCATTTTCAATTTTTGAGGTAATAGGCACGACTTCCACATCGGCTGCAGTGGCAAAACTAAAGTAGTTGGCATAGAAAGGTTCCGGCACAATGATCTCGTCGCCGGCATTAAGGCAGGTATGCAGGGTAATGGTAATGGCTTCAGATGCACCGGTTGTTATTAGGATATCTTCATATTCAATATTAATACCAATGCCGCGGTAGTATTCAACGAATTTTTTCCGTAAGGATTGGTTTCCCGCGCTATGGCCGTAATCTATTACTTTGGTGTTAATATTCCTGATAGCCTTCATGGCATTTGGTGAAGTGGGAATATCGGGTTGGCCTATATTTAACCTGTATACGGTATTTCCTCTTTTTTCTGCATCTTCAGCCAGCGGCACCAGTTTGCGTATGGGTGAGTTGGGCATCAGATTTCCTCTGCTTGAAATGTCGGGCATGCTTAATATGTTTTATTTAACAAAAATATTTGCATCCGTTGCATGATGCAAAAAGAAAAATATGGGTCCAAGGGATAAAAAGTAGTATTTTCGCGGGTGTGTTATCCGTTATCCGCCGTACTGCCTTTTGGCACAACTTTTCCCTTTATCCTCAGCACAACAGGTGTATCTGTTGCATTTGAATATACAATAACTGATTTTGAAAAAGGACCTATCCTGCGTGTATCATATTTAACTTCTATTGTAGCGGTTTTTCCGGGTTTGACAGGTTCTTTGGGATATTGAGGAACCGTGCATCCACAGGTTGACCGTACATTGGTCAATACTAATGGTTGTGTCCCTGAATTTTCGAAAACAAAATTATATACACCATTCCCGTTTTGTTCAATAGTTCCGTAGTCATGTTCAAGTTCATCGAAGCTTATCGCGGGACCAAGTATTTTTTCCCCTTCATTTTTCGCTGTTGTTTGTGTGCATCCGTAAATGGTCACCATCATCATCATGGCTGCAATTGCAAAAATCTTTTTCATAACTTTCTTTTATTTTAAATAATAAATACAAAATTAATTAATTCAATATAAAATATTCTATTTGTTTTAAATAAAGTATAAAGACCGCCAAAGTTTTTACACGTTGGAAATTTGTGTGAGCATGGTTTTTCCGGTTTTCATAGAATATAATTTTTAACCTGTATTATTTACACGTCAGGTTCAAAGCAGATGCAAGGTATCGAATGCTGAAGCTGCAGTTACCTGCCGCTAAGCTTTTGAAGCGAAGCAGATACCCTGAAATTGGCACACTTTGTAAAAATGAATGAAAATCAAATTCCAAAGCTTTGTTTTGTTATTCTATAGGTATTCAATACATTATGTAATTCTTATTTATTTTTATGAGTAATGCGGGTTAAATAAACAATCAAGCGCTGTGCATCTGACAATTAATTTTTATTTTTACGAAAATTTCCAGAAATCGTTATAACTAAACTTCAACTTAACACAGCTGATGCTTTTGCTTCACAGTGGTACAGTTTAATATTATACGATCAGGTGTGGAAAAAAGTATGAATTGCTAATATAAACCGAAAAACAGAATGGATATTCCTTCCAAGTATGATCCGAAGTTAACCGAGGAGAAATGGTACACTTACTGGCTGAAAAACGGATTTTTCCGGTCCGTACCCGATGATCGCGATCCATATACAATTGTCATGCCGCCTCCCAATGTTACCGGTGTATTGCATATGGGGCATATGCTGAACAATACAATTCAGGATATCCTGGTCAGGCGTGCCCGGATGAAAGGTAAGAATGCATTGTGGGTACCGGGTACTGACCATGCTTCGATTGCTACGGAAGCACGTGTGGTGGCCAAGCTGAAAAGTGAGGGAATAGATAAGTCAAAACTTACACGGGATGAGTTTTTAAAACATGCCTGGGAATGGAAAGAAAAACACGGCGGCATTATCCTGGAGCAGCTAAAGAAGCTTGGTGCTTCCTGCGACTGGGAGCGTACCCGCTTTACTATGGACCCTGATCTTTCCCAAAGTGTAATAAATGTGTTTATTGATCTTTATAATAAGAGGCTCATATACCGCGGGGTAAGAATGGTAAATTGGGATCCCCGGGCCAAAACGGCAGTTTCCGATGAAGAGGTGGTCCATAAGGAAGTCAGCTCGAAATTATATTATGTGCGATATCCTGTAGCGGGTGAAAATGATTATGTGACAATTGCAACAACACGTCCTGAAACCATCCTGGGTGATACCGCTGTATGTGTGAATCCAGGTGATAAGAGGTATAAACATTTAAAAGGCAAAAAAGTAATAGTACCGCTGGTGAACAGGACTGTCCCGGTCATTCAGGATGATTATGTGGATATGGAATTTGGTACCGGATGTCTGAAAATTACTCCGGCACATGACGAAAATGACTATAATATTGGAATTAAGCATAATCTGAGGAGTATTGATATTTTTAATGATGACGGTACACTGAATGAAAATGCGCGGGTATTTATCGGGACTGATCGTTTTGAAGCCCGTGAGCTGGCTGTAAAGCAGCTCAAAGAAGAAGGTGCACTGGTCAAAGCTGAAGACTATGTAAATAAGGTGGGATATTCGGAACGTACCGATGTTGTGATCGAACCCAGGTTATCGATGCAATGGTTTTTGAAAATGAAAAAGCTGGCAGGTCCTGCTATGGAAAATGTGATGAATGATAATATAAAAATTCATCCTGCCAAATATAAAAATATGTACCGGCACTGGATGGAGAATGTCAGGGATTGGTGTATATCTCGCCAGTTATGGTGGGGACATCGTATTCCGGCGTATTATCTTCCCGGGGGCAACGATTTTGTTGTGGCAGGAACACCCGAAACAGCCCTTATACTGGCACGTGAAAAAACAGGGAACAGTGAATTGCAGCTGTCTGAGCTAAGGCAGGATGAAGATGTTCTGGACACATGGTTTTCTTCATGGTTATGGCCAATGTCTGTTTTCGATATCGTACCCGAACTTTCGAATGATGATATAAGCCATTATTATCCTACCGATGATCTGGTTACGGCTCCCGAGATCCTGTTTTTCTGGGTGGCGCGGATGATCATCGCCGGGTATGAATATAAGGGGAAAGAACCTTTTAAGAACGTTTATCTTACCGGGATCGTTCGCGACAGCAAGCGAAGGAAAATGTCCAAATCACTGGGCAATTCACCCGATCCGCTCGAGCTCATAACAAAATACAGTGCCGATGGCGTGCGTGTGGGCATGTTGCTGTGCTCCCCTGCAGGCAATGATCTGCTTTTTGATGAAAGTCTTCCCGAGCAGGGAAGGAATTTTGCAAACAAGATATGGAATGCATTCCGTCTGGTCACTTCCTGGAAGGCAGATGATTCGATCCCGCAACCGGATCATGCGAAAGCAGTTATCGAATGGTTTAATCATCGGCTGAATGCTGCTGTCAATGAGATGAACAAGCAATTTGACAATTACAGGATCTCGGATGCCCTCATGAATATTTACCGGCTTTTCTGGGAAGAATTTTCTTCGTGGTACCTGGAAGCGGTCAAGCCGGCATACAAAAAACCCATTGATACGGAAACACTGAATGCAACACGGCAGTTTTTTGACAAGTTATTGCATTTGCTTCATCCTTTCATGCCTTTCATTACCGAGGAGATATGGCAGTACCTGGAGGAGCGTCCGCAGGGCAGCAGCCTTATGGTTTCTCCACTTCCCGTTGCCGGCCATTATGATAACAACCTGATTACCGGCTTTGAGGCAGTTAAGGAAGTGGTATCCTTTGTCAGAAACACCCGGGCTGAAAATCAGATTCCAAACAGGGAGAAGCTGCACCTGATGGTTCGTTCCTCAGAGCACAGGACTGACTTTGATCCCGTGCTGATCAGACTGGCGAATCTGAATGACGTGGAAATAGCGGATGAAAAACCAGGTAATGCCGTCAGCTTTATTACACGAACTGAAGAATATTATCTGCCGCTGGGTGACCAGGTGGATCAAACGGGGGAACTGGAGAAACTGGGAAAAGAACTGGAATATGCACGGGGCTTTTTGAAGTCAGTTATGAAGAAGCTTGAAAACGAGCGTTTTGTTAATAATGCTCCGGAAAAAGTAGTGGAGATTGAAAAACAGAAAAGAACCGATGCAGAAAACAAGATCAGGGCCATCGAGGAACGCATTGCACACATCAGGCAGATATAACCTTCCGGCAGGATACGGGCACAGCCTGCCCGACACACAGGAATCATTTTTTTCATTAATATTTTTATAAATCAGATCATGGAACAAAACGGAAAGAGTAACATTAAATTTATCAATCGTGAGGCAATACCTGTTGAATTGCACAAAGTAAGAATAGTACAGAAATTATTTCTGAAACCCATTGAAGAACGTTTGGATGCCATCAGGAAGGGCGGGTTCAATACTTTTCTTCTCAACATCAAAGATATATTTCTTGATATGCTCACCGACAGCGGCACCAATGCCATGAGTGACAACCAGGTGTCGTCCATGCTGCGTGCTGACGATGCCTATGCCGGTTCGCAAAGTTTTTACCGCATGGAGGAAGCGCTGCGCGAAGTATTTGGCAAGTATTATGTGCTTCCTGTTCATCAGGGGCGTGCTGCAGAGAACGTGATCTCACAGACCTTCATCAGTAAGGGCGATGTCATTCCCATGAACTATCATTTCACTACAACCAAAGCGCACATGGAGTTGAACGGGGGTAAGATTTTTGAGATATTAATAGATGAGGCACTCAAAATAAAAAGCGACCACCCGTTTAAGGGGGAATATTGACATACAAAAACTCAGGGACCTGATCGAAAAATACGGTAAAGAAAAAATTCCTTTCATCCGGATGGAAGCATCAACCAACCTGATTGGCGGTCAGCCCTTCTCCATACAGAATATGCGCGATGTGAAGAAGGTAGCTGACGAATACGGCATCATTCTTATGCTGGATGCCAGTCTGATTGGTGAGAATGCTTATTTCGTGAAAAAGCGGGAAAAAGAATTCATGAACCGTTCTGTTCAGGATATTCTTCATGAAATGTGCAGCATGGCCGATATCGTTTATTTTTCCAGCCGTAAGGTGAGTTCCACGCGCGGTGGAGGTATCTGTACCAACAGTGAGGAGTTGTTCCTGAAGATGCGCGACCTGGTACCCCTGTATGAAGGTTTTCTTACTTATGGCGGTATGTCGGTGCGGGAGATCGAGGCTATGGCCATAGGATTGCATGAAACAACGGACGAGACTATTATCAGCCAGTCCCCGGCCTTCATTGATTTCGCCATCCGCGAGATGGAAAAGGCTGGCATTCCGGTGATCACTCCTGCAGGCGGACTGGGAGCACATATTGATGCCATGGGATTTCTCTCGCGTGTGCCGCGGGAAGAATACCCTGCCGGGGCGTTGGCCTCAGCCCTTTATATTATTTCCGGCTGTCGGGGCATGGAGCGCGGAACCATCTCCAGCGAGCGTGACGAGAACGGTAAGGATATTCTTGCCGATATGGAACTGTTGCGGCTGGCGTTTCCAAGGAGGGTGTTCACCCTGTCCCAGACCATGTTCCTGCTTGACAGGGTACAGTGGCTTTATCAGAACCGTGAGCTGGTGGGCGGACTGCGTTTTGTTGATGAGCCTCCTGTACTTCGTTTCTTCATGGGCCGTCTTGAGCCGGTCTCCGACTGGCCTGAAAGGCTGGTAAAGAAGTTCAGGGAAGATTTCGGAGACAGCCTGTAGTATTGGAGATTATGGATATGATTATGTGATTGGCTATTTGGTGCAGTAGTACTTGAAGGAGTTCCTGAAAAGTTCCTAAATCTTAATAAACAAGTCAAAGGACTTATGGTTTGGAATTTTGAAGCCGGGCATTTTTGATGCTGGCATTCAGTTCGAAGCCAATTAGCAGAGTTAGTGCGTTAAAATTCATCCATATCATCATTGCGATCAATGCACCGATAGAGCCAAAAAATCTGTTGAACTGGGCAAAATGGTTTACAAAATAGGAAAACCCTATTGAAGCTGCCAGGGTGAGGATGGTGGCCAGAGTGGAACCGGGTGACATGAATTTCCATTCTGTTTTGCGCATTGGAGCAAGGTAATACAAAAATGAAATGGCAAAAAAGGTAAGACCGATGATGATAACCCATTTCCCGGTTAATACCAGGTAATAAGTGATGTTTATCTCAAGAAATCCGTATTCAACCAGTCTGTTTAATATCAACTCACTGAAGAACATAAGGATCATTGCGATTGTTACCAGGATGAACAGAATGAAAACAAGGATGATTGCAACCATATGTTGCTCATACCAGGGCCTTATCTCAATCGTATGGTAAGTTGCATTAAAGGCTTCGATCATTCCGTGTATGCCCTTTTGAGCGAAAAACAGGGCGACGAGCAAACCAAAAAACTGCAGACCACTACGCTTCTGAAAGATCTCATTTACCAGGGATTCGATGGCAATATATGAGTTCCCGGGGATGATATCATACAATATTTCGAGAAAGATATTCTGAAAATTTTCGATCGGGATATAGGGCATCATTGTGAGAAGAAAAATAATAGCGGGACCAAGAGCAAGCAAAAAATTGAATGCTACTGCTGTGGCCCTGGTGTTCAGAGAGCCTTTTTGCAAACCCCTTACAAAGAACCAGAATACATCATAAATAGGAACACCTTCAAAACCGATAAAGGATATTTTTTTCAGCCTGTCGCCAAAATTATGGATCTGGGTATTGAATATCCGGTATTTCCGCTGATGTGAGTTATCCGTCATACTAATAATCAACAGCTTTCAGGCTCATATCCAAACTTTTGATCTGGTGTGTAAGAGCACCGACTGAAATATAATCAACACCACATTCGGCATATTCGCGGATGTTATTCAGGTTGATCATACCTGAAGATTCAGTCTCAAATTCACCATTTATGAGTTGAACAGCGATCTTTGTTTGTTCAATATTAAAATTATCAAGCATGATCCGGTTAATCTTTCCGATCCTTATCATCTCTTTTACATCTTCAAGGTTTCTTGCTTCAATTTCAATTGCAAGGTCTTTCCCTAATTTATCCAGATAATCATGGGTTTTTTTTATGGCTTGTTCAATGCCGCCTGCAAAATCAATATGATTGTCCTTGATAAGTATCATATCAAACAGTCCGACACGGTGATTTTTACCCCCGCCGATGCGTACAGCCTGTTTATCGAGCAGACGCATTCCGGGAGTTGTTTTACGGGTGTCAAGCACGCGGGTATGCAAACCTTCCAGTTCCTTCACGTATTTGTGGGTCTTGGTGGCAATACCGCTCATTCGCTGCATGATGTTCAATACCAGTCTTTCGGCCTGCAATAAACACAATACCTTACCGGTAATGCTGAAAGCAATGTTGGTATCTGCAACATGTTCACCGTCACCCAGAAATATATTCATTTGGGCAGAGGGGTCGAGCCGTTGAAATACCTTACGTGCAACCTCAACACCTGCAATGACACCTTTTTCTTTAACGAGCAACTGAGCAGTTCCTATACTCGATTCGGGAATACAGGCAAGCGATGTATAATCTCCGTCTCCTATGTCCTCTTTCAATGCATTATCGATAAATGCATCAATATAATTATTCTGCATTTTCTTTTTCTATTCTAAGCTGGTGGATATAAATCTGCTCGCCTTGGGTTTTTATAAAAAGAGTGATCCTGAAATTTCCATTTGATGTATTCATCCTGCCAATTGCATATCTTGAGGATTCTTTGCCTCCTTTATGCAGTACTGTAAAACCAACAGGAACGTTTTTTGTGAAAAAATCTTTTAGTATCAGTTCGGCCTGATCTTTGCTGTATATTTCTTCATTATTGAGCAGGGTGAGTTCAATGTTCGTGTTGAAATAGGCAGACAATTCTTTGGCATTTCCATTCTTAATGGCACTGATCATTCCCTGGGGAATATCTTGTGAATAAAGTGTATTATTTGTTATCGGAGAAATGATCAACAGAAGGATGCAAATATTTCGAATTAATTTTTTCATAATAAATTCAATTAAGTTTGTAATTCTGTACAACTCAAAAATTGAACCAATTTTACAGCATAATCTTTACGGGTCTAAATTATAATTTAAAATTAGAAATACCATGAAGATCACACTTATAAATGTTGGCAAAAATAGCGAATCTTATATTAATGAGGGGATTGATAAATATAATAGGCGAATAAATAATTATGTGTCTTTTAAGATACAATATCTTACCGATGTAAAAGTTCCCGCCGGGAAACATAACCCTTTATTGCAGAATGAACTTGAAGGCAGGAAGCTGATCAGGGCAATGGATAAAGCAGATCATGTGATTTTATTGGATGAAAAAGGGATGACAACCACTTCAAAGGGATTTGCCGGATTGCTGCGGCAGCATCTCAACCGGTCTGTAAAGCATCTGTTATTTGTGACCGGAGGCGCATATGGTTTTTCGGATGAAGTCCGCCACAAGGCTGATGCCAGCTTATCCCTTTCTGTTATGACCTTCCCCCATCAACTGGTGAGGCTGATATTTACAGAGCAGCTATATCGTGCACTGACCATTTTAAGGGGAGAACCCTATCATCATGAATAATATTTTTTATCTTGTGGTTGAAAAGGAAGTACGACAAATAACTTTATTCAAATGAGATACAGACTATTTGGCTTTGCCCTGCTGGCATTTTTTCTTTCATTTATCTCGTCATTTATTCTTAACAGGGCATTTTATGATGAGCAGGACATTGATCGTTTTCAGAATAAATTGCATAAGAAATATGATCAGTTGAATAATTATATTGACAGATCAGATTATTTGCCTTCAGAGGAATTGTCTGAAGAAATAAGAGATAATGGGTTTGTTCTGGTTGTTTATAAAGAAGATTCACTGGAATACTGGTCAGATAATTCGATCAATTTCCCGCTACATTACCATGACACCATTTATGCTGAAGGCCTGGTATTAAAGAGTAATAAATGGATGATTGTTAAAAGATACCATGCCGGAGAATATACCCTGTTTGGATTTATTAAGATAAAAAACAAATACCCGCATCAAAATGAATTTCTTCAAAACACCTTCCATGATGATTTTAATCTTCCGGCATCGGCAGAAATTCTTATTCAGACTGATGAAATATCTTATGCAATAAATGACCCTGACGGTGAATATTTATTTTCCATACGGTTTCATAATGAAAAAAAACTGGTATCGCTCAGGGAAACACTGGTCAGCATATTTTATTTTCTCGGGATCGTTTTATTGCTGGTATTTATTTATCGTTCAACAAAAATTAAGGATGCCCGGGGCAGGAATCTTACTGTTACAGGTTTGTCTTTTGCAATAATACTGGTCAGGTGGTTCATGCTGTTTAAGGAATTCCCTCCTTTTCTGCAGGATCTGGAGATATTCAATCCCATGATATATGCCCGGTCCGTTTTTATTCCCTCACTTGGTGATCTTTTAATCAATACCGTCCTTTTGTTTTTTATCGTGCTGTTGTTAAACACACGTTTTTATATTTCACCTTCACTTGTGTCTGAAGTAAAATCGCGGGGTTATGGAATAATTGTCATTTTAATGGTGTTGTGTGTGTCTTTCATACTATACAGCCATATGATCCTGAGGAGCCTGATAATTGATTCCAGTATATCTTTTAAGTTGCATGAGGTTACAGGACTGTCATTATATACATTGGTCGCGTTATTTGTGTTCCTTTTGCATCTTATCCCGATAATACTGTTATTTGATAAAGTTTTCATCGTATGCAGGGGAACATGTAGGCTCGAACGGATCATACTTATATTTACGCTCATATTCATATCGGGGATTCTTGTATGCTTTTTTATTGGATATGTGATAGATACTTTAAGTGCATTTTTCTTTTTCATATTTTTTATTTTTTACAGCTTGTTACGATATAAAAAAGACCGCTTCCCTAAATATTCTTCACAAGTTTTCCTGGTATTTTTTCTTGCTGTTTTTTCATCATATTTTATTGGGTATTATAATAGCCAAAAGACTCGGTACAGACAAAAAGTGCTGGCTGAAAACCTTGCCAATGAGCATGATCCGGTAGCGGAATACCTGCTGGAAGAAATGAGCATGAATCTGGCTAAGGATAAACAGCTGTCAAACATGCTGATTGATTATTCAGTTACCATAGAAGAGATATATACACATTTGCAGCGTAATTATTTTACCGGATTCTGGGGCAAATACAACCTTTCACAGATAACGATATGTCAACCCGACGACAGTGTTTATCTCAAACCGCCGGATGATTTTTCAGTTAATTGTTACGGGTTTTTTGACAGTATGCTGGTTAATTCAGGGGTCAGTATTCCAAATACAAGCTTTTATTTTATAGATAATCAGAATGGCAGGATAAGTTATCTTGGGGTTATACCTTATGTTTTCCCTGATCAGGAAGAAGAAATTACCCTTTATATTGAGATTGATTCCCGGCTTGTTAATGTTTTTCTCGGGTATCCGGAACTTTTGCTTGATGAACGCATAACCCGTGAGGTTGCAGCCAGCGACTTTTCCTTTGCAAAATATTACAATAATGAATTGATAACCCAGTCAGGAGAATATCACTATAGCCTGAATCCTGACGTATATGGCGATTTTACAGAAGCTTTCACTTATATAGAGTTTGATGATTATGAACATATGGTTTACCGGATGAATGGGGATAATCTGATTGTTATCAGCTATAGATCGCCAAGGGTGCTTGATTACCTGATCTCCTTCTCCTATATATTTGTGTTTTATTATTTGCTTATAGCTTTTTATGTTCTTATGCTAAATATCGTTTCTGCAAAAAGAACATTTGAATTTAATTTTAAAAATAAAATCCAGTTTGCGATTATTGCCATTCTTCTTATATCACTTATCATCATCGGGGGAGGAACGATTTATTTTAGTATAAAACAATATAAGCAGCAACAATTGAATTCATTGCTCGAACGGATGCAGTCGGTTTATATTGAACTGGACCACAAACTGGCCTTCGAAGATGAATTATCTCCTTACTGGTATTCATCAGGCTATGATAACCTGGATCAATTATTGATAAAGTTTTCCAATGTGTTTTATTCTGATATTAACCTGTATGCACCTGATGGCGGTCTGTTGGCAACTTCCCGGGAAGATATTTTTGATCTCGGTCTACAGGGTAATATGATTAATTTTCATGCTTTCAAAGAAATGGCAGTTGATAAGCGGGCTCAATATGTTCACGAGGAAAAGATCGGCAGATTGAAGTATTTATCAGGTTATGTGCCATTTGTAAACTACCAGAACAAACTGCTGGCATATCTTAATTTACCGTATTTTACCAAGCAGGCTGAAATACAGAAGGATGTTTCCACCCTGATCGTAACCATGTTGAATATTTATGTGTTGTTAACCCTGCTGACAGTTATTGTTGCAGTATTTATTTCCGGTCAGATAACCCGGCCCTTATATTTAATACGAAAAAAATTTGGTGAGATAAAGCTGGGGAAAAAATACGAACGTATTCAATATGATGGTAAGGATGAAATAGGTGATCTTGTTTCCGAGTACAACCGGATGGTCAATGAACTTGAGCATAGTGTTGAATTGCTGGCCCGTTCCGAGCGTGAGATCGCCTGGCGTGAAATGGCCAAACAGATCGCTCACGAGATTAAAAATCCCCTGACCCCTATGAAGCTGAGTGTACAACAATTACAGAGGGCCTGGTGTGATGGCAAGGAAGATTATGATGCCTACCTTAAGCAGGTTTCGGTCACGCTGATTGAACAGATCGATAATCTCTCCACTATCGCGTCAGAATTTTCCAATTTTGCCAAGATGCCCAAGGCGCGTTTTCAAAAAATTGATTTGCTAAAAGTTATTAAGAGTGCGGCTGAACTTTTCTCCAATACTGAAAATACAACTATCAAAACAGATTTTCATGGTTCGCGTTTGGTACTTGTATATGCTGACAGGGAGCAACTGACAAGAGTGTTTATAAATGTGATCAAAAACGGCATACAGTCTATACCTGAAAAGCGTGAAGGGCTTATTAATATTGATCTTACTGTTGAGGGGGATTATGCCAAAGTCAAAGTAACAGATAACGGACGAGGGATTCCCGATAATCAGAAAGATAAGTTATTTATGCCCAATTTTACTACCAAAACCAGTGGAATGGGATTGGGACTGGCTATTGTAAAAAATATCATTGATAATATCGGGGGCAGAATATCATTTACTACTGTCCTTGATAAGGGAACTACTTTTATTATTGAATTGCCGGTAGTGGATTAGTTGTTTAATTGTTTAATTGTTTAATCGTTTCAACAAAAAGTTTAATCGTTTAATCGGCTAATCGTTTAATCGGCTAATCGGTTCAACAGTTCAACAATTCAACGATTCAACAGTTCAACAAATTGTTTAATCGTTTAATTGTTTAATCGTTTAATAGTTTAATAGTTTAATCGGCTAATCGGTTCAACAGTTCAACAATTCAACGATTCAACAGTTCAACAAATTGTTTAATCGTTTAATTGTTTAATCGTTTAATAGTTTAATCGGCTAATCGGTTCATCAGTTCAACAATTCAACGATTCAACAGTTCAACAAATTGTTTAATCGTTTAATTGTTTAATCGTTTAATAGTTTAATCGGCTAATCGGTTCATCAGTTCAACAATTCAACGATTCAACAGTTCAACAAAAAGTTTAATCGTTTAATCGGCTAATCGGTTCATCAGTTCAACAATTCAACGATTCAACAGTTCAACAAATAGTTTAATCGTTTAATTGTTTAATCGTTTAATAGTTTAATCGGCTAATCGGTTCATCAGTTCAACAATTCAACGATTCAACAGTTCAACAAATAGTTTAATCGTTTAATCGTTTAATTGTTTAATCGTTTAATCGGCTAATCGGTTCATCAGTTCAACAATTCAACGATTCAACAGTTCAACAAATTGTTTAATCGTTTAATCGTTTAATCGTTTAATCGTTTAATTGTTTAATCGTTTAATCGGCTAATCGGTTCATCAGTTCAACAATTCAACGATTCAACAGTTCAACAAATAGTTTAATCGTTTAATTGTTTAATCGTTTAATAGTTTAATCGGCTAATCGGTTCATCAGTTCAACAATTCAACGATTCAACAGTTCAACAAATTGTTTAATCGTTTAATCGGCTAATCGTTTAATTGTTTAATCGTTTAATCGGTTCATCAGTTCAACAATTCAACGATTCAACAGTTCAACAAATTGTTTAATCGTTTAATCGTTTAATCGTTTAATCGGCTAATCGGTTCATCAGTTCAACAATTCAACGATTCAACAATTCAAAAATTCTCCTGTAATCAATGCGGGTTGACCGGTATCAACCAAATGATCACTGATCACTGAAAAATACTCCCACGGAGTAGTATCCTATTTCTTTTAATATCCGTATACTGTTAGCATTTTTATGTAACCCGGATTGAAATATTTTTTTATATTTGGTAAGGTTAACAACAAACACCTGGGTTTTTTGAGGAAGATTTTTGCCATACTAGTTATTGCACGGTTTATATTACCGGTATATCCACAATTAATTGCCGAAAGCGAAGATATCGAATATTTACCGGTAGATTCTGTTGCCCCTGCTGAAGTAGCTGTTTACCTTGAAGATACCTTGGGTTTGCACCGCTTTTTCATTGAAGACAAAGTGTTGCTGATCCAGATGACAGGCATTACAATACAGCAGGGTGGCGGATGGGATACATTAAATGGTGACCCAGGTTCTCCTAACGGGGGTGGTAAATACGAATTTATTGCTATTGAATCAATTGATAAAGCTGCAGGTAAAATAGTATTTACAACTGTTAATTTTTTAAACACCTATTCGAACAACGAAAAGATACAGTTGGTAAAAGTAATTGAATCCGAGTATGCTGAGGTTGGCAGTTCCGGTTTAATGGCAAGGGACTGGGACGGATCAACCGGGGGTATCGTTCCCCTGGTTATATATAAAAAGCTGACACTGAAAGGTGATATTGATGTAAGCGGGAAAGGTTACAGGGGTGCCGGACCAGCCCCGGATTATACCGGGGGATGCCAGGATAGTGATACGTTTTATTTTGACAGCGGCCAGCCAAACCGTGCAGGAATAAAAGGGGAAGGAATAACTACGGTAGATTTTGATTATCCATATGGTGCAGGAAGGAACCTTAATGGCGGGGGTGGCGGAAATGGTGAATATGGCGGGGGTGGCGGAGGAAGTAATTACGGGCTTGGAGGTCAGGGAGGCATACAAGTTTGTGGGGATGGGCTGAATGCCCGGGGAGGATTTGATTTTAATGAAAATCATTTTTATGATAACCCCCAATCGGTTAATTCTGTGATCATGGGTGGCGGGGGCGGAAGCAGTGTTGAAAATTCAGATTCGGGATATACTTCAACCAAAGCCGGTGATGGAGGAGGAATAGTGTTTATAATTACAGATACCCTGGAAGAAAGTGGTGGAAGTATTATTGCTAACGGTGAAGATGTTACGGATACTGTAAATGCGGGTGGCGGTGGCGGCGGTGGCGGTGGTTCCGTTATTCTTGATGTAACGAATTATATTAATACTGTTAATATATACGTTCAGGGTGGGAATGGCGGTTCGACAGGTGATAATTGTACCGGTTCGGGTGGCGGTGGTGGCGGTGGTGTTGTGGTCCATTCGGGGATTACAATGGCAGCCTCCCTAATTTCAACCGGGGGTGAAAGAGGATATGTGGGCTCTGCATGTGTTATTCACAGCGGGAAAAAAGGATCTGACGGGGGAATTGTTGATTCCTTGCATATAGTTTTAAACGGTTTCTTGTTCAATGTGATAACAGGAACCGATACTGTCTGTGAGGGCCTGGTGCCTAATACGATAACTGGAACAATACCTAAAGGAGGGGACGGGACTTTTGATTACCAGTGGCAGAAAAAGGGAGTATCCGGTGCGGACTGGACAGATGTGGGTGTAGAAGATGACTCGCTCTCATACAATCCAGGGTCATTATTTGAGACAACCCTTTTCCGGCGGTATGTAACCGCCTCAAATGGTCAAACGGATACAAGCAAGATCATTGAGATATTCGTGTATCCCAAAATTGAAAACAACGGGATCAATGCTACTGACACTCTTTGCATGGGTGATGCGCCGGGACTGATAACCGGTGATACAGTATCCGGCGGCAACGGAACGGATTACAATTATATATGGGAGCGGGCCTTTGAACAACCTGACTGGTCAACAGTAGCGACTGATCCTGATCTTACCGAAGGATCCCTTTCGCAAACAAGTTACTACCGCAGGATTGTGACTTCAACCATTTACTGCTCGGATACTTCGGAAATCGATACGATAACCGTGCTTGATCCCATAGCGGGAAATGTATTTTCCAGACCCGACACAAGTATTTGTTATAATCTTGATGCCGGAGTATTAAAGGCGGGAAAACTTTCAGGCGGAGACGGCATATATAGTTTTCAGTGGCAGGAAAGGACAAACAGCAGTTCATGGTATGATATCACTGGAGGCAATGACCCTTCCTATGGACCGGGTACACTAACCGATTCAATGCATTACCGGCGGATTGTTTATTCCGGCAATGATAATGCATGTAGCAGTATCTCAGAATCAAAAAGCATTTACGTTTTACCTTTGATAAGCAACAACGATATTACAACCGATTCATCCACATATTGTGCCGGTGATATTCCTGAAATTATTGAAGGGCTGCAACCGGGCGGAGGTGACGGGTCATATTCCTACTTGTGGTACCGGAAGTACGGTACAGGCAGTTATGAGGAAATACCGGATGCACGGGAAATGAGTTATGTGCCATCGCGAGAATATGAAGATACCACTGTTATCAGGCGGATAGTAATATCGGGAGATTTTGATGCCTGTGTGGATACAAGTAATGAACTTTTTATTAAGGTGATCCCCTATATAAATAATAATCTGGGCCTGGACGACCAGAAGGTCTGTGAGGGGATCATTCCCCGGCAGCTTGACGCACCCCAGGCATCAGGGGGGGCAGGTCCGGGCACCTATTACTATCAATGGCAGGTTCTGGAAGAAGGAGAAGAGGTATGGGAACTTGTGACCGGTGTGGGAAATGAAGCAAGCTATGAGCCGGATGCATTATCTGCTACATCAATTTTCAGGCGGCGCGTGACTTCCGATATATGCGGGCATTTGAGTGATACTGTTGAAATTACAGTATATCCTTCAATTAAGAATAACAGGATTGTTGGTGGTACAACCCAGTATACCTGTTATGGTACAGGTAAATCTTTCACGGCAACATATCCCCGGGGGGGGGATCCAAACGGTCAGTACCGTTATCAGTGGGAACGGTCGACCGATAATATTGCATGGGACGACGGTTTACTGACCGATGAAGAGGAGCATTATATAACTGCTGCACTGACTGATAGCACCTACTTCAGAAGGATTGTTTTTTCAGGTGATAATGATGAGTGCATAGATACAAGTATGCAGGTGAAAGTAATGATTAATCCTTTACCGGTTGCCGATATTATTACATCTGTTGATACGGTTTGTTCGGGGGAAGAGCTAATGGTTAATTATGAAGCGGAAGGCAACGGCCCGTGGGAGATCAGCCTGGGCAATGGCACTAATACGTCAACTCATATTGTTTCCGATCCGGAAGGTCAGATTGGTATCAACCTTACTGTAAGTGGTGAAGTTATTCTGACAAGCGTGCTTGATGACAGTTTATGTTCCGCCGATCTCTCGCTGAGTACGGGAGTTGTTCAGGTTATTGTATATGAAGTGCCGCGGGCAGAGGCAGGTAATGATGATAAGGTATGCGGATTAGATTATACATTAAATGCTGTTCCGACTGCAGGGAACGGTTTATGGACTGCAGCAGGAGGTTCTTTTGATGAAAGCATTGATCCGGTAGCTACTGTTACAATGAATTCCTACGGTTCGCATATTTTAACATGGACAGAGACAAACTGGAAATGTAAGGATTCGGATCAGGTGGAAGTGGTTTTCTATGAGCAGCCAGTGGATGTTTATGCCGGCGAAGATATGGTGCTGGATTATGATTTCTCGACCCGCCTGGATGCCGATCCGGCTGTTGTGGGAACGGGTGAATGGTCATTTGGCAAAGGTACAGGTTTATTTGAGGATCCCGGTAATGCAAAAACCATAGTCCGTTTTTCCGATGAGGAGAATTCGATCATGTCAGGTAAAATTGATTATGTTCTGATATGGACAATAACCAATGGTGTTTGTCCGGCTATTCAGGACTCGTTAAGGGTTATGATTAATGACCTTGATCCGGAAATGGGATTTTCACCCAATGGGGATGGTATTAATGACTACTTTAAGATTGATGTTACCGGATCAGGCCGGGCAGAACTTACCATATTCAACAGATGGGGGAATGTCGTGTTCGGGCCTGCAGACTATACCCCTGACAATTACTGGGACGGTACGAATATGAATGGGAAGGTTCTCCCGTCAGACACCTATTATTATATTCTGAAAGAACAAAACAAACCAGATCGTACAGGATTCGTTGAGCTAAGAAGATAATGAAGCAAAGAAATCTTATATTGTTCCTGTTAATTGTGGCATGTGCGCGGGCATTGCCCCAGTACACGCCTGTCAGCAGTCATTATTTTATTAACGGATTAGATATTAACCCGGCATTTGCAGGCAGTGAAGAAGTGCTCTCGGTATTGCTTATGTATCGTAATCAATGGATGGGATTTGAAGGATCACCTGTAAATCAGTCAGTCAGCATTCACGGTCCGCTGAAAAACAATAAAATAGCGCTTGGAATAAATATACTCAACGAAAGTATTGGTATAAGAAACTATACCAACTTTTATCTTAATTACGGTTACCGGGTGCGAATGGGTTCCGGCAAGCTTTCCCTGGGGTTGCGTGCGGGTTTGATAAGCGGGAAACAAAGCAGACTGGATCTTAGCGAATATGATGTGGTATTTAGTGAGAATTCACTTGATTATACACTGCCCAATTTCGGACTCGGATCCTATTATTACACTGGTAGGTTTTTCGCGGGTATATCCATCCCTTCAATTTTGGGATTGAGAAACAACAGTACAGACGGGGAAGTTGAGATTTACAATGATTTTAAATCTTATATATTTCATATCACCTCAGGTTATATTTTTAATATTAACCAGGATCTTAAGCTTCAACCCTCATTGCTGATTAAATATGCAGTTAATTCCAATTATCAGTATGATGTGAACCTGTATGCTATGTACCGTGATTTTCTGAGGGGCGGACTGGCATACCGGAATGATGATGCTGTCATCGCGCTTTTAGGCATCAGGGCAACGCCACAAATTAATATCGGGGTATCCTATGATTACAGTATTAGTGAATTAAGTAAATACAATAATGGCTCTTTGGAGATTTACCTTCAGTACCGCTTTGAATATAAAGTAAGTGCCACGGGACTTCGTAATTTCTGATAAATGATAAGATCAGTATTTTTTAATATTGTTTTATTCTTTGTTTTTACTGTCAGCAGTACCGGCCAGTCTTTTTATAATGTCCGGAACATAAGGGATATAAATACAAGGGAATATGCTGAGATGGCCCCGGTTTTTTACAAAAACGGCATTGTTTTTACGTCAAACCGGAAATCGGATCTTATCATTGACACGAAAAACCTGAATGACCAGTACCTTGATGACCTTTTAATAACAGAAAAGAAGGGAAAACGAAGATGGAGCAATCCCTCATCATTTTCAAATACTATTAATACCCGGTATACTGAAGGAGCGGCTACTTTTGATACTTCACAGACACTTATGTTTTTTACACGTACGCGGGATATATCAAAAAAGATCGGGGATAAAACAAGCGGGGATTCAACCCTTGGTATTTTCAGTTCACGGCTGGTCAATGGTCAATGGACCGGTCCGGAAGCTTTTATGCGTAATCCGGAAGGATATAACAGGGCTTATCCCTGTTTAAGTAATGACGGACAAATGTTGTTTTTTTGTTCCGATGAGCCGGGGGGGGTCGGGGGGTATGATATATATGTAAGCCGCAAGGTAACTGGCAGATGGCAGGAACCTGAAAATCTTGGTAATACGGTCAATACTTCCGAACATGATGTATTCCCGTTTTTTCATTCATCCGGGAGGTTGTATTTTGCATCCCGCGGCCATGGGGGAAGGGGAGGTCTTGATATTTTTTATTCAGATTATTTGAACGGTGACTGGAGGGAACCAAAAAGTATGCCTGACCAGTTTAATTCGCGGTATGATGATTTTGCGCTGGTAATTAATGAGGCTATGGATACAGGGTATTTCACCTCCAACCGTAACGGCAGTGATGACATATATGAATTTGTTTCCTCCTTACCATCCTTCTTTTCCTGCAGCGAGCAGCAGATAAATGATTATTGTGGCACGTTTTATGAAGAAGGTAATATAGATTTGGACACAACCACTTTTATATACGAATGGGATCTGGGTGACGGCACTAAAATAAGGGGGGTGAGGGCTGATCATTGTTATGACAGTCCGGGAAGTTACCTGGTAATGCTGAATGTTGTTGATACCCTTACAGGTGAAATATATGAAAATGAAGCTACATTTCTCCTGGATCTGAAAAAGATACAACAGCCGTATATCATTTCACCGGATACTGCATATGTTGATCAGGAAGTGAGATTTGACGGCCGGGAAACCAATCTAAGTGATTTTAATATAGAAGAATATTACTGGGATTTTGATGATGGTACAAGGATGACCGGCCCGGTAGTCAGTCATTCTTTTTCACGGTCGGGAACATATCATGTGCAGTTGGGTGTAGTCAGCGCTTCAGAGAATGAGGAAAATGAACCTTCCAGGGAGTGTGTATATAAAAAAATTGTTGTACGTGCTTATGAAGAATAATTGCAGGTGGAAGTAAAACCAAAATGATTTTTCTCACGTAGAACAATAAATATTTATTATTTTAACGATTATTATGGTAAGATCCCTGGGAATAGCAGTTGGTTTATTGATGGGAATACGGCTTTTTGCACAGCCTGTTCCTGCAGGTGACGAGAATATTCCTCATTTAATGACTTTTGGGCCAGAGGCAGAAACATCGTGGGGGGATGATGATTTCTCACAGACATTTTTTCTTTTAATTCCCAAAGACTTCAATAAGCCTGTTTTTATCCGTGTATATGATCCCGATGTCGGGGGTGATATTGATGAATTAAATGGCATATTCGATACAAAAATGCAATATTCCATATATGGAGGGAAGGAGTGCTATACACATGATGATGCACAGGAAACACAACCCAAGGGCCATTATAAGAGCGGTACATTGCTTGCCACCAAAACATTTGGAGAAGATCAGCGATATGATAAAAAATGGTATACTTTCGGGCCTTTCAATCCGACGGAGGGTGAGTTTGTTTCCAAGTTCGACGGACATATTTTCAAGGTGATCTGTGACGGAATATCCGGTGATGACGGGAATTTATACAGGTATTTTTTAAGCACGGAATATAATGAAAACCGGCCTGTTGAAGGGGCGAATGCATTTGCATATGAATATTCATTTCGCATGCACAATAATGTCAATGAGGTTTCACATATTTATCCTTTTGTGGATGACAGGACCATAAGTGTGAAATTATCGAATTTCGACTGGGATAATGATGGTTTTATACGCATTGTGTCGGTTGCACGTAATAACCAGATGATCAATGTGTCAAACGAAGATTACTGGGTTGAGGATGAATTTAAGATTTACGAAGAGGAAAAGAATACATCACTGGATATTCAGTTTATAAAAAGGAAAAATCCGCCGGTAAGGAATAATAATGTCGTTGTTAATGTAAGAAACCAGTATGGAGAGTTATTACCCTTTTATGTTATTCCTATTGGCGGTGTCCCAAAATATAAATACGGTATAAAAGCCGATGGATTTAATCAACAATAATTATATTTCTTTTTATGAGATCCTTAAACCCTGTAATAAACCTTAAACACCTTTTTTTATTCTTTCTTGTTCCTGTATCCGGTCAGCTTGCAGCACAAAATTATACCTTTAAGAGCTATGGAATCCAGGAAGGTATTTGCCATCCATTTGTATATACCATTAATCAGGATAAAAACGGATTTCTCTGGCTGGGAACCGGTGAAGGATTATGTAAATTCGACGGCTTTGATTTTTATTCTGTAAGTCCGAATGATTCAGTCAGAAGTGTTGTTGTTAATATAAGTCACAGGGATCAAAACAATAATCTGTGGTTTGGCCATAGTAACGGGCTTATTTCCGTTTATGACGGAGAAGATTTCAGGATTGTTGAGGTACAGGATGAGATAAAAAGTGCAATTACCGGGATAACCGGGCTGAATGATAAGCAGATGCTTATAGCAACACAGAATGACGGTATTCTGATTATTGAGGGTAACAAAGAGAAAGGCAGGCTGACCAATAATTTAACCGGTAAGTTATTAACGGGAATTGAGGTTTATAATGACCATCTGTTGATCGGTAGCCAGGAAGGCTTAATGATCTGTTCACTTCCCGATGAATCTTTATCGATTGATCAAATTCATCAGCCCGGGGAATTGGAATACATAAAAATAAACGATATCCGGCAAGCCTCAGACGGAAATGGATGCTGGATAGTCGCAGATGATGAAGGTATCTACAGCTTAAAGTTAACATCCGGCAATTATAAACTTGTCAGGACAGGGGAAGAACTGTTAAACGATAATGAAAATATTCTGAATATATTTGAAGACAACCGGTCAAACCTTTGGTTAAGTACACGTATGAACGGGGTTATCTGTTGGCATAAAGATATTCAATCCGGGAATTATACTGATATTATCAGGTATAATAAAGAAAACGGTTTAGGCTTTAATTTTGTCCGTCAGGTATTTGAAGACCGGGAAGGTAATATCTGGATATCTACTTATGGTGCCGGTCTGGCACAATTGCTTGATCAGGCTTTTGTTTTTTATAATTATACGGCGGAATCCACGGGGAATAATATGCTTTCGGTTACGGGCAATGATAATTTTGTCTGGCTTGGCGGGGAGACCGGTATGTTGAAAACATCATTCACAAACGGTACTGTAAATGAATCATACGGAACAGGTTCCGGATTGCCCGATGATGCGGTTACGGCATTGTTTTATGATGAAGCAAATGATGTTGTCTGGATTGGTACGGAGAATAGCGGGGTGTATAAACAGGATGTTGAAACAGGCCGGATAAGGGCTTACTTCAGGGCAGGTAATTCGCTGGGTAATGCTGTTAACAGTATTAGCGGGGATGGCGAAAATATATACATGGCCACAAAGGATGGAATATATATAATCAATACAAAGGAAAATAAGAGGTATCATTATACCACGAATGACGGATTACCCCATAACAATATTCACCAGGTTTTTCTTGATTCGGAAAACCGGCTTTTATTTGCAACACATTCAAGCACGCTATATGAAATAAATGAGATCGGGGAGGTGAATGAGTATCTTCCTACCGGGGAAATAGAACTTGAGTTCACATCGCTGGCACAGGACAATAATAGTAATATCTGGGCAGCAAGCTATGGAGAAGGTATTTTTTGTTTCACGGGAGATTCGGTAAGAAAGATAACCACAAATAACGGGTTGAAATCCAACTATTGTTACAGTATTATTTTTGATGGCAGGAATAGTATTTGGGTGGGTCACAGGCTTGGGATCAGCCGGGTGGATATAAAGGATTTTTCAGTTAAAGAATATGATGTGGATCTTGGAATTACCGGTGATTGCAATTATAATTCCGTATTCATGGATAATACGGGTATTTTGTATTTTGGCACAACAGACGGGTTAATACGTTATAATCATTATAAAGACAAATCAGACAGTATACCGCCAAAAACCAATATCACAGGTGTGATCATTTCTGATCGTTCATATCTGCCTGATAGTGAAATTATTCTTCCCTATGATGCCTATAAGCTTCGTATTGAATATATTGGATTGAATTACCGTAATCCCGATAAAGTAAAATATCAATATAAACTTGAAGGATATGATCTTGACTGGTCTGAGATAACTGATCTTGATTACGTGGTTTATCCCAGGGTGGAAGATGGAGATTATACATTCAGGGTCAGATCTTTTAATGAAGAAGGTATGGCTGAGGAAACACCGGCTGAGTTCAGGCTCAGGGTTAAGCTGCCGTTCTGGAAGACATGGTGGTTTATCTCCCTTAGTGTTTTATTTTTGATAGTTCTGATATTCACCATTATCAAGGTCAGGGAAAGGAAACAAAAGCAGCTGCAGGAATACCTTGAAAGAAAGCTTGATGAACGCACACGTGAGGTGGTGGAACAAAAGGAAGAGATCGAGATCAAAAACAGGGATATTACAGACAGCATAAACTATGCACAACGTATACAGGCCAGCATTTTACCATCCATCAAAAAGCTTCATAAGAATTTCTCCGGCTCGTTTGTATTTTACCAGCCCCGGGATATTGTAAGCGGCGATTTTTACTGGTTCGATAATGTTTCCGAAAATAAATTTGTTATTGTTTGTGCTGATTCCACCGGCCATGGCGTACCCGGTGCATTTATGTCAATGATAGGAACAACATTGATCAAGGATATTGCCATTCGCGGAGATGTTCAATCGCCCAGTGCGATATTGCAGCGGCTGGACATGGAATTGCGTACCACGTTAAATCAAAATGTGGAAGAGGAAAGGTCGAATGACGGCATGGATATTATTGTTTGTGAGATTGATACGAGAACTAATTATATGAGGTTTGCATCTGCTATGCGGCCTATGATTGTTTACCGTAACGGTGAACAAATGTATATCAAAGGTAGCAGAAGCTCGGTAGGAGGCCATTATGAAAAGGAGGATAAGGATTTCAAAGATGCCGGACTGCAACTTAGTAAGGGAGATATCCTGTATATGTTTTCTGATGGTTATCCCGATCAGTTTGGAGGCCCCATGGGAAAGAAATTTAAAATGGTACGTTTAAAAAATTTACTGGCAGACATTAACCAAAAGCCAATGGAGGAGCAATTCAGCTTTGTGAAAAGCACTTTTAACCTTTGGAAAGAAGATAATGAACAGGTGGATGATGTTTTGTTTATGGGTATTAAGTTGTAAATCAGATATTCGTACGGTTCTTATTCCACAAATAGTTTAATTGTTTAATCGGCTAATCGTTTAATTGTTTAATCGGCTAATCGTTTAATTGTATAATCGGCTAATTGTTTAATCGTTTAATCGTTTAATCGTTTAATCGGTTCAACGATTCAACAGTTCAACGATTCAACAGTTCAACGATTCAACAGTTCAACGGTTCAACAGTTCAACGATTCAACAAATAGTTTAATTGTTTAATCGGCTAATCGTTTAATTGTTTAATCGGCTAATCGTTTAATTGTATAATCGGCTAATTGTTTAATCGTTTAATCGTTTAATCGGTTCAACAGTTCAACGGTTCAACAGTTCAACGATTCAACAAATAGTTTAATTGTTTAATCGG
>Ga0307421_1000358_pt1 | contig 29804 bp, 35 predicted proteins | sample SalMarWE160270MG_FD_202163 | JGI IMG/M metagenome (GOLD analysis project Ga0307421, IMG submission 202163) | Salt marsh sediment microbial communities from the Plum Island Ecosystem LTER, Massachusetts, United States - WE1602-70 | ecosystem: Environmental > Aquatic > Marine > Intertidal zone >... | reverse complement strand
GCTGTTATCGCCGTAAGAATTCCTACTGAAAAAATTCAATTCGAATCACAAACCAAAGCTAAACTGAATAATTCGGAAGCTCAAGGGGCAGTAGCCACTATTGTTAAGGAAGGTCTAGATACTTATTTCGAAGAACACCCCCAAGAGGCGAGAAGAATCGTGGAAAAAATTGGCCTGGCTGCAAGGGCAAGAATGGCCGCTAGGGCTGCCAAAGAAGCGGTCATTAGAAAAAGTGAATTCTTCGCTAATGCTTTACCAGGAAAACTGGCCGACTGTCAAGAAAAAAACCCTTCGTTCTCAGAACTTTTCATCGTTGAGGGCGATTCCGCCGGGGGAAGTGCCAAACAGGGGCGAGATCGAAGCTTCCAAGCTATTTTACCCTTAGGAGGGAAAATTCTTAATACCGAAAGAGCTCATTTAGATAAGATTATTAACTTTGAAGAACTTAAAGATCTCATCATCGCTTTGGGGATGGGAATAGGGGAAACTTTAAATCCTAGTAAAGCCAGATATCATCGCATTATTATCATGACCGACGCTGACGTTGATGGAGAGCATATCGATACCTTACTGCTGACTTTCTTTTACCGACATTTAAAACCAATTATCGATAAAGGTTATCTTTATATTGCCATTCCTCCTCTTTACAAAATTCAAATAGGTAAAGATAACTATTATGCTTATAATGATGAACAAAAAGAGAAAATTTTAAATAAGAAAGCTAAGGGAGGTAAAAAAGCTAATATTCAAAGATATAAAGGGTTAGGAGAGATGAATCCACAGCAACTTTGGGAAACAACCATGGATCCTAAAAAAAGGCTTCTAAAGAAAATTACCATTGAAGATGCAGAGAAAACAGATGAAGTATTTACCACGCTTATGGGAGAACTTGTCCCACCTAGAAAAAGATTCATCCAGATGTATGCTAAAAATGCTGAACTTGATATTTAATTATTTAAACAGTCTAGTTTAATTAATTAAACTAAGACAACAATGACAAAGAAAGATATCGGCAAAGTAAAACCAACAGAAATAATTGAAGAGATGCGTCAAAGCTATCTCGACTATGCAATGTCTGTCATTGTCGCCCGAGCATTGCCTGATGTTAGAGACGGATTAAAACCAGTCCACCGAAGAATTCTTTTTGCCATGTACCAAATGGGCATCTCTAGTTCTTCTCGTTTCACTAAAAGTGCCAAGGTCGTTGGGGAGACAATGGGAAAATATCACCCTCACGGAGACATGGCCATCTATGATGCCTTAGTGCGTCTCGCTCAGGGATTCTCAATGAGATACCCTCTAATTGACGGTCAAGGAAACTTCGGTTCGGTTGACGGTGACTCTGCGGCGGCGATGAGATATACTGAAGTAAGATTAGACAAGATCACTCAAGAGATTTTAACAGATATCGAGAAAGAAACGGTCGATTTTAGGTCAAACTTTGACTCTACCTTAAAAGAGCCTGTTTATCTCCCTTCAAAAATTCCTAATCTGCTTCTCATGGGTTCTGATGGTATTGCTGTTGGTATGGCCACCAAAATTCCCCCTCATAACCTAACTGAAGTAGTTGATGCTCTAATATTAATGATTGAAAAAGGAAGAGTTATTCTCCCCGAAGAAAGGGAAGAAAAGGGGAAAAAAGAAAAAGAATTTGAAATAAAAAAGATTGACCTTGATGAAGAAGGCCAGAACAAAAAACTACTTTCTTTAAGCTTTGAATCTAAAGCAACTATCGAAGAAGATTTAATTAAACATATTAAGGGACCTGATTTCCCCACTGGCGCTACTATTTATAATAAAAATGATATTCTTCAGGCCTACAATACTGGGAAAGGGAAAATTCTAGTCCGGGCGAAAGCAGAAATCGAGGAAATGAGGGGAGGGAAGTTTAGGATAGTTATCAGTGAAATCCCTTATCAGGTTAATAAATCAACTCTGGTTGCCAAAATTGCCCAATTAGTCAAGGAAAAGAAAATAACCGGGGTTGCCGACTTAAGAGACGAATCAGATCGACAAGGCTTGAGGGTTGTTTTAGAACTTAAAAAAACCTCTCGTCCAAAAACCATCCTCAACAATCTTTATAAAAGCACCCAAATGCAAATTAGCTATCCGGTTAACATTGTCGCCTTGGTTAACGGAGTTCCTTCCACCTTAAATCTGAAACAAATTCTGACGGAGTTTATTAAACATCGCCAAAAAGTAATCATCAAGAGAACCATCTTTGAGCTTGAAGGAGCCAAAAAACATGCCCATATTTTAGAGGGTCTTAAAATTGCCCTTGACAATTTAGATGCCGTCATCGCCACCATTAAAAAATCTAAAGACGTCCAAACAGCGAAAAACAACTTGATGCGTAAATTCAAGCTTACTGAAGTTCAAGCCCAGGCAATATTAGAAATGCAATTAAGAAGACTGGCTGCTTTAGAAAGAAAGAAAATTGAAGATGAATACAAAAATGTCCTCAAGGAAATCGAACGCCTCAAAGGCCTTCTGGCTGTCCCGAAAAAGATTTTGGATCTTATCAAAAAAGAGCTTTCAGAAATTAAGAAAAAATATGGTGATTCAAGAAGAACTAAAGTTTATCTTCAGGCTTTAGATAGTTTCGAGGAAGAAGATCTTGTTCCTCAAGAAAAATGTCTTATCACCATGACCAGAACTGGCTATATTAAACGTCTCCCTCTAAGCACTTACCGCTCGCAAAGAAGGGGAGGAAAAGGAGTAACCGGCATGAAGACTAAAGCCGAAGATGAAATCTCCCATTTTATAACGGCCCAGACTCACGATAGTATCCTTTTCTTTACCAATAAAGGAAGAGTCTTTTCCATTCGTGTTTGGGAAATACCGGAATGTTCAAGACAATCTAAAGGACAAGCGGTTATTAACTTAATCAACATCGGTCAAGACGAGAAAATCCAATCCATTCTCGCCCTAGATTCAAATGCTATTAAAAGCAAAGATCAATTCCTCATTATGGCCACTAAGAAAGGAATTATTAAGAAAACTCACTTTAAGGCCTTCGTCAACATGCGCTCTTCGGGATTAATTGCCATTAAGTTAAAGAAAAACGATGAGCTTTGCTGGATCAAAAACGTCAAAAAAGATGATCATGTTCTTTTGGTATCCCACAAGGGTAAATCGATTAGATTCAAAGAAAATAATATCAGGCCCACCGGACGCGACACCATGGGAGTAAGGGGTATTAGACTTAAAGAAGCAGACAATTACGTCGTCGGGATGGAAGTCTTCTCTCCAAAACAACCACAAACTAAAGATAAAAGAAGAAAAGTCTTTAGAGACATTTTAATTGTTATGGAAAAGGGCTTAGGTAAAAGAACTTCCCTTAGGGCTTACAGACTACAAAAGAGAGGCGGTATCGGTATTAAAGCGGCCCATTTAGCTGAAAAGACAGGCGATATTGTCTCTTGTAGGATGATTGACCAGAACATTAAACAAATTATTCTTACCAGTAAAAGAGCACAGGTTATTAAACTTCCTGTTAAAAACATCCCCCGTATAGGTAGAGATACCCAGGGAGTAATCTTCATGAGGTTTAATAAACCTAATGACAAGGTGGCTGCCGTAACCTGCCTCGAAAAATAAATAAATTTGTTTCTAACGAAATAACCCTATAGGGTTGACTTTTCTCCCCGAATTATGTTATATTCTCTTTGCTTTAATAATTAAAGACGAGCAACGAACCTGCTGTTCGTTCTTTTAGTTATTTAAGATAACCTATTCAGTTTTGGCACTTTAATAACCAAATATTAAAAAAGAAGGTGTATTGTCATGAGAAAAAGATTCTTTAAATGGCTATTAATTACTTCTTTGGTAGTTGCAATTGTAGTTCTGTTCAGTCTACCAGGAACTGTTTTTGCCGGAGGAGGACCGGGAGGACCGGGAGGATGCTGTAATTGTCCTCCAGGACCAGAAGGACCAGAAGGACCAATGGGGCCAAAAGGTGACAAAGGTGACACAGGTGAAATAGGACCAATAGGACCAAAAGGTGACAAAGGTGACACAGGTGACGCAGGAGCTCCAGGTGAAATAGGACCAATAGGACCAAAAGGTGACACAGGTGACACAGGAGCTACAGGAGCTCAAGGTGAACAAGGACTAAGAGGATTTAGAGGATTCAGAGGATTTAGAGGATGCCCTGGTAAAGATGGTGAAGACGGTAAAGACGGTACCAATGGTAGCAATGGTAAAGATGGTGAAGACGGTAAAGACGGTACCAATGGTAAAAATGGTAAGGATGTCATAAGAATGTTCTCCGAAGACGGTGGAAACAAAGATCCATGGGAAGTAAAGTCGGAAAAATCAGATAAGTATATGTTAGAAATCACTTATGACCCTGACGGGAAAGCGACCAAAATAATCGTTAGCATCCAATTTTTGAACGAAGAAGCAGACGGTTCACTTGTATTTATGGCTCAATAGTATTTGACCCACTGGTCAAAACAAAAAGATCTCTTTTCAAGCCAAGACTGAATAACTAAAAACCACTGATCGCATTATTGCGAATTTCTACAAAAGTAGAAATGCCTTAAAAGGCTCAGTGGTTTTTTCATGGCTAAATTTATCTCCAAGCTAAGTCATAATATTGACATTGTGGATAAACTCTGTTATTTTTAAAATATAAAAGTTATTTTAAAACCCAGCAAAAAGATTTATCGGTATTCGCACCAAAATAAATCTCACACTGAGTTTTTTAATAAAAATTCAGTTTTTAGCAACTTAAAAATTTAGAATGGGTCAGGTGAGAGAATGGGTAAGAGAAAAATACTTTTGTTTTTGTGCTTTTTGGCTGTTTTTTTAGTTGCAAGTTTTGTTGTAGTTCCGATATCACCTGCAGGTAGATACCAAGCCCTTTATGCCGAAGATATTTCTCAACCCACTGAGGAAATTATAATTGCCACATTGATTAATAATGTTAGAAACGCCAATGGGGTTGAAAATTTATGTTATAACGAAACTTTAGTTCAAATAGCTGATATCCGTGCTAAGGATATGATCGAGCGAAATTATTTCGGCCACTATACTCCAGAGAAAACAACTGTTTTCAATCTGATGAACGACTGGGGAATTAAAGCCAAATATCGCGGCGAAAATCTAGCCATAGGCAATCCTCCAGATTATGTCACACCAGAAAAAGTTGTCAATGCCTGGATGGAAAGTGGAAATCATAAACTCAATCTATTAAGAAAAGTTTATAGAAATATAGGAGTCGGCATTGAAGTCAGGGGAGAGGAAAAAATCGTAGTCTTGCTATTTACCAATTAAAAACAAGCTTAAAGCTGATAAAAACCACCAAACTTGGGAGATCTTAATAAGATCGACAACCAACTAGGTGGTTTTTAATTATTTAAATTTTCTCTTGATTATTTTTTTTCTTTGGGTTATTCTTATTAATTAAGACAATGAAAAAATTTCAATTATTTTTTAAAACCAGCTACGGAAAAGTCGTTACTTTAACTCTAATTATTCTGGCAATTTTAAGTTTATATTTTCGTTTTGTGGGCCCGATTCCTTTTTCCGTCACGCAAACGACCACCGAGAAAAAAACCACTTTTGATGTTCAAGCCGAAGGTAAAGTCACGGCTATTCCGGATACCGCCGAAATCAATGTTGGCATCCAAGTTAATAAACCCACCGTCCAGACAGCACAAAAAGAGGCTAATGAAAAAATCAACAAAGTCAGTGGAGAAATTAAAAAACTGGGGATTGAAGATAAATATATTAAAACCACCGATTATAATATCTATCCGGAATATGATTATCGGGTCGGACAAAAAATTGTCGGTCACAATATTAATATCATTTTAAAAATCAATGTTAAAGATTTTGACAAAATCAATCAAGTCATTGACACTGCCACTTCTTTAGGCGCTAATCAAATCGGTAACTTAAGTTTCACCGTTGATGACGAAAAACTGGAAGAATTAAAAATGGAGGCGCGAAAACAGGCGATTGAAAAAGCTAAAGAAAAGGCTAAGGAAATTGCCAATGTCGGCGGTCTTAGACTCGGCCGAATCGTCAACATCAGTGAAACTATTCCCTCTAAGAATTATCCAATTCCTGTTTTGAGAGAAGTAGGTATTGATGATGGAGAGGCAGAAGAACAAAAAACCCAAATCCAACCCGGTGAATCCGAAATCACCATCTCCGTCATTCTTAGCTACGAAACTTTATAATTCAGTTTAAATCTGCTATAATCATAAGGCAAATCTTATAACGTTAAGAATTGCCTTTGTTGTAAGATTTATTTTTTGCTTTTCTGGACATTAAAAACAAAATAAAAAGGAGGGTGATTGAGTTGGATAAGATTGGCATCTCTGAGATCATTAAGGAAATCTGCAAAAGAGCCAAATGTATCTACGTAAGCAGAAAACTCTGGGGGCTTCTTAAAAGAAAGCTTAATAGGAAAAATATTGAGGAAAATTGGGTGCTTAAAACAGTCAAAAAAGGCGTCAAGAGGGGAGATGAAATCAAATTACTTGTTATCCCCAAATCACATCAAGATTTTCAAAATAATTTCTTGGGTGATGATAAAGAAATCTTAAGGGTAGGTATTGAAAAAAGTGATTTCGAAAAACTCTCACAAAAAAAAGTAATTGATTGCGAACTTTTTTGCTACAAGGATACTTTAAATCTGGTCGGAGAAAAATTTATCATTGTAACAATAATCAAATCCAAAAAACTTAAAGAAATCATAACAACTCTTCAAAAAAAGAAAAAGATCAAAAGAACCAAAATAAGTCAAAAAGAATTGAAAGAAAGATTATTGAAAAAAAGAAAAGCGACAGGAAAGCAAAAATAAATATACAATCGCTATGGAGCCATCTTGGTGTTGCAACCCAGCAGTAAGATGGCTCCTTCTCATTTCCCTTTACCATGAAAGGCTTCATGGACATCTCTAAGTTTTTTATTGGTGACGTGAGTATAGATTTGAGTGGTAGAAATATTCTTATGACCAAGAAGTTCTTGGACACTTCTAATATCAGCTCCGGCCATTAATAAATCAGTAGCAAAAGAATGACGAAGCGTATGGACACTGGCATCGACAGGTAGCCTTGCTTTCCTAACATACTTCTTAACAATCCTTTGTATCGTTCTGACAGTTAATCTCATCTTTTTACCGTCCTCTATAACCTCTGGTTTTTCTATATATCTTACAAACAAGGCCTTCCAAGTATCGGTTCGGCTCTCAAAGTACTTTTTAAGCCACTCTGCGGCCCCTTTTGAGAGGAAGACCACCCGAGCTTGACCTCCTTTACCAATAACACCAAACTCTCGACGATTAAAGTCAATTTGATCCCGATTAAGGCCCACTAATTCACTAACACGCAAGCCGGTAGAGAAGAGCATCTCTAAGATTGCCTTATCACGTAACCCTCTCGGCTCTGATATCTGGGGTTGAGATAAAAGACGCTCTACCTGCTCGGTGGTAAGAAACTTTAGGGAGCGGCTTTTAGCCTTGGGGAGGTCAATCTTCTCTGGGCTAAGTGTCTTATAGTCATTTTTTATTAACCAGCGCAGGAATGCCCTCAAAGCTATCACATGGTAGCCTTGAGTGATACGGGATAAAGGCGCTCCATTTAGGGCTGTAAATCGGGATAAATATACCCTATATTTTTTAACAACCTCTAAAGTAATTGAACCTGAGTCAGGTTTGGAGCAATTCTTCTTTAGCCATTCAGAAAAGCGAGTGAGATAATGTTTGTAATTACGAACAGTTAGGGGAGAGGAGTTCTTCTCAATCTCGAGGTACTCTAAGAACTCTTCAATGAGACGATCAACCTCAGCACGCTTAGTTTCTTTCTTCTCTTCGGGCATTAAAAATATTGTACGACACTATAGGAGCAAAGGCAAGTAACAAAAAAGCCACCGTTAGGTGGCTTTAATGACAAAAACAAGTTAAGAGGATTTGGCTAGGCAAAAATAGATTATTTAATAAAAACAATCTAAAGAAATGCCTAGCCGGTAGAATCCTAGAAAGGAGTCTTGTTTTTCCCTTTAAAAAGATACTCTTTGACTAAAAAGCCGCTCGAGGCTAAAAGGAAAGCAAGAAAAGCTCCATTTATAATATCTCTGGCACCTATGACCATACCCCAAATAAAGAAAGCTGAACTAAAAACAACTATGATAATTAACAAAACCCTAACTCCTAAACGCAACAATGAAAGATCAAACTCTTCAGAGAACGAACGAGCGAAAAAAATCAGAAAAAAACTGATTAGGAAAATAAAACCTGCAAAATCATAGCCTACAGAAGGACCTAATAACAAATAAACACCTGAAGAGGTAAAAAGAAAGAACCCGATCAGCATCACCAAATAAATAGAGTAAGGACCAGGGCCTATATTTCCTCTTTTCTTCTTTATTTTTTTCATCTCTGCCACCCCTTAAAAAAATTTATTAATAAATCGATAAACCAAATAAGCAATAAATTGCTTTTTTTCTGTTTAAGCTTTTCTTTAGCAATAGAAAAGTCAATCACATTACTGTCTTTATTTTCTCCCATAAACTTTCCTTCTCTTAACTTGTTGTTAAAGAACAAAAAACCTATTTATTAATAGGCGAGAGCAAGTATAATATTATATCCTTATTTTGTCAATTTATTGGAATAAAGGCCGAATCATATTAATTAATAGAGAAAGGAGAGGCTTTGATTACTCACCGACCTAACCTTTTCTTTAAGTCTTTCACTAATCTTTTTTCATTGGCAAGTGAATACTGAAGCATATCTGCCAGAAAAAAGCAAAATGGAAACAAATCACCTCTGTCAGCTTTTTCCAACACGTCTATATATTTATTGCGATTTAACTTAATAGCAATATTAAGAAGAGGCGGAAAAGTGTACTTGTAGTATCCGTGTCTAGCCAGTTCCATACACATTAACAATCTTGCCAGTCTACCATTTCCTCCTCTGAATGGATGTATATGGGTTATTTGATAATGAATATAAGACGCACAATAGATTGCGAACCAAAACTTCTTAATATTTGGCTCCAAACTAGAATAGTTGTTAAGTTTTTTTGTAAAGTTCACTCTATACATTGCGGCTTTAGCCTTGGGATTATTAATAAAATAAGTAAGAGATAATAATCTTGTTCTTATTTCAGCTACGTGGACTGGTTTCAAGGTTTTGCTCGTCACCTTTATGTTATACACTGGAGTTCTGAAAATGCCTGCTGCAGACCTATAGTATGAATACAGGGCTCCATGCAACATTCTAATGAAGTCAATTGTTATATTAAATTGCTTGCTGTACTTAAGCTTATCTATGAGAAGTATTGTAGCATCAAAAAGACAACGGTATTTTTTACGTTTTGTTGCCATCTCACATAGAGCCAGGATATTCTATATCTACCGAAGCCTCAACCTCAGCAATTAGTCTTTTTTTCGAAACATTAGTAGCGCTTACTGTTTTACTGGCTTTCTTTTCAAAGCTCTTAAGTGCCCTTAGGGTTGAATTTGCTTTATTTCTGATTTGTTTTTCTCCCATAACTTTAAGTAGAGTATACAATAAGATTGAAATAATTGCAAATTATACTATATTTTATAAACTTCTTATAAAACCTATAATTAGCCTTAAATCAGATAGGGGAATTATATAACGATTTATACCTAATTAAGTACAGTTTGAGCCTGTATTTTCGGGTTTTATTGGGGGACAGGTATTTTTCAGAAATAGGCCTCAAAATAGAGAATAAATAAGAAAGATAAAGAGGCGAGTAAGAATATTATTTCTTAGAAAATCTTTTATTTTTTATATCTTAGAGACCTATGTTTGAAACCCTCCTCTGGAAGGTAGATTCAGAACATGTCGTAAAAGCTACATTGTGCGACCTTATTAATAATCTTTTCTTTACTCCTCTTTTTTATTCTACCACTACTTTGAGGGGGTGAGATGAAAGGACTTATTATTCTTTTAGATATCTCTTCTTCTTTCTTTCTATCTACTCTCTCACTTTTTTATCCTACTTATGCTCCTTCAAGTTATCCACAACCCCTTCAGACAACTATATCAAAATATATCAACTTAGCAATTGAACTTTTTCCTGCCATTTCGTGAAAACTACCCTATAATCTCTGTGAAAAGGATATAATTATTATAGGATATTAAACCTCTAAAACTTCTTTTAAGGGCCCCTACTCCCCTTTTTTTGGTCTCTCGATTTTTTAGAAATTTATTTTTATTTTATGAAGAAATTATTTAGCCACCCCAGCGGGTCGTTATCAGTACAACAATTAAAACAGCTATGCCAACACCTATATACTCGTTAATTGTCCTCTTGAAAAGACGTTCGCTTAAATAATGTTGTGTTAAACCTAGAATAATATATAAAATAGTCGTCAATGAGAGCGAACCTACAGCGACGCTTAATGGCCAAAAGGAAAAAACTAAGGCCATTTCCCCCATCACCAAAGATAAGGCAACTGTTTTTAACCACAAATCTCTTTCTATCTTCGGTTCAAGGTTGATACACCAAAGGCCCTGCAGAATTAAAAAGAAACTAAACAAGAAAACTGCTAAAAAATTAACCCAAAAGGGCTGTCTGAAAGAAAAGATAACATTATAAACAAAAAAGGAAGTCGCCAAAGTCAGTAAAAAACTAACGGCGTGGGCAGAACGAAGCAACTGGATAGTTCTGATGGCCGCGACAGAAAAGATATTTTCTGTTAAAAGCAAACCATAGGTTCCCCCGGTATAAAGAATAACCATTGGGACTCTCACCCACCAAGAGGAAGGTGTTAAGAAATAAAACAAGACCACGCTGAGGGTAAAAAGGACTGGTAAGCTTAAGACTGTTAACCATTCAATCCCACTTAAGCCTTCTTTCAATGACCAAGCCGATAAGGCATAGGTTAGAACAGCCAAAAGAGCAATCGCTTGATAATGCCACCATATTCCTCCTAAATGGATAGCCAGAAGACCTAAGGTAAGAACAATGGCCGTGATAATAAACTTTTTTCTTTTATCTAGCTTAAACATTAGTTTTTTTTAAGATCTCCTCTGGAATATCAAAGTTCGAGTAAACTTTTTGGACATCATTATGATTCTCTAGATTGCTCATAAACTTCAAGATCTGTTGGGCTTTATTAACATCTTCTATTTTAACCTCACTTAAGGGTTTCATTGTTAACTCTTCACTTAAAACTTTAAAACCTTCTGATTCTATTTTATTCCTCATCTCTCTTAGTTTTTCCGGGCTGGTATAAACTTCAATGTCATCTCTCGCCTCTTCAACATCCTCGACGCCAACATCCATTAATTTTAAAATCTCTTCTTCAGAGTTATCTGTTTTCTTAACAGTTATTAAACCTGCCTTCTTAAATTGGAAAGCAACTGCTCCTGGAGCAGATATTTTTCCTCCTCCCCTTTCGAAAAGATTCTTAATCTCGGCGGTGGCTCTGTTTTTATTATCAGTCGTTACCTCAACCATTAAAGCCACCCCTAAAGGACCATAACCTTCAAAAAGAATTTCTGTCCAGTCGGCTTCCCCTTTCTGGCCAGCTGCTCTTTTAATGGCTCTCTCAATATTACTCTTAGGCATATTAAAAGAACGGGCTTTTTCGACCGCCAAACGTAATTTGAAGTTCTTCTCAGGATCGCTGACTCCCCCTCCAGACTTAACAGCCGTACTAATCAGATTACTGACCTTAGTAAAAGCCTGTCCCCTAGAAGCATCTTTAGACTCCTTTTGATGTTTAATAGTCGCCCACTTAGAATGTCCTGACACAATTAATATTTTAACCCATTGATCCGCTCCTTGACAAGGAAAAATAAAAATTATATCGTTATCAGAATGGATAAAAATCTGGAAAAACAGGCTATTAAAGCCGCTTTAGCTCAAAACTGGGAAAAGGCAATTGACATCAATAAAAAAATTATCAAAGAAGATTCTCAAAATATTTCTGCCTTGAACAGATTGGCCCGTGGCTACTGGGAATTAGGAGATACCCAAAAAGCTCTTAAAACCTACCAAAAAGTCCTTAAAATAGACAATTCTAACCTCATCGCCAATAAAAATCTTACCAGGCTTTCTAAGGGAGGGAAGATCAAAAAGAGTCTCCCAAAAAAGAGAAGTCCTTTCCCCCCTAAAATTTTTTTAGAAGAACCAGGAAAAACAAAAATCGTCAGCCTAGTCCGCTTAGCTCAACCTAATATTCTCGGCGAGTTAAATAATGGAGATAATGTTTCTATGGTAGCCAAAAAAAGACTGGTGAGTATCGAAAGTGAAGATGAAAATTACCTGGGAACTATTCCCGAGGATCTCTCTTTAAAACTCATCAAATTTATTAATGGCGGCAATAAATATGAGGCCTTTGTCAAAAACATTGACCATCAGCAACTACAGATCTTCATTAGAGAAATCTCCCGAGGGAAAAGATATCTTAATGTCCCTAGTTTTAATTAAGGCAAATTAAGAAGTTTCCAGTAATTCTCTTTAGTAATAATAACCAACAGGGATCGTTCATTAAGTAAATCCTCTCCTCCCCAACGACAATTGAAAATTCTACTTATTTTCTTAACAGTATAAGAATCTCTGTATTTTCGGGCTGATCTTATCTCACAATTAAACTCATCATTCTTTAAAAAAGTGGTTATCTCCCCTACTTTAATAACCTGACCGCCAATATTCTTTAATAAATTGGCCATTTTAGACGCCAAACCGCTATGTTCTGTTCCATTCAAAACGACCATCGTCAGATTTTCCTCTTTTATCTTCTTGTCAGAGAAAAACTGAGCAATCAAGAGTTCCAAACGATCAGGGTCAACCTTAATCGCCTTCTCTCCATCGGGCAAGACTATTTCTTCGGAAGCTTGAGTAGCCCCTAAATCAACCATATTAAATTTATTAGTACCAGTCTTTTTAAGATACCACCAAAGACGGAAGAGATCCCAATAAGTTAAGCTTGTCTCCTGCCTGGCCTTAGAAAAAAGAGAAAAATTAGCCAAGAGATAAGCTTTCACCGATGAAAGATCACCTTCTAGGGAAGTATCCTGGAGGCTGAAGAGATAACCATCTACCGGTAAACCTAAATAAGTCTCTAGACTCTTGGCCAGGAAATGACCCCCTTGATTATTAATCTCCCCTAACTTCTCTATCGATCCTGACTGACAGGGACCATAACCATGGATTGTCTCAATAAATGTCCCCTGAGGGATTAATAAAAAATTAACCTCTTTCTCAAAATTATTAAAAGAGGCAATCAATAATGGCGAGGAATTAAAGACGACATTAAAACGACTATCTCCCTGCCAAGATGATCTTTTAACTGACTGGTAAAATCTAAAAAAACCACCCAGAAGAATAAGCAATAAAAAAAGTAAGAAAAATCTTCTAAGAAAAATAGATTTTCTTTCTCTTTTAGCTTTTAATTTTTTCTTTCTTTGACGGATATTATCTTTCAATCTAGTCATTCTTTTTAAAAAACAAAATTTCCTCTGGGGAAACTTCAGAAAAGAGGAAAAAAATCCTTAATCTGATTTAAACATGCCATGCTCAATTTTAATTCTCTTTATTTTCCCGGCAATTTCATCCTGTCCAACCCCTAGAAACTGTAGGACACGATGAATAATTGACAAAGATGCCTCAAACTCCGGCTGAATAAAACAAGTTACTCCTAAAGTTCTAAGTCTCGAAAAGGCCTCCTTTTGATGAATTCTTGAAACAAATTTAATTTTAGGATTTAAGGTTTGGCAATTGGCAATGACAATTTCTTGGGTAGCTTGATCAGGAATAGCCATGACAACAATCTTTGCTTTTCTCACTTGAGCATATTCCAAAACATCAATGTCGGCCGGATCTCCATAAAGAGCCTTGACACCTCGTTTTTTAAGATCACTAATGATCTGATGATTATAATCAATGACAACGTAAGGAATCTCTAAGAGCTGTAAGGCTCTCGCCAACCAACTCCCCACTCTACCATGACCGCAGACGATAACATGATCTTCTAGCTCTAGGCCTTCTTCTTGGTGAAAGCGATCAGTTTTAGCAAAAATGCGGTCATAAACCCTGGGGAAACGTTTACTTGTTTTTTGTAAAAAGAAATAGAAACGCGGGGCAGCAGCAATAAACCAAGGGGTGATTAAAATAGTTAACAAAGCGACCGAAAGAATAACTGAATAGACATTATCACTGATTAAATTCTGACCTAGACCAAGACGAGAAAGAATAAAAGCAAATTCGCCTACCTGAATTAAACCCATTCCCACCAGAACCGATGTCTTGGCGTGATAGCCTAAATACAAAACTAACCCCATGACGATAACAAGCTTTAAAAAGACGATTAAAAGACTAATTAACAAAATTGTTAGAATATTAGCCGCCAAAAAGTAAGGGTTTAAAAACATCCCCAGGGAAACAAAAAAGACAATCGAAAAGATGTCCCGCAAAGGTCTTATCTCGGAAAAAATGGCATGATTCTCCGATGTCTTAGAAATCACCAATCCGGCTAAGAAAGCCCCCAGAGCTAAAGAAAGACCCAGGGCTGAAGTAAAAATGGCCGTTAAAAGACACATTGAAAAGACGGCAATTAAAAGTAATTCCCTTGAACCAAAATTAGAAACCCAACCAATAAACCTAGGGACCAATTTTCGTGCCAAAAAGAAAACGGCCACCAAAATGGCAAGAACCTTCAAAATATCAAGAAATAAAAGACCTATACTCCCCTCGCTACTGCCGATAGCAGGAAGGATAACAACCATCGGCAAAACAGCCAGGTCTTGAACTAGAAGCCAACCTAGCATGATCTCCCCTGGAAGAGTATCGATGCTACCTTTTTCTGAAAGAATTTTAACGACAATGGCCGTTGAAGATAAAGAAAAGGCTGCTCCCATAAAAAGAGAAGAATAAAAATCAAAACCAAAGAGTGGTAAGATAAACAAGGAAAGAGTAATGATGAGTAAAATCTGCACCAGTCCTCCCCAAATGGCCACCACTTTTACTCTCTTTAAGTAATCCAGAGAAAGCTCAAGCCCCAAGGTAAACATTAACAAAGCTACTCCGATTTCAGCCAGAAAAGACAAAAGGTCTTTAACGGGAAAAAATTTAGAGGTAATCAGACTAATAAAGATACCAACTAAGAGATAGCCAACAACTGGTGTTTGTTTAGCTTTTTTAGCTAAAAACCCACCCAAGAAAGCCATCGCCAAAACAATGCCCAACCAACCGATGAGAATAAAATCAGCACTCATATTTCTTAGATCCCTTGAGGAGACCTAATTTAATCATAGCAATTTGAAGATCGGAAGGCAATTTTGATTTAAAGGCCATTTCCTTTCCTCCTACTGGATGGGTAAAAGAAAGAAAAGAAGCATGTAAAAATTGCCTTGGACAAAGAAGACGATCTTCTCTAGATTTCTTTCGACCACCATATTTTTCATCAGCAAAGACGGGATGACCTAAAAACTTAAGGTGGACTCTTAACTGATGAGTTCTCCCTGTTTGCGGTGTAAGCTCAAGGAAACTAAAATTGCCTCCTTCGGTCTGAAAATAATCTAAGACTCGATAAACGGTCTTGGCTTTTTTCCCCTGTAAAAAAACGCCAAACTTCTGGCGATTAAAAGGACTTCGAGCAATAGAGGCTTCTACAACTCCCTCTTTAGGAACTAATTGACCATGGACTAAAGCCAAATATCTCTTCTTTACTTCCTTCTCCTTAAATTGTCTCTGTAAATCAGCAAAAACTTTTTCATCTTTAGCAACTAAAAGCAATCCGCTTGTCTCTTTATCTAGACGATGGACAATTCCTGAACGAGCAAAAAAATCCTTAAATTCCTCACTTTTTCTTCCCTTTTGTTTTCGCCAAAAATCAATATTCCCTTCAAGCCAATCCTGAAGTGTTTCTTTGCCTTTAGTTGTTTCCGCCCGATTAACAACCATCCCGGCTGGTTTATCTAAAAGTAAAAGGTATTTGTCTTCAAAAACAATCTGGGGTTTTAATTTTTCCATTTTAAAATAAAAATCCCCCTTCTTTGGGGAAAGCAAATTAAAGATAAAACATTAGAAACTATTTTTCTCTCTTTTTCTCACACTTAACACAGAGGGTTGCCTCTGGCATAACCATCAATCTATCCGTATCAATCATGTGACCACATTTCTCACAGACTCCATAACCACCAATCTTTATTCTCGCTAGAGCTTTCTTCATCTGAACTAATTTACGATTAATCTGTTTTTCTAAAGCTTTTATCCTCTCATGGCCGACTTGTTCGGCAACATCAGTATCAGGAGAAGCATTATCCATGGTTCTATTTGGATCATTAAAAGGGTCACGACTGGCAATATCTTTTTTCTTCCTTTCTAAACGGGCAATTTCTTGAGAAAGAAAATTAGCCACCGGTTTGAGGATCTTTAAAGGGAAAACAACAATTCTTTTAACCCTACTTGTTTTCTTCTTGTTTTTCTTCTTGTTTTTCTTCGTTTTGTTCATCTTTTTTGATAAATAACTTTTTTAAACTATGACCAACACGGCCATAAAAAAAGGTAGTAGTTAAGATAAAAAATACTACCATTAATCCTATCTTTAACCAATAAAAGTATACCTTAGAATCACCTAAAAATGCAAGAGGAATGCTCACCAGAAAAGTCAAAATTAAAGCTATCAAACTAACAAAACCACTCTCTCTATTTTTCAACCAATTCCAGGTTCGCCAATGTCTCTCTGTTTTAATCAATAAAGACCAAATCAAGAAAAGCAAAATAGCCATAAATAAAGAAACTGGGTGTCGTTTTAAAAGACTGCCAGGACTATAAATTCCCCAAGGCATATTAGTAAAACGACCAAAACCAGAACCATCTAGAAACTGTCCTAGCTGTATTAAGATTAAAAATGGTAAAGCGCCAAAAGTAATCTCGTCGGCGACACGGAAAAGATTCCATTTTTCTTTTCTGGCAAACCAATTTAAAGAAAGAAAGAAACCTAATATCCATCCCCAAAAAGAGAAACCAGGATAGCGGACAAACAAAAACCACCTTAAAAAGGAAAGCCCAAATTTATTAAAATGCTCTAAAACAAAGAGTAGTCTGGCAAAGAAAAAACCAAACAAAAGAGTAATAATGATAAAATCTAAAACTTTCTCTTCTTCCAAACCTAGTTCTCGTAAACGGCGCCAGGAAATAAAGCTTAACAAAAAAGCGCCTATGGCCATTAAAAAACCTAGGCTGTATAAAGTGACTGGACCGGATGAAAGAATTATAGATAACATCCCTTGACAGTCTTAATTATAGCACAGTATAATCTTTCTTACTTGCTATGTTAGCAACAACTCATTCGCTAGCTTCAGCCTTAATAGTCACCAAAATCTTTCCTCTCTATATCAGTCTTCCTTTGATTGTTATTTCTCATTATCTCCTTGATTTTATTCCTCATTGGGATACAGGAACTGGTTTACGAACAGGCGAAAAAACTAAAAGGAGAGCCATTCTCTTAACAATTATTGACCTGGCTGTCGCTGGCGGATTGGTTTTCTATTTCTTTCAAAAAAACAAACCTTTTCTACCTCTTTTGTGGTGGGGAGTTGTCTTAGGAATTAGCCCTGATATCTTAGAATTTCCTTCTCTCTTCTTTAACTTCAGGCCTTTCCCCCTCAATGTCTTAGAAAAATTTCATACCGAAGTTATGCATAACAGAAGCAATCTTCCCTGGGGTCTTATCCCTCAAATCGTCCTCATAATAGCCTTTATCTTACTTCGCTAACTCACCCTCTCTAGATACTCTCCAGTTCTCGTATCAACTTTAACCCTATCGCCAATATTAATAAAGAGAGGAACATTTAAAGATAAATCATTATCTAAAAGAGCTTGTTTAGAAGAAGCCGTTGCTGAATTCCCTTTTACTCCAGGAGAAGTCTCTTTAATTTTAAAAACCATTGATATTGGCAATTCCAAGGATAAAGCTTTCTCATTCCAAAACAAAACTTTAAATTTCTCGCCTTCCTTTAAAAACTTCTCTTTACCATCTAAAAGATCACCAGATAAATTAAATTGGGAAAAATCTTGAGGATTCATAAAGCAAAAGCTGTTTTCCTCTCGATAAAGATACTGAATACTTCTTAATTGAGTCTCGATAGGATTAACCTTTGCTCCGGAGATAAAAGTCTTTTCTGAAACTGAACCATTCTTTAAATTCCTTACTTTAACCTTAATACTGGCTACCCCCCGCCCTATCTTGGTATGTTTATACTTTAGAACAAGATAAGGAACGCCATCTACTTCAAAAGCCTTACCAGCTCGTAAATCTGTAACAGGAATCATAAAGGAAATTTTAAAAGAAATTTAATTGAATCACAAGTGGATAAATGATAAAATCAGACCATGCCGTGGTGGCGGAACTGGTAGACGCGCAGGTCTCAAAAACCTGTGGGCCTTTAAAGCCCGTGTCGGTTCGACTCCGACCTACGGCACTAGAAAATAACTCCCTCCCCTTCGTGGACGATGTTCGGACTAGTTAGAATATTATTCCAAACTGAAGCCAGTGTTATACTTAATCAATGTTTTATCTAGCTTGTTTTTTGTTGATTTCTCTCTTAGGTCTCTCTATTTTTCTCATCGCCTATCAATTCTATACTAACGTCTTGCAACCAGGGGCTATCTACTATCCCACTGCCCCCGACGACGTTAATCAGATATTAAAGCTCGCTCAAGTCGGTCCCAAAGATACTCTTATCGATCTTGGTTCTGGAGACGGACGCATTCTTATTGCTACCGCTCGCCTTGGAGCTAGAGCGATCGGCTACGAAATCAGCCCTTTCTTAGTCTGGCGATCCCGTCGTCTTATCCATCAAGCTAAACTCGATAAACTAGCAACCGTTCGCTGGAAAAGTTTCTGGCAGGCTGATTTCAGTCAAGCAACCATCGTTATTGTCTACCTTTTTCCTCATTTGATGAATCGCCTTCAACGGTTACTTGAAAAAGAGATTAACCACCCTATCCGCCTTGTCGCTAATGACTATCCCTTTCCTCGACTTAGCCCTGTTAAACGTCATCATCAAATTTACCTATACCATTTTAATGGTTTAAACTCTCGATAATTTCTTTAGCTTTTATCTCTTAAATTGATATAATAACGGCTGTATGTTTTTTAATAAGAACAATCAGGGACTAAAGAAAAAAATCGCTAGCTACCAAAAATCCTTTAAAAAGTATGGATCTCACCCTAAAGCTCTTTACTGGGCTTCAGAGAAAGCAGCCGAACTTCGTTATAGAGAACTTGTGGCTGATCTTGATTTTGAAGAGAAGACTATTCTTGATGTCGGTTGCGGTTTTGCTGATATTATTCCCTTTATTTCTCGAAAAACAAAAAAATTTAAATTTACTGGAGTTGATATCGTCCCTGAGTTTATCCAAGCTGCTCAAAAGAAATACCCGAAGCATCGTTTTCTTCTTAGGGATTATTTTAGTAACCCTCTGGAGGAAAAATTTGACATTATTATTTCTTCAGGAGCTTTAAATTCGAATATTAAGAATGTCTATCGTTTTAGGAAAAAAGCAATCAAAACCTTATTTGATCATGCTCTTGAAGCAATAGCTTTTAATATGGCTGGTTTCCATCCCCAGCCGAAGAATAAAAAGAAATATAAAGTATATTATGCTGATTCGCTAATTATTCTTAAATATTGTCTTTCTCTTTCTCAAAAAGTACTTTTCCGTCATCACTACCACCGGAAAGACTTCACCATTGTTATCTTTAAAACCCAGAATTAATTTCTTATTCTTTCCCTTTCTTACCTGATAGACCGTAGAACTTAATTCTATCCCCTCTAAATCTAAGCTTAATTCTTCTTAGAGGACCATTTCTATGTTTAGCTATTTCTAGTTCTACATTTTCCACATCATCTTCATCCTCACGCCAAAGGAACATGACCACATCCGCATCCTGCTCAATGGCTCCGGATTCTCTCAGATCAGCCAACTGGGGCCTTTTTCTTCCTCTTTGCTCCACTGCCCTTGATAGCTGAGATAAAGCCAAAATGGGAATCCTCAATTCTCTGGCTAAATTCTTCAGGTTTTGAGAAATCTCTGAGACTTCCTGAACACGATTTTCTCTTGCTCTCGCACTTTTAATAAGCTGCAGATAATCAACAATAATTAAACGGAGATTATAGTCGGTCATTAATCTTCTCGCCTTGGTTCTCATCTCTAATACGGAAAGAGCTGGGGTATCGTCAATATAGAAAGGGGCTTCGGCCAAAATTCCCATCGCCTCTGAAAGCTTGGTAAAGTCTTCTCCTTCTAAACGGCCTGTCTTCAACTTCCAAGCATCAATATCAGCCTGGGAGATTAACAAACGGTCAACCAGCTCCTCCTTACTCATTTCTAAAGAAAACATTCCGGCTGGTATATTTTCTTTAGAAGTAATATATTGAGCAATATTCAAAGCCAATGATGTTTTTCCAACACCAGGGCGAGAAGCAAGAATAAGAAGGTTGGAATTTTGCATTCCGGCCAAGGCATCATCTAAATCCTTAAAACCGGTTGGGACTCCCCTTAACCCTCCGGCCTGCTTATGAAGCTCATCCAGTCTGTCAAAAGACTCTGCCAGAGCTTCTTTAACCGGAATAAAACCTCTTTTCAGATGTTTTTGAGAAAGACCAAAGACAGACTGCTCAGCCGTATCTAAAACGTCTGATGCTTGCTTTTTTTCATCAAAAGCTTCTTCAACAATCTTACTGGCTGAAGAAATTAATTCTCTTTTAATATAATGGTCTTTGACTATTTTGGCGTATTGCTCGACATGGGCGGCTGTCGGCACTGAGTTTACTAGTTCGGTAATGTATCCAGAACCACCAGCTTTGGTTAAGTCCCCTGAAGATTTTAATTTTTCCTTTAAGGTAACGATATCAATTGGCTGTCTTTCTTCATAGAGGTCTAATAAAGCCTGATAGATAAAACTATTTTTAGGATCATAGAAGTGTTCGGGACGTAAAAACTCAGCCACACTAACAATGGCATCTTTATCAATCAAGATGGCCCCGAGAATACTTGTTTCTGCTTCTTCGTTATGAGGAGGAACTCTAGTTTTTCTTGGCATTTAAAAGGATTACCTCTTTTTCTAAGGGCAGTCTATCTTTGGCAATGATTAATTTATCAAGGGCATTTAATCCTTCTGCCCCTACTTCCTTTAAAAACTCTTCTACTCCAGTAAAATTGATCTTTAAAGAAGGAATCTTAAAAGACATAGGAATGATGATTTTGGGTTGAATTTTCTCTTGAACAAAAAATGCTTGTTTCTCTGAAAGAACAGAATTTCCCCCTACTGGTAAGAACAAAATATCAATCCCGTCTATTTCTTCTAACTCTTTCTCTGTTAGTTTTTCTTTAATCTCCCCTAAAAATCCCAACCTCATTCCGTCGATAGTTATAATATAAATAGTCTTTCCATTAAAAGGGATCCCTAAAACAAAAACACCCCCTACTTCATACTCCCCTGGTTCATCAATAAGAAAAGGCTTTTCTCTATTTAAAGCGCTCTTAACTAAATTAAAGTTTTTTTTTGAATCTTTATTAGAAGAAAAAAGGGCTAAATCGGCCGTCAAACCAGAAAGTTTAATCCCTAAGGAATGATCAAAAGGGTTTGTTAGTAAAACTGTATCTTTTCCCTTAATACGGAAGCAGGAATTGCCGAAGTATTTAACCTCCATCGTTTTTTAAGTTTATCACCTAACCCTCCCCTTGACAAGACTTTAATTTTACGTTATATTGCTGTGATTAACGAATGAAAAAAGAAATCCTAATTGCAATCCTTATAGGTTTTATCCTCGGATTAATAATCACTTTTGGAATTTGGACTGCCAACAAATCACTAAAAAATACTCAAGAAGAACAACCTTCCACTGAAGGAGGCATTTCTGTTTCAGAACCAGAAAAAAAGGAAACTCTTGCTTTAGAAATCATTGAACCAAAGAACAACTCCATCAGTGATGAAGAGGAAATAACTATTAAAGGTAATGCTGACCCTTCGACTGTCATCACTATTATCTATCAAGAAGGTGAGGAAATAATCGAAGCCGATGAAGAAGGTAATTTCGAAGCAGAAATCACCTTAGTCGGTGGGGCTAATGAGATCCAAATCTCAGCCTTTGACGAAGAAGGAAATGAAGCAAGTAAAATATTAAACATTATCTACTCCACTGCCGAAATTTAAGCTTATGAAGAAAAAATTTATTAAACTACTAATTATCATTTTCACTCTAGCTATTTTTATTCCTCTCGGGAATCTTGTTTTTGCCCAAGATGAAGAAATAACGCCTACTCCTAAAGTTACCAGCGAAGACGAAAATGTTAAAGAAATCAGAGAAGCCGTCCAAGACAAGGTTAAAGATATTTTAGAAGAAAATCAGCAAGGGGAAAAGCGGGGTTACAGTGGCCCAATTATGACCATCGAGAATCTTAATCTCACTCTTCAAACCACTGAAGGCGAAAAAGTAGTTAAAGTAGCCACTGATGCGGCCATCATTGGCCAAAGCGGTAAAGAAATCGAGCTTGAAGATCTAAAAAAGAACCTCTTTGTTGTCGCCATGGGCTATATCACCGAGGAGGCTAAATTAGAAATCCATCGTCTAGTGGTCCAAGAAAAGCCTAAAGCAAGTGGGAAAGAAGTTATCAACGGTGTTATTACCGATATTTCTACTGAAGAAGAAATTTTAACCATTAAAAACGAAAAGAAAGGGCTTATCTTCACCGTTGAAATCGATAAGAATACGGGAATCAGCAGAAAAGGTGCCAATGGAAAAACAGTCAAGGCTAAATTTAGTGATCTGGAAGAAAATGATCGTCTCTTTGTTATTGGCGAACCGACGGAAAACGAACATAAAATAATTACTGCTAGTATCATTTTGGCTGTTGCTGGACCAGAAGAAGAAAAAACTTCTACCCCCTCCTCATCAACCTCCGAATAAAGTAATTAATGGCATTACTCTAAAAATCCTGATAAAATAAGAGGCATGGTAAAGCCAAATTTACAACCACCAAAGGGCTTTAGAGACTTCTATCCAGAAGAAATGGCCATTCGTAATTGGCTAATTAAAAAAATGGAAGAGGTTTCGCAACGCTATGGTTATCAGCAATACGAAGGACCCTCTCTTGAACCCCTCTCTCTTTACGCCGCCAAATCAGGTAAAGAACTAGTTGAAAAGCAAACCTTCGTCCTAAAAGACAAAGGTGGCAAAATATTGGCCTTAAGACCAGAACTTACCCCTACTCTCGCCCGTATGGTCACCAATAAATCCAAGGAGCTTACCTTTCCTCTACGTTGGTTCTCTATTGGTCCTCGCTGGCGATACGAAAAGCCGCAAAAAGGGCGTTTTAGAGAATTCCTCCAATGGGATATCGACCTCATTGGCCTTAATAATCTTAAGGCTGATACAGAAATTATTGTTATTGGGGTTGAATTCTTAAAATCAGTAGGATTATCAAGCAAAGAGGTGGTCATTAAGGTAAACAGCCGTAAATTCCTAGAAAAACAACTAAAAAACCTCAATATCCCTGTTAAAAAAATGAATGATCTTTTTAAGGTTATTGATAAAAAAGATAAAATGAAGGATAAAGATTGGCAAGAATACCTTAAAGATATAGGCCTTAATAGTAAACAAACAAAAGCCCTCTTGAAAATTCTCCAAGAAAAAGATTTTACTACATCACCAGATTTAAAAGGGCTCTTTGCCGACCTCCAAAATTATGGTATTAAAGATTACGTAGAATTTGATCCGACCATTGTCAGAGGCCTAGATTACTATACCGGTATTGTCTTTGAAGCTTGTGATAGGCAGAAAGAATTTAGGTCAATCCTAGGTGGTGGACGCTATGATGATCTTTTAGAGATTATTGGAAGGCAAGAAGAACTTTCCGGGGTTGGCTTTGCCACTGGAGATGCCGTTATTCTTGAACTTCTAGAAAAACTAAAAAAGATTCCTCAAAATCTAGCAAACAATGCCCAAGTTCTAGTAACCCTTTTTGATGAGTCTCTTTTTAAAGAATCTCTAAATATCTGCCAACGGCTACAAAAAGCAGGTCTTAAAACTGAACTTTATCTTCAAGCAGATAAGCTGGATAAACAATTAAAATATGCTGACAAAAAAAATATTCCCTTGGTGGTTATCCTAGGACCTGATGAAATTAAGAAAAAAGAAGTAACCGTTAAAAACTTACTTACCCGTCAGCAAAAAACCGTCTCTTTGGATAAAATGGAGCAATTAGGGAATCTCCTCTAATATTATTTCAGCAACTCCAACAGTTTATTAACCAACTCTTCCCCACCGAGATGAAGTTCTCCAGAAGTATAAAAATCTGCTGGCAATTCTTTCGGATCGGTGGTTACACTGATACCTGCATATTCTACCATTTCTCTGTCATTAGGACCGTTACCAATGGACATCGTCTGACTCATGTCTATCTTCAGTAATTTGGCCAAATGTTCCAACCCAGCTCCCTTGTTTAATCTTTTAGGGGCAATATCATAAGCCTCACCATTCCAAAGGCAATAAAATTCATCTTGAGTATCATATTTTTTGACAATGGCTTCTATCTCTGGCAGTGCTTTCCAGCAATGAGGAGTAATCAAAAATTGCTTCGGCTCAAATCCCCTAATATCTTTATTTGTTTCCATTAATTTCGTAATGGCTAACTTCATCTCCCTAATTTTTTCTAATAATTCTGGAGAAAATTTCTCATGCTGGATTATTTCTCCATCAATCAAGGTAAAAATACCATTTTCTCCCTGAAGACTAGCATTTTCCCATAGAACTTCACCGTACATTCTCTCTAGGTAAAGTAAACTTCTACCACTAGAAAAATTGATATGAAAGTGTTTTTTCAGAACTAAAAGTTTTTTTAGTAATGAATCTGAAAGACTGTATGTTTTTACTCTTAAAGATTGCCCTTTCTCTTCAATCTCCGTCCCCCGTTTGACAGTTACCCCATCACAATCAAAGCAAATAAGCTTAATGTCTTCAATATCACTTTCTCTTAACTCACTAATTGACTTCATATAATTTCATTCTAAAAGGAAGCTGCTAAAAGGTCAAGCTGGGGAGTAGAAGAATAAGCCTCTCTTCATTATTTCTTCCTTGTGAGGTAGGTTTTTTTATGCTAAAATTAGCTTTATTATGAGGAAAAATATTCATCCGGACTGGTATCCAGAAGCAAAAGTAACCTGCGCTTGCGGGAATACTTTTACTGTCGGCTCAACAAAGCCCGATATCCATGTCGAAATTTGTTCTAATTGTCATCCTTTCTTCACCGGAGAGATGAAGTTCGTTGACACTAAAGGAAGAATTGAAAAATTCAAAGCCAAACAAGAAGCCGTTAAGACTTCTCCTTTTAAAAAGAAAGCCCAAGCCAAAGAAAAAAAATCTCGCCCTAAATCTTTAAAAGAAATGTTAGGTAAGTAACAACTCCTTATGCAAAATTCATTACCTTTTAACAAAGACTATGCTATTTTGGAAACCAGACCAGCTGCTGGTGGTGATGAGGCTAAAATTTGGGCTCAAGATCTTTTCAGAATGTATTTCCGTTTTGCCGAAAAGCAAAATTGGCAGACAAAGATGATCGGTAGCGGTATCTTATCCATTAAAGGTCCTGATGCTTTTAATCTCTTAAAAAATGAATCTGGTGTTCATCGGGTCCAAAGAGTCCCCAAAACAGAAAGATATGGCCGCATTCATACCTCCACTGCCACGGTGGCTGTTTTACCCCAGATAAGTGAAAGCCAGATAAAGATAAAACCTGCTGATTTAGAATGGCAGTTTTTTAGAGCTTCTTCCCAGGGCGGTCAAAACGTCCAGAAAGTTTCCTCAGCTGTTCGCTTAACCCATAAACCAACAAAGACTATTGTTACCTGCGAACAGGAAAGAACCCAAGAACAAAACCGTCAAATTGCCCTTCAGTTATTAAGAGCCAAGCTTTGGGAAAAAGAAGAACTTAAAAAAGAAAAAAGTATTGCTGGCTATCGTTCCCCTATTGGCCGGGGGATGAGAGCGGAAAAGATAAGAACTTATAATTTCCCTCAAGACAGAATTACTGATCACCGTTTAAAGAAATCATTCCACAATCTAGAAAATATTTTAAATGGAAATTTAGATAAAATTTTAAAGAAGTTTAATAATCACTAATCGGCTTCTAATATCTCGAGCGCTCTCTCTAATTGTTCATCAACATCTTCTGTGCCTAAATCATCAAAGACTTCTTCGTTAGGAGTTATTCCTTCCTTATCAACAGAAGCACCTAAAGGCAATAGCCAACGGGCGGTAGTAATATGCAAGCCGGTATTGCCAGGGAGTTCCTGGGCTTCCTGGATGGTCCCTTTACCAAAACTTTTCTCACCAACAACCGTTGCCCTATCATAATCTTGAAGGGCCCCGGCAACTATCTCTGAAGCCGAAGCGCTACCTTTGTTGATTAGGACTACCATAGGCTGAAGGACTAATTTACCGACCCGATTAACAGAAAATGTTTCCTTGTTTACTCCTCCATCATATTCTTGTTGGACAACTACCCCTGAAGTTAAAAATTCAGAAGCGATAAAAACAGCCCCTGAAAGATAACCGCCTGGGTTATTACGTAAATCCAGAACAACCGCCTCTGCTTTTGGTTCATGATCTAAAATCTCATCAACGGCTCGATTCCATTCTTCAGCTGTTCGATCCCCAAATTTAAGCAGCTTTAAATGAGCAATCTGCTGATTGTCGCCGACAAAGACCAAATCAACACTTGGGACAATAATTGTCGCTCTGGTAATTGACGCCTCAAAAGGGTCTGTCTCTCCCCTATGAAGTAAAGTCAAAATAACCGTTGTTCCCTTCTCTCCACGGATCAGACGGACTGCTTCAGGTAAGGAAATATTATCTGTTGACTGCCCGTCAATTTTCAAGATAAAATCACCTGCTTTGACCCCTGCTTTATAAGCAGGTGTCCCCAAAAGAGGAGCAATAACGGTTAACTGTCCATCCTGATAGCCTAACTGAATACCAACGCCTTCAAAAGCACCTTCAAGGTCATCTTTGACCTCTTTTTGTTCTTGAGGCCTTAGAAAAACAGTATAAGGATCATCTAAAGAACTAACCATCCCCTGAATAGCTCCATAAACCATAGCGGCAGGATCCAAGGCACTTTGATCTAAATAATCTATCTCTAATCTATCCCAAACATCCCAAAACAAAGAAAAATCCACTTCTTCTCTATTTTGAGGAATTTTTCTTTCAATCTTAACCGAAGGAATTCTTTGAAGTTCTACCTCGACCTTGTGAGTCCCTAAATAAAAACCCAAGCCACCACAAAGGGCAGCGATAACAAAACCGATAATTATTAATCTCGCCTGATGTAGCCTTACTTTTACTTTCATCCTAAACACGGGTTGTAAAAGGAACCAAGCCTAAAAATCTCGCTCTTTTAATCGCCTGAGCGAGTTTTCTCTGATGCTTAGAGCAGAGACCTGTGCGCAACTGTTTCTGAATTTTACCTTGATCAGAAATAAAATCTTTTAATTCGTCAAAATTCTTGTAATCAGGATTTTTACCTGATTGACAAAAAGGACAATCTTTTTTCATTGATTAAACCTCTTTAAAAAGGAATATCTCTAGGATTTATTGCTTCGTCAGACTCCGGCTCTTCTTTCTTAGCCTCGGTCTTCTTTTCTTCATCCTTACCTTTGGCGGCTGATGCTTTTTTACCTGAAGTTTTTTTCTCTTTTCCTTCTTCAGGAACTTCAGCTGCAGGTTCAGATGGTTTTTTAGAAGCCTCGCTGGTATAAACGGCGGCTCCTTGAGCAACCTGACCCTCAGCTCCTTCTGTCCCCGGAGCTCTCTTCGAGTCTAGGATGATCATATCAGTAATGACCACTTCTGTCGTTTGCCTTTGGTTTCCGTCTTTACCAGTCCATTCTCTGGTCTGGAGACGACCCTCGACAAAGACCTTTCGCCCTTTGAAGAGAAGTTGAGAACAAAGTTCAGCCAACTTATTCCAGGCGACAATGCGATGGAATTCGGTATCCTCTTTTTTCTCATTAGACTCCGTCACCCAAGTACGATTGGTAGCTAAACCAAAAGTGCAGACGGCCGTCCCCTGAGGGGTATAACGTAACTCAGGATCTCGGGTGAGATTACCGATAAGTTGAGCTTTGTTTAGTGAGCGTGCTGCCATACCGTTCCTCCTCCTTTTTTAAAAAATAATGAATAAATTAATTTTCCTTTTTTACTTGTAAAAAACGCATAATTCCTTCTTCTACTTTAAGCTTTTTATCTAATTTTTCAACCCCATCTTCGGGAAGATTAAGAAGACATAAAAAATAATACCCCATTGTTTTCTTTTTTATGGGGTATGCTAGTTCCTTCTTTCCCCACTCTGTAACTTTACTTATCTTACCTTTTAGCTCTTCAACAATCTTCTTAGCTTTTTCTACCAATTTTTTCTGATCGGCGGAACTTAAATCCGGATCAATTACCAAAGTCAATTCGTAATTTCTCATAACACTTTATTCAATTATAGTGAAATAATTGTAACACAGAATAAGGCTTTAAGACAAGAATAAAAACAATCACTTTAAGATAATTTTAATCCTCCCCGAATCAACAGAGGCCTCATAACCATTTAATGATTTAATCTGAATTCGATAAAGGTTTTTCCCCTGCCAAAAGTTCAATGAACCTGATTCGACCAAGCTATAAGATTCGCTACCTGTATAAATATCACTCCCCTGGACACCAATACTATGAGTAACATCATATAATCTGGCAAAAGCCCTACCGTTACCATGTTGAACCTTAATAAAGCCCTCAAAATAAACCCGGTCAATATTGGGGTAATCACCAATATCAAAGTAAACTTCAGCATTACCAACATCAGTCCATTCTTTACTTGTCGTTGAACCACCGCCACCTAAAGGAATATAAATCACTTGAGGTTGAGAAATAGTCGGTATTTTCTCGATAATTTTCGTTTCTTTAATTGTCTCTTGACCAGAAATAGTCGCCATCGCCTCTGAAACTTTCTGATCAATAAAATCTTGACAATCCGTAGGGCAACTTCCAGATAGGGGTATAACTAAAGGTGTAGGGGTAACTTGAGCAGATAATAACTGATTCTCACCTGTATTCCCTACTCTCTTTGTCTTCAGCCAATTAATATCTAAAGCAAGTAAATTAGCTAGAAGTAAAATACTCAAAACTGAGACAGAAATTAAGAGTATCCTTTTCATTTTTTCTCAATAATTGTTTTCTTTTCAGTATCTTTAACCTGCCAGCCTAATTTGGCGATCTTTTTTCTGATTTCATCCGCTTTCTGCCATTCCTTTTTCTCTCTTAGCTCATCTCTCTTTTTCATTAAAATCTTCACCTTTTGAGGAATTTCTACTTTTTCTTTGCGATAGCTCTCCAAACCTAAACCTAAAACATTATCAAAATCTAAGATAAGAGCCAGCTTATCAACAGCGCTAAGGTCAGTTTTGGTAACTTCCCATAAGATCGCTAAAGCCTGTGGAATATTGAGATTATTATTCAAGGCACTTAAAAAAGCTCTCTTAAAAGTTTCTCCTTTCTTAGAAGCTTTTTGTTTATCTTTCTTCTCCCTTAAATCAGCAACAATACTTCTTAATCTCTCTAAGGCAGTTTGGGCTCCTTCTAGAGCTTCCCAAGTAAAATCAAGGCCAGTACGATAGTGAGAATTCAAAACTAAATATCTGAAGGCCAAAGGATCATAACCTTTTTTCATCAAGTCTGTAGCTAAAATATTGATTCCCGAACTCTTAGCCATTTTCTCTCCTTTAAAAAGCAACCACTCATTATGAAGCCAGTAATTAAC
>Ga0307421_1000353_pt1 | contig 29965 bp, 21 predicted proteins | sample SalMarWE160270MG_FD_202163 | JGI IMG/M metagenome (GOLD analysis project Ga0307421, IMG submission 202163) | Salt marsh sediment microbial communities from the Plum Island Ecosystem LTER, Massachusetts, United States - WE1602-70 | ecosystem: Environmental > Aquatic > Marine > Intertidal zone >... | reverse complement strand
AGTACGGCAAATACTATAAAAATGATAACCGTGAAACTGAAAAAATAGGTGCCTGATCGTGTTACTTTTTCAAGCAGGGTGACTTTGATCAAATCCATTCTCGCGGCAATATATTTTTTCATAATTCCCGTAAGCTCGGAAATGTTTTCTGCCAAAGGTGTTGAGTTTTTCACAAGAATATGGTTTTTTATAAATTAAATTATGTTCCTGGTTGATTTTTAATTAGAGCCTGTCTATAAAGTGGGCATAATATTTAACTGGCCATATGTCTGTTCAGAAAGCTCCATTTGCATGGCTCGCGCGGTCCGAAAACGCGGAGCTTAACAGTCGTAAATGAGTAATTTTCGGACAAGCGTAACACGGCAAATGAGACTTTATTGACGGACACTAATTAAACAAGAAATCCCGATCCTGCGGCTATGCCGGGACCGGGATGATTAATTCTTATCAGGCTTTTGCTTCCTTCTTTGCTGCTTCTGTTGCCTTCTTGGCACGTTCTTTTTTATCCTGGACCTGCTCTTCGACTTCTTTTTCAAGGTTTGAAAACCGGTCCTTTACACCTTCAGTAAAATCAGACACAGTTGATTTCAGATCTTCAAGCTTTTGCGCGACATTTTTATGTACATCATCACTCACTTTTTTTGCCTGTTTTTTAATTTTCTTACGTGTTTCAACTCCTTTGTCGGGTGCCAGCAACACACCTGCAGCTACTCCTGCAACAGCACCTGCCAGAAAACCTATAAATACATTTGATGACTTTGCCATAATTATTCCTTTTTTAATTGTTAGTACTATATATTTTATATCAAGGTGTTAAGTATTTAAACTTATAAATTACTCATATATCATTCATGAAAATTTCCTGCCAAAATTTTTTAGCTGCTTTATGTGATTGTTATAACATAAATAACAGGTCTCATGTTCAATTAATTATTCAAATAAATAATTTGAATGATTTTATCTTAAAGTAGTTTATCCTTTGGAGATGTGAATTTTATCCCTCAACCGGACCGGATTATGTGGAAATAATTACACAAAAGGGAAAGGATTTTTTTATAAGTTTGAAATGTATTATTTTGGTTTGTTCTTTATCGGGAATTAAAAACGGATAATGATGAAATCAAGTCTTAACCTGGGGCGGATTACATATATTGTAATAATTTTTTCATTTGTCATTGCATTATTATATCTCGCTCAAACCATTTTAATACCGCTGGCTTTTGCAATGGTTTTTGCATTGATGCTGGTTCCGGTGTGTGAGTTTCTTGAAAAAAAGGTAAAAATTCCGCGCGTACTGGCTATTCTTTTGACTTTTATCATTGTGTTGTCACTCATCATGGTGATCTTTTATGTTCTCAGTATACTTGTTATCGATGTTTTTGATAATATCCGGGATTTCGGGGTGCGGTTTCAACGTGTTATTGAGAAGGTTACTATATATTTAAATGAAAATATATTCGATGAACATTTGAATATCCGTGAATTAATAGGGCCCGGTTCAGATAATTTTTTTTCTTCCTCCGGGATTATAGGTAAAACCATCTCTTCTTCAACATACTTTTTTGTCTTTACAATCCTTGTTTTTGTGTATTCGTTTTTGTTTTTGCTTTACAGGACTTCTTTCAAGAAATTTATTCTTTTTCATTTTACAAATCAGCAAAATCTGGATTATGCTGAAGAGATCATTATAAGTATGCAAAAGGTGGCCCAGAATTATTTTTACGGTTTGCTGATTGTGATAATGATCCTGGGTGTTCTAAATGGTTTTGGGCTATGGCTGATCGGCCTTGATTATCCTTTCCTGTTTGGCTTTATTGCTGCATTTTTAGCTATCATTCCCTATATCGGGACCTTTATCGGAGGATTGTTACCTTTTTTATATGCCCTGGTGAATTATGACAATTTCTGGATACCGGTGCTCGTGGTTCTTTTATATACGGGTGTACAGGCGCTGGAGGGTAACTTTATCACCCCGAAGATCGTTGGTTCCAGGGTAAGTCTGAATCCATTATTTGCCTTACTGGCTCTGATCATAGGGGGTACGATATGGGGTGTTCCGGGAATGATCCTGGCTATTCCTTTAATGGCCATATTAAAGGTAGTTTTGGATCACATTGATAATTTACGCCCATACGGAATATTACTGGGCAGTAAGTTTGGATATGATAAACCCGGGTTTGCACAAATAGTTAAGGAACGGCTTGGGAAAACGGGGGAGAAAGAGGGAGAGGACGATATGCATAATAGCAGATAACAAGCAAATTATTTATGTCTGGCCATAATGTCCGTTATCTACGTTGCTGATTAGTATTTTGCGGTTTAAAATGATGAGGTTATTATATAGAATAATATTGTTTTAATTTCTTCCCGAGAGCCGGTGTTTCGAACTGCCCGCAAGGCAGTTCGACCTACTTTTTGGCTGCTACCCAAATAGTAGGCAAAAAGGTCACCGTTCCATTAAAATCGCTTGATTTGCTACGGAAGATTTTCTCCCCGCGGAACCCAAACTCACTCCTCCTTCGTCGTCGCTCGGACAGGGTTCCTCCAGTACCCCCGCGACGAAAACCTTCCTTGAAATCTTACGCGATTTTTATGAGACGGACCCCGCCTTCAGGATTTTACGTTAAAAAAAATCAAGGTGATCACCGTTAAAAAAATCGAGCTGTCCGACGTTAGGAGTTCTCGATTTTTAGGTGAGCACCTTGATTTTTTAGGATAATCCTGTCAGCGGCGGCGTTTTTTGCTTACTTTTTTTCGCTGTTGCAACTTAGCCGAAGGCGATCTCACGACCCGTTAGGGGAGTAACAAAGTAAGTCGAACCGCATGGGGAGCGGTTCGAAACAATTGGCCCTTTGAAGGCATATATAATAACAGTAGTGTTCATAATAAAAATGCTATTCTATATAAGAGTTACCTTGATCCCGAACATGCTGAACAGACACCTGATAAGAAAAACATTCTGCAAAGCTTATGGACGCACACTATTCCTTCTTTTTTTTAAAATAGAAAAAACTTCTGATTTTACGCATAGTGATGGAATGGCGTTGGGTACCTCTCGGTCCGAGCAGGAAAGCATAAGGATGAAGAGATTCGATATTGTAACAGATAATACGTGCTATTGCCAGGAAGGGCACGACAACAAGCATCCCGGGGATCCCCCACAGAATTGCACCAAGGATCAGTCCAACAATAATGAAAAAAGGATTGAGCTTTACATTACCGCCTACGATGTTGGGTGTGAGAATATTGTTTTCAGTGAATTGAATAATAATGAACAGAATAATTACACGAAGTGCATAATACATGGGTTCATCAGTAGACACGAGAACGAACAGCAGGGGCACGGCTCCCCCCATCAGAGTTCCAAAATACGGTATGAAATTGAAAAAAGCAGAGACAATCCCGAAGAGAATAGCAAATCTGACACCAATAATTGACAATCCCAGCGAATTAAGGAAACACAGAATAAAAACCACAATGGTCACACCTCCCATATATCTTGCTGCAATGGTAGAAATATCACGAAGAATATTAATCGTTTTGAGTTTATATTTCTTATTTACAATTTTCAAAATAAAATAGGCGAATTTTGTCCGGTAATAAAGAAACAGGAAAATGTAAACAGGTAATAACAATATTTTTACTATTGTTCCTGTTGTAGCTGAGAAAACATCACCCAATATATTATTTCTGACGCTGAACAGGGAACTAACGGTATCCTTCAGGAAGCTTTCCAGGGTATTGTCCTGTATGCCGATAACCGAATCAATTGCAGATTGAAGCTTTTCAATGTTTTCAATTGCCTGCTTCTTTACAGCAGCAAATTCATCCAGCAGGTTTGTAAGTTGAAAATAAAAGAATGTAAAGGTACCGCCAAGTACAATAATAGTAAAAAGTATAGCGATGAGATTTGCAATTATCCTCGGAATCCCCTTTTTTTCAAAATAATTGACAATGGGATATAATAAATAAGCCAGCAGGATGCCAAATGCAATGGGATACAGAAATTCCCTGGCCTGTATGAGACCGTAGACAGATAAAACGAGACTGATAATAAAGAAGGTATACCTGGTTAAGAAGCTTTTATCCTTTTTCATTGAAGCCGGGTTAAAGAAAATTTTAATTCTGCCGGAGCAAATACCGGTAAATGAAAATTCAATTCTGTTCGTAAATTTAACATTTTACAAACAATTATTATGCCTTCATCACGTTCCTGTTTTATATTTAAATGTAATCTTGTCATATGTTTTCTATTCTGAATTATCCGTAAAAATGAATAATACAGGGTATAATTCTAAAAAAGTTAGTATGAAACGAATTATGTTAATTATAGGAGCGGCAGTTATCAGTACAGCCCTTGGTGCACAAATGAGTTTCGGTCCCAAAGCCGGGTTAAGCCATTCAAAGTTAAGGATTGACGATAGTTTTAATACAAATGACGGGATTTACAGGTATAATACTGTTGATGCCAAAACAGGCTTTCACGCGGGGTTATTTGCCCGTGTGTGTGTTGCAGGTTTTTTTGTTCAGCCCGAAGTGTTATTTACTTCTGCAGGAGGTACGGTTGAAGTAAGATCTCCCAATGCAGTTCAAGAGATCAGGGAGCTGAATTACAATAAGCTCGATATGCCTGTTCTTGCAGGAAAGAAATTTTTAGGTTTTGTAAGGGCGGAAATTGGTCCGGTATTCAGCCTGATGCTGTCAGACGATGCACGCAACACCGAACTTGTTTCCGAAGTAAAACAAAATTACAATTCGTCAACGATAGGTTACCAGATGGGGGTCGGGATCGATATATCCAAAGTATATATTGACCTGCGGTATGAAGTCAGCCTCAGTAAGTTTGGTGATAGTATCAACATAGGATCCGGGGAATTCAGTACAGATATGCGCACATCAATTGTATCATTAAGTGTAGGGATTAATCTCCTGTGACCGGCTATAGTGTCTGTCCATAAAATCCCATTTGCCGCGTTATGCTTGTCCGAAAATTGCCCATTTACTGCAAGTAAACTCCGTGTTTTCTGACCGCGCATGCCTTACTGGATTTGCTGGCGCGGATTTGTAATCCGTGCCTGTATTATTTTTCTCTCCGATCCGTCTTTTTCGGATCACATCTCTTATTACAGTATTTCTCCCAAACGCGATGTAGAGAATAGTATTCATTCGTGGAAATCATTCTACGATTGGCGGATTTTTAAATAATTTTCATCAGGCTGAATAATATTATTTGAAATAATAAACCGCTATCAAACAGCAGTTATTGTTTGATAACTGGTATCACATACTGCTGAGTTGGTTTATTTGTACTGTGTGGTATAAAATTTGGCATGTTACACATATGAATAATTTGACTTGTCTATTGGTAAAAATTCCCGATGAATGAAATTAAAAAGCATAAACCCATATAATAATGAAGTTCTTGAAGAGTTCGATGAATTTTCTTCTTCAAAGATCAATACTCTTATAGGCTATGCCGGAAATGCATTTGAATTATGGAGGAAGTCCGGAATTGCCGGACGCTCGGTATTATTGAACAAAGCAGCTGATATTTTAAAAGATGAAAAGGATATCTTTTCACGTTCAATTACGCTGGAGATGGGTAAGCCGATAAAAGAATCAATCAGTGAAGTGGAGAAATGTGCATGGGTTTGTGAACACTATGCACGTGATGCGGAGGTATTATTACAGCGGGAGGCTGTTGCAACGGATGCCGATCTGAGTCTTGTGGTCTACGAGCCATTGGGAACCATCCTTGGTATTATGCCCTGGAATTTCCCTTTCTGGCAGGCTTTTCGGTTTGCAGTTCCTGCCCTGATGGCAGGAAACACGGTTTTACTTAAGCATGCTTCGAATGTTCAGCGATGTGCATTGCATATTGAAAGTATATTTATTAAGGCAGGCTTGCCTGAAGGTGTTTTCCAGAACCTTACACTCAGCTCAAAAAATATCGGCCAGGTAATAGAAAATGATAATATCAAAGGGATCTCTCTTACAGGAAGTGATACAGCCGGGTCAAAAGTAGCTGAAGCAGCCGGACGAATGATCAGGAAGACAGTGCTTGAGCTTGGGGGAAGCAATGCCTTTATTGTGCTGGATGATGCTAACCTTATTAAAGCTGCCAAAACAGGAGTTAAAGCCCGTTTGCAAAATAGCGGCCAGAGTTGCATAGCGGCAAAGCGGTTTATCCTTAAAAGGGGAATTGCCAATGAGTTTATTCAGCTTATAAGTGAAGAGATTGCTCATCTTAAAGCGGGAGATCCCTTAAACCCTTCAACTGATATTGGCCCCCTGGCAACAGTTGATCAGGCTGACAAAGTCCGGTTACAGATAGAAAGATCAGTTGAGATGGGGGCTGAAGTCCTTGCAGGAGGGAAACAAAACGGTGCATTTATAGAACCCGCCATTTTAGTAAATGTGAAGCCGGGCATGCCGGTTTTTGATGATGAAGTGTTTGGGCCGGTATTTTCAATTATTACTGCAGGTTCCGATGAAGAAGCAATTGCCCTGTCTAATCAGTCGAAATACGGGCTTGGTGTTTCACTGTTCACCAATGATATGCAGAAAGCAAAGAGAATGATACCTGAATTCAATGAAGGTTCGGTATTTATAAATGACCTGGTAAAATCGGATCCCCGTTTACCATTTGGCGGTGTGAAAAGATCGGGCTATGGCAGAGAACTGGCTGTTAACGGCATACGGGAGTTCGTGAATATAAAAACCGTTTTTATACGGGAATTTAGTGAAGCCGGAGGCGATTATGATGATCAGGCAGATGTGAAGAAAAATATCGGCCCACGCTAGCATAGAAGCAAAATTATGTCCTTATTATTACATCATAAATAACAGAATGATAATGATGATAAGTATTACAGCCATACCGATAATGCTGATTATTGTAAGATTTCGACCTGATCTTCTTCTTCTTTCGTGTCTCATTATTTGTTCGTGTTAGATTTCCGGTAAAAATTACAATATTTTAAGTTTATTACCAAATGATGGTTGGTATTAAATGTTAGTTTTTAATTTGTTATAGTGATTTTTATATTATAATAAAATTATAATTATGAGAAATACATTGTTAGTATATATCAATAGTGATGAAGTTCCTGAAAAGTATATAAGGTATGCCCTGAACCTCGCAAGGGATCTGGATCTCAACGCGAAGTTTTTGTATGTATTTGATCCGACCGATTATCCTTTGGGTATACCCGGGACAACGGGTGACCGTGTGTTGCTTAACCGGCGTAATGTCGGGCTGGTCACTGATAATGTGAAACGCGGGTTTGAGGATCTTTTTCAGTTAATGGAAACGGAAATACCGGATCATCCTCCCATGGATTATTATATTGAGCAGGGTTTTCCTGCTGATGTTATCAGTCATGAATCAGAAAAGCATGAAGCTCGTATGATCATAACGGAGGGAAGCGGGAACGAAGATGCTTTTTACCTGGGCGAGACAGATATGGAGATCATTAGAAGAACGGATCGTCCGGTGTGGGTGATACCCAAAAACAAGGATTATGAACCCATGCGAAATATTTTATATGCAACGGATTATCAGCATGAAGATATTAAAACTATCAAAAGGTTAAAGTATATTGCCGGGGTGTATTCTGCAAACCTGACAGTCCTGCATATTACAGATGATCTTGATTTTAATGAAAAGATTAAAAGTGCGGGTTTTCAAAAAATGCTGGTTGAGAAAACCGGTTACCGGAATATTGAGGTAAGGTTGCTGGCAGACAACCAGGCAAAGGATGTGAGTAAATCAATTGATGATTATGCATTTGTTTCAGGGGCAAATCTGATTGTTATGTTGAAAGAAAACGAGGGCTTTTTGCACAGGATATTTGGAAAAAGCACTACCGGTGAAATGATCGGACATACTCATATTCCTGTACTGGTATATCACGAACCGGAGAATGAATAGTGCCCTCTTTGAAATTGCTGTCCGCTCCCGTTGTTGTTTAATAAACCGTGTTAACTGATAATTTTTTTTCCAACCTGATATCATTGATCTGAAATAAAATATGAGTACGGTATGCCGCGAATGTATTGGAAATAAGTTCATGAATTATTATCTTCATTGTGTTATGATGAAGAACCCGCGAAAATATCTGCTGCTTTTTTTCTGCCTTTTTGCAGCATTGGTTTCTGCCCGGTACCATCCTGCAAAGGATTTGGGAAAACTGTTTGCTGATGTTCAGTTGAAACCAGTATTTAAGGATTCAAAAACTTTTTGCGATGCTGTCCCCCTTTTTCCCGCGGATACAATCGTGAAGCATTATGAGAAACAGTTGTCTGATCCTGATTTTGACCTGAAAGATTTTGTTTATCAGCATTTTCGTTTACCGGCGGAGCGTCTGGATGTATATACCACTGATACCACAGATAGTGTTTTTGAGCACATTGATAAATTGTGGGAAGTACTGGTGCGCCGGCCGGACACTTCTTCAGGCGGTTCGCTGATCCCGTTGCCTGAACCCTATATTGTCCCCGGTGGACGATTCAGGGAGGTATATTACTGGGATAGTTATTTTACCATGCTGGGTCTGGAGACGGCAGGTAAATATGATCTTATCAGGAGTATGGTGGCTAATTTTGCCAGTCTTACAGACCGATTCGGTTATATTCCCAATGGCAACCGTACTTACTATTTAAGCCGGTCACAACCTCCGTTTTTTTCTTTGATGGTGAGGCTTTTATCCGGTATTGACGGGGACTCTGCCCTTATCAGGTACCTTCCCCATCTGGAAAAAGAATATCGTTTCTGGATGAACGGGAAGGAAGATCTGTCGGACAACAACCGGGCTTTCCGCAGGGTGGTTCTTCTCCCGGGAGGTGAGATACTCAATCGCTACTATGATGATGAGCCCGCACCCAGGCCTGAAGCCTATAAGGAAGATTATTCCCTGGCTCATTTGACGGAAAGGAAGGCCGCTGATATATATCTAAATTTGCGTGCGGCCTGTGAATCAGGCTGGGATTTTAGTTCACGCTGGTGCAGGGACGGGCATACACTGGCAACAATACATACCACCGAAATAATCCCGGTCGATTTGAATTGTCTGATATACCATCTTGAGCAATTGCTGGCTGAAGGTTTTCATAAGGCCGGCGATGAAACAAAGGCGATTAATTTTGCCCGACTGGCAGACAAAAGGAAAAAGGCAATTATCAAATATTGCTGGAGCGATAATAATGCCTTTTTTATGGATTATGATTTTGCCGCAGAAAATATCACCGGCATCTATTCCCTTGCCGGCACTTATCCGCTGTATTTTAATATCGCCGACACTCTTCAGGCGAATCTTGCAGCTGCTGTTTTGGAGGAAAAATTCCTTTTTCCCGGGGGACTGGCTTGTTCAACAGTTTTTACCGATCATCAGTGGGATGCTCCTAACGGATGGGCTCCCTTACACTGGATAAGTATCAAGGGATTACAAAACTACGGGAAGGATGAACAGGCAGGTATGATCACCTGGCGCTGGACAGATCATGTTATAAGTTATTTCAGACAAAATGACAATCTTGTTGAAAAATACAATGTTGTTGAGCCGGGAACCAATGCCAGGGGAGGTGAGTACCCCAATCAGGATGGATTTGGCTGGACAAACAGTGTTTTTCTTCGTTTGCTCATGGAAATGTGAAAAAATTTACACACTTTTTTGTTGATCCTTCTACACAAAGCTGATTTTCGGACAGTCAAATCCGCATGTATAATTATTTTTTTTTCTTTGTTTGTCTTTCATACCGGGATTATCGTATGGTTCAAGTCGGTTTTTTGGCACAGTATTATCTTCTCTTTGTAATATAATAATAACTTAAAAATATTTATTATGATTAGAAAGAAATACATAAGTACTGTTGTTTATGCTGTGATACTTCCATTTACCCTGATCCTGTCATGTACCCAGGGTGGTGAAAGGCAAAGTACGGACAGAAGTGATATAATCTATGCAGATTGGAAACCCACGGATAGTGCAATAACTGATGTAATTAATGATCATCTCGCGGACCATCCCGATGTTTCTGCACATCTTATTGATGTTAGCACAGCAGACGGGATCGTAACTCTTTCGGGCTCGACCGATAATATCCTGGCGAAAGATAAAGCAGAAGAAATTGTATCTGTAGTAAAAGGAGTGAAAGGTGTTATCAATCTTATTAAGGTTAAAGTTGATCCGGTAGAGGATTATGAACTGGAAGAAAAAATAAACAAAGCACTTTATTACGGGCCTGTCACCAGGCCTCGTAAAATAGATGTGGAAGTTAACGATGGTAATGTCACACTCGAAGGTGTTGTTAATTCATGGCAGCAAAGAAAGAGCGCGGAGGATGTTGTAAAATCCCTGAAGGGGGTTGTTACAGTTGATAATAATCTCAGGTTTAAATATGATGAGGACAGAGATGTAAATGAAATGAAGGCGGACATAATTGGTCTGATACATGATGATGTCCGTATTGACGGAGAACTGATTGAAGTGCAGGTATTCGATCATACTGCCAAATTGATTGGTACGATTGGCAGTCTGGCTGAAAAAACCCTGGCCGTATCACATGCCTGGGTTACCGGTATTGATTCGGTAAGTGCTGAGGAATTGACTATCAGTGAATGGGCAAGGAATCCTGAAATGCGTACTGATAAGTATGTTGACAGGAGTGATGAAGAAATAAAGGAAGCCATTACAAGGGCTTTTAAATATGATTACAGGATAAATGAGCGTAGGCTTGATATCAACGTGGAAAATGGCAGAGTGACTTTGAGAGGAGAGGTTTATGACCTGGTGTCAAAAATGGCGGCAGGGGAAGATGCACGCGATATTGTCGGTGTTTGGGATGTAATAAACAGGATAAAGGTAAGGCCTGTTGAAATACCTGACAACAAAGCTTTGGCAGATAATGTACGTGTAGCATTAAATGATTATCCTTTTATTGAAAAATACGATCTGAGGGTAAATGTATACAACGGAAAAGCTTATTTATACGGAAATGTATCTTCACGGGCTGACAAAAACAAGGCTTCTGAAATAACCTCTAAAGTACCCGGAATAGTAGATGTACAGAACAATATTGAGGTGATCAGCGGTGGTGTTTATCCATATACATACGGATATTACAGTCCTGATATAGAGATAATGAAGGAACCTGAAATTAAAAAATCCGATGCCCGGATAAAAGCGGCCATACAAAAAGAATTGTGGTGGTCACCATTTGTTAATGAGGATGATATACAAATTGAAGTGGATAAGGGTGCCGTAACCCTGAGCGGAAGGGTTGATACGGAAACCGAGAAGAAACACGCTGAGATCAATGCTATGGAAGGTGGTGCTTTTACGGTTGAAAACAATATTATTGTGAATTACGGACCCTGAAAATAGTTATATTATACACGCGCGATAAGTAACTATTTCAGATATATGCAGAATGTTTCATCGGTCATGTGTATGTTCATAAAGTTACATTTGCAAGGCTTGCGCAGTCCGTAAATGCGAGAGCCACAAGTCACAGACTTGCGGCATATGTAAGTTTACTTTTCGTAAGCGAGCAATATTCGGACAAGAGTAACTAAGCAAATGGGGCTTTACGGACAAAAACTAATTAACATTCATTGTCATGAAAAAACCAAAAATAATATTTACTACCCTATTGATAGTATTGTTGATAGGCACGCTTTCCATACAAGCACAGTATTTCGGGCAGAATAAGGTGAATTATGAAATGTTCGATTTTAGTGTTCTTCGTACTGATCACTTTCAGATCTATAATTACCTGGAGAATAATGAGGTGCTGGAAGATTTTGCAAGCCTCAGTGAACGATGGTATCTGCGTCATCAGGCTGTATTTCTCGATACTATCACGGGATACAATCCTGTAATATTATATAATAATCATGCAGAATTCCAGCAGACCACTGTTATTCAAAGTCTTATCGGGCCCGGTACCGGAGGGGTGACCGAAGGTTTGCGTAACCGTGTTGTGATGCCTGTAATGGCCTCAAATGCTGAAATCAACCATGTACTGGGGCATGAGCTGGTCCATGTTTTTCAGTATAATATGTTCAGGGGTTCTGACAGTGTCAGCTTCCAGGCAATAAACAGTATTCCTTTATGGATGATCGAGGGACTGGCTGAATATTTGTCGATTGGCCGCTATGATGCACAAACGACCATGTGGATGAGGGATGCTGTGATGCAGGATGATATACCTACCATTAAGGATATGACCCGTAAGGCCAATGAATATTTCCCTTATCGTTACGGTCATGCTTTTTGGGCATATATAACCGGTTTATGGGGGGACGGTGTCATTCGACCCTTAGTACTGCTTAGCGGTAAGGTGGGGCATGAAAGGGCTATAGACAGCCTTCTGAATTATAGTGCCGATTCGATTTCAACACTCTGGAAGAATAGCCTGACAGAATATTATCAGCCATATATAGATAATGGCCAGGAGCCGGTTGGAAAAAAAATGTTCGGTCCACGCGCAGGGAAAATGAAGATAGCACCTTCGTTGAGCCCTGATGGAAAATACATGGTTTTTTTATCGGATAAAAATGTTGTGACCATCGATTTTTATCTGGCAGATGTAGAAAAAAGGCGTATAGTAAAAAGGTTAACCCAGGCGGTCAGGAACACACATATTGATAATTACAGTTATACCGAATCGGCCGGTACCTGGGCACCCGACAGCAGGAAATATGCCATTACAACATTTTCCGAAGGCAGGAACAAGTTGATGATCTTCGATGTTAACCGGAGAAGAACACTGGAAACAATTGATATTGAAGGATTGGATTTCTTTAATAATCCGGCATGGTCGCCTGATGGAAATTCCATTGTCCTGGCCGGATTAGCTAAGGGGCAATCTGATCTGTATATGTATGATATTGAAAATGGAACGGTACGGCAGCTCACTGACGACCGTTATTCGGATCTGCAGCCTGCCTGGTCACCTGATGGCAGCAAGATCGTATTTATAAGTGATCGCGGATCGGAAACAGATTTTGATGCCATTAAGTATGGCACTTACAAGATCAATATCTATGATGTGGGATCGGGAAGTGTTAAAAGCTTTGATTTTTTCCCGGGTTCGAATAATACAAGCCCCCAGTTTTCAATTGACGGTAAGTCGGTTTATTTTCTTTCAATTGCTAATGGCACACAAAACATATACGAGCTGGAGCTGGATACCGAAAACCTGTATCGCTTATCTGATTTTAAAACCGGCGTCAGCGGTATTACTGAATTATCTCCTGCCCTGGCCATGGCACGTGAACAGAATGTAATGGCTTATATATTATACGAGGATGACGGTTATTCAATTTATAAGGCCCGTCCGGAAGATTTTAAACGCGAAAGGGTGGATGCTGCATACGCTAATTTGCAGGCAAGAGAGTTGCCCCCGGGTTCACGGCGGTTGTCAACAAATGTTGTGGAACAAAATCTTGACAGATACCCGAAACCTGATCCCTCTGTTTTCAGCACGCAAGCCTACAGACCGGAATTTTCACTGGAATATGTTGGTAATGCCGGAGTGGGTGTCGGGTTTAGCCAGATCGGCACATCAATGGCCGGCGGTGTAAGCTTTTTATTTAGTGATATGTTGAAAAGAAATCAGCTCTATACAAGTGTCAATGTTCAGGGTGAGATCTATGATATCGGCGGACAGGCCGTATACATGAATAATACCCGGAGATTGGGATGGGGAACATCAGTTAGCCATATTCCTTATCGTTCAACACGCGCGTATATGAGTTACGATACAACAGAAGAAAATTACCTGGAACAAAATCTTACTTATCTGATCCAGCGGACTTTTGTGGATGAACTGAGCTTTTTTGGTAATTATCCCCTGTCTAAGAAGCTTCGCTTTGAAGGAGGGGCATCAGCCAGTGTATACAGTTACCGGATGGATAGTATAAACACAAGGTATATCAATGGGATTGAAATTGACAGGACACGCGGACGTATTGATGAAGGTGTACCACCTCCGTTCATGGTGTACCGGGGATATCTTGCTTTTGTAGGTGATGATGCTTCTTTTGGATTAACATCACCGCTGCAGGGATACCGGTACCGGTTTCAGGCGGGCAGGACGTTTGGAAAATACAGTTATTGGGGCCTGACCGCTGATTACAGGAAATACTTTTTCTTCAAACCCCTTGGTTTTGCTTTCAGGGCTATTCATTATGGCCGGTATGGTAAGGATGCCAATAGCTTATATCCTATGTACCTGGGAAATCATTATTATGTAAGGGGATATTCTTATAATTCATTAAGACGAAACCGATGTATTGATAATGATTGTTTACGGATGAACCAGCTAACGGGGAGCAAAATGGTGCTTGCCGGTGCCGAGGTAAGGTTTCCCTTTACAGGGCCTAAACGACTGGCTGTGATCAAATCGGGCTTTCTGTTTTCCGATCTGGTGCTGTTTGGCGACGGCGGATTGATGTGGGAAGAACATGAAGATATTAAGCTGGCGTGGGATCCGTATGAAGACAAACATACACCCATATTCAGTGTTGGCCTGGCATACCGGGTTAACCTGTTTGGTTATGTTATTTTGGAGCCTTATTATGCTATTCCTTTACAACGTGATGATGTTGATTTTGGTGTACTTGGATTTCACCTCTCAGCTGGTGGATGGTAGATAAAATGGTTTTTATTCCAGCACCGAATACTTGGCTTTGCGTTCCTGCCAGCGCTGGCGGGCATATTGCCGCATATCGACAATTTCGTCTTTTTCATCAACAATCTCCAGTCCCAGAATAGTTTCAATAATATCTTCAAGTGTTACAATACCGTCCATTCCGCCATATTCATCAACAACCAGGGCAATGTGCTCTTTCTTTTCAAGCAGCGTTTCCCACACCTGTAATACCGGTTGTGATGATGGTATGGCAACGATATCACGGCGCAGATCCTTAAGTTTCAGACCGGTTCTATCTCTGGCAAACTTCTCGAAAGTAAGTTTGCGCACTGCATATCCTGTAATATTATCCTGGTTTTTCGCGTACAGCGGAATGCGTGAGTAGTGATAAAAGTTTTTGTTCTTCAGAAATTCTTCAAGCGACAGGTTTTCATCTGCCAGGGTAACAACCACCCTGGGTGTCATAATATCACCCACTTTAACAGTGCGCAGGCGCACCAGATTCTGGATGACCTTATTTTCTTTTTCTTCGAAAATACCTTCCTTTGTTCCTATATTTGCCATAGCCGATATTTCTTCCCTGCTTACTGTATGATCGGCATTATCTGATGAAAATACCCTGGTTATGATCTCCGACAGGATTACAAAAGGGTACATCAATACGATCAACACTCTGATTATCCTGCCCGATAACATGGCCAGGCTTCTCCAGTAGTTCGCCCCGATGGTTTTTGGAATGATCTCTGAAAAAACAAGGATCAACAGGGTAAGAACTGCTGAAATAATTCCGAAATAAAGTTCACCGAAAATTCTTGTTGCCTGGGCTCCGACACCTGCAGCCCCGATGGTATGAGCAATGGTGTTCAGTGATAAAATTGCCGATAAGGGCCGGTCAATTTTTTGCCTGAGCCCGATAAGTAATGAAGCTGTTCGGTATCCCTCAGCTTGTTTCGTTTTTAGGTAAGTGAGAGGGGTTGATAATAATACGGCTTCCAGAACAGAACATAAAAAAGACACGAATAACGCCAGAAAAAGATAAAAAAACAGTAATACCATTTTGGTTGTATGCTTTTTTAGATTTTGGTAATCTGATCAAAGATAAGCAAAAGACATCGTACCGGTTCAGGAATAGCTTTCAAAATATGTATTGAAATGAGAATCAGGATCAGCAAACCTGCCCGGCACAAAGTCAGGATTTGCTGAAAAAATCTGCAGTGCATCAGCCTAATTAGTTTCCGTCTATAAAGTTGGCAAAATCTTTAACCGGACATGTGTCTGTTCAGAAAGTTCAATTTGCAAGGATCGCGCAGTCCGGAAACGCGGAGTTTACTTATCGTAAATGAGCAATTTCCGGACAAGCGTAACGCGGCAAATGGGACTTTATGGACAGACACTAATTATTATTTTTTCGGCCTTTGAAACATTTTATTCCAGGTCTTTTTTTATTTCTTCAAATTGTTCTTTGCTGATCTCACCCCTGGCGTAACGTTTTTTAAGGATATCAAGCGGTAATTCGTTCCTGTCAGGTTCAGGTGCCCCTTTTCGTAATGAATAAACAATGATCAGGATAATAAAAACAAAAACGATGAGGCCTGTAATCCATCCCCATCCCATTCCCCAGCCATGATTAAAAGGATGCATAGTATTTATATTTATGTTATGAATGATCCTGTATCAAATAAAAATTTATTCTTCGTGAAAGATCAGAACGGGCAGAGGGGTTTTTTTAATCACCTTTTTTGTTGTGCTGCCCTCAAATATTTTTTCGAGAAATCCTTTATTTTCTTTTAGATATACTATAAGATCAGCACCGGCATCCTCAGCAAAAGTCAGCGTTGATTTAACCACATCCATACCCATTCGCGCATAAGCGCTTATATGGTCATATTCAACCTCTTTTTTCATATTTTCTTCAAATCCCACATTTTTTATCTGCTCGTTAAAACTGCTGTCATCGGTTATGTGCAATGCAATAATATTCGCGTTTGTCGGCTTCGCGTACTTTACCAGCTTTTTCATCGTGGGAATATCTTTGCTGCTATAGTCCGTGGCGTATACTATTTTTTTATATGCCCCGAACTCAGCATCTTCGGGAACAACTATCACCGGACAGGGTGCTTTTTCAACCAATCGCCTGTTATCATCGGTGATAAACTGCAGAAAACCCTTTTCACTTGAAGCTGATAAGAGCAAGAGATCAATATTGTTCTCCTTTATTTCCTCAATTACAGCATCGGACTCAATGCCGGATCTGATCACATTTTTTATTTTGGGCAGATCCTTGAAGTGTGAAGCGATCTTTTCGTTCAGTTTATCAATAGACGTTTTAGCAGCTTTTTCTTTTGCTACTCTTATTTCTTTCGTAACCACGGGTACTGTTCTTATATCACCTGCTGTTGTATACGTACTGCCATAGTATGTCACATCGATAACATGGATCAGCTCGATGTTACAGTCGTATTTTTTTGCAAGTTCAACACCGTATTTTACAGTATTAAAGGCTGTCTCACCAAAGTCCGTGGGGATAAGTATGTTTTGTATGTGGTTCATAATTGCTTAATATTTTATAGTTTATAGCTTCTCATTTTACCTGGTTTGAATGGATCAAATGGGCACCTTTCATTTGCATTTCGCGGTAGGCATTCATTTCATCTTCTTCATGTGCCTTCACACCTTCAACACCATTGGTGACGACATAAGTCTTGTAACTATTTTCAACCGCATCAATGGCTGTATTTTTTACACAATATTCGGTTGTCAGGCCGGTTATGTATAACTCCTCAATATGGTTTTCCTTCAGATGATTATCGAGGTTTTTATTTGTGGCTTCAAACGCCGAATAGCCGTCGTCCTTATTCCCCGTGCCTTTTAAAAATAGTTGCTGTATCTTTTCAGCCTGCAGATCACTATGAAATTCTGCCCCGGGTGTATCCTTAACACAATGCGGAGGCCATTTCTCAAAATGCACTGAATCCTCCGGATGCCAGTCCTTGGATGCAATGATAGTATCAAATTTATCTATCAGGCTGTTAATGACAGGAACTACGATGTTACCCTGTGGTGCCGGCAAGGCACCGCCGGGACAAAAATCTTTCTGTACATCAACTATTAGTAAGGCTTGCATACACGTTTATTTTCTTTAAAGGATAAGAACTGAATTATTTATGCGTCAGGTTTCATTCATTTTTATTAATAATTAAGGGAAAAGACTGTGCCATTGTAGCCGGTTTTTATAAGTCATTATATAAATACCATAAAAACAGTGTGTTATATTATTTTTAGCTATTATATCCCAAATTGCTTGTGGAAAAATTACCCCAACGGGCGATAAAATTCCTCAAAATAAATGACAGGGGTTTTTTATTAAATTTGTAGTGAAGTGATTGATATACCCATAATTATCACAACAAATTGTATTTATGAGCTGTTATAATCCGGTGAACATTTATTTTGGCATATCATTAGAACATAATATGCCGTATCAATTTGGCAAAATATTTAACTGTATTAATAACTTTAAAATATAAACAGGAGGTAAATGAAATGCAAAGAAAATATATTCCATTATTGATAGCTGCAATTTTAGGTAGTGCAATTACTCTGGGTATCTATTTTGCGTTTGGTTTTGAAAACAGGAAGAAAATTACTATTGAGCATGTTTCATCTGTACCTGCAACTAATGCAATGTATACCACGAACGACAAGGGTGAGGTTGTTCCTCTTGATTTTACAGCAACTTCAAAAGCAGTTATGGATGCCGTGGTACATATACGGTCATCAGTGACTGTTCAGCGCGGAGGTACGGGAAGAACACCACAGTTGCCCGAACATTTCAGGGATTTTTTTGATGATGATATGTTTGAATATTTTTTCGGGCCCCGTAACCAGCAGCGTAACCTCCCGCCTGAAGTGAGGATGGGTGCAGGTTCCGGTGTGATAATTAACGAGGAGGGTTATATAGTAACCAATAATCATGTGATAGCACAGGCTGATGAAATACAGGTTACGCTGTATGATAATCGTTCTTATAAGGCAAATGTTGTGGGTACCGATCCTTCAACAGATCTTGCACTGATTAAGATTGACGAAAAAGATCTGCCGACTATACCCATTGTAAATTCTGATAATATTGAAGTCGGTAATTGGGTGCTGGCCGTTGGTAATCCGTTTAATCTCACCTCAACGGTCACAGCCGGAATAGTTAGTGCCAAAGCACGAAATATTAATATTCTGCGTGATCAGTATGCTATTGAATCCTTTATTCAGACCGATGCTGCCATTAACCCTGGTAACAGCGGAGGAGCGCTGGTAAACCTTCAGGGCGGACTGGTAGGAATTAACACGGCCATTGCAAGTCCCACCGGTGCTTATACAGGATACGGATTTGCAGTTCCGTCGAATATGGTAAGCAAAGTAGTAGAAGATATTCTGGAATATGGTTCTGTTCAGCGCGGATACCTCGGAGTTACCATAAGAAATATAACGGGTGATTTTGCCCGTGAAGAAGACCTCTCTGTTACGGAAGGTGTTTATATTGACAGCGTTCTTTCTGAAAGTGCAGCGGAAAAGGCAGGCATCCGGAAAGGAGATGTGGTAACTTCAATAAATGGAACTAATGTCACAAAAGCATCAGAACTGCAGGAACTTATAGCAAGAAATCGTCCGGGAGACAAGGTTGAATTCACCGTACTCCGTAACGGTAAAGAAAGAAAAGTTACTGCAACGCTGCAAAGCCGGGAAGGCACAACAGAATTAGCCTCCAAAGATGAAGGGGAAATATCAACTAAACTGGGTGCTGAGCTGCAGACAATTGATAAAAAGCTTGCCAGGAAGCTTAATATTGGCGGGGGTGTGAAGATAGTACGCTTACATTCCGGTAAGCTTCGCCGTAATACTGATGTGAGGGAAGGTTTTATTATTACACGGGTTAACGGGGAACCTGTAAGTAGTGTTGAAGAACTGACTGAAATGCTTAAGGATAAGACAGGGGGTGTAATGCTGGAAGGAGTGTACGAGGATGTACCCGGAACCTATTATTATGCATTTGGTTTATAGTTATTTATGTTTATGACCTGGAAGAAGTAAACAACTTAAAATATTCATGCCACGAATGCAGAGGTCTTATACTGCTGCATTTGTGGCTGTTTTTATAAAAAATATATTCGTATGAGACTTCATTTTTTTGCAATTTTACTGCTTACATTTATTTTTATTGTTCCCCCGGCATCAGCCGGCAATTATATTGAGAAATACAATGATGAAAATATTACCATATCATATAAGTGGCGCAGAAAACATTTTTTTATAAAAAACAGCCCCCTGATCCTGGTACTTAAGATCAGAAATGATAATCCGCATAAGGTAAAGGTCAATTTCTCGGTTGATTATTTCTGGAAAACTGTCATTCATTCAAGCAGTGATACAAATACATGGTGCATTAAGGCCGGTGATAAGGTTAAAGGTAAGATAAGGGGACTTGCTTTTACAACCGGATCGTTGACAAAACAACAAATATATGATGAAAACTTCACCTGGGATATATCCGGTTTCCGGGTCGAACATAATTCAGATTGTAAGACTGAACTGATTTTCAGAATAAGGACTGTTGAGGATAACGGCCGGGAGGAATAATTTAAACAAAGATTCACATGCAGAATGAAAATGATCCTGATAAGCCTTTCTACAGGCTTTCTGCCGAGGATACGGCAGATTTGCTGAACACGGGTGAATCCGGGCTTACAGAACAGGAAGTAAAAAAAAGAAGAAAGCAAACAGGCCTTAACAGGCTTGCGGAGAAAAAAGAAAAAAGCCTTTTTCAACTTTTTGTTTCCCAGCTTAATAATCCGGTTATCTACCTGCTGGTGGCTGCGGCTGCTATATCATTCATCTTCAGCGATATTCCCGAAGGTATTGCCATAATTGTTGTCATCCTGCTTAATACATTGATAGGATTCTGGATGGAATACCAGGCGAGGGGATCAATGAAAGCATTGAAAAAAATTGATAAGCTGAAAACCAGGGTTATCAGAAATGGCGAACTCACTGAAATTGATGCTGAATATCTCGTTCCCGGCGATGTGATAAATCTTGAAGCAGGAAACCTTGTACCTGCCGACGCCAGGATCTTGTCTGCTTCAGAATTCACGGTTGATGAATCACCAATGACAGGAGAGTCTGTTCCTGTGGAAAAATCGGCAGGTACCCTGGATAAAGAGGCGGGAGTAGCCGATCGTACCAATATGGTATTTAAAGGCACTGCGATTACAGGGGGGAAAGCACAGGCGGCTGTGACTGCCACGGGCATGAATACCGAAATTGGCAATATTTCAAGAATGGTTAGTGAAGCCGGTGAAGAAGAGATTCCCCTGAACAAAAAGCTTGAAAAGCTGGCTCACCGTTTGATATGGGTAACGCTGGGAATGGCTGTTCTGTTTTTGGTATTCGGATGGCTGGCCGGCAAAGAGATATATTTGCTTTTGCAAACCTCGATCGCCTGGACTGTCGCTGCTATTCCCGAAGGTTTGCCCATTGTGGCCAGCATAGCACTGGCACGCGGCATGCTGCGCCTGGCAAAGCACAATGTAATTGTGAAGAAGCTTGCTGCTGTTGAGACCCTTGGAGAGACAACAATGATCTTTACCGATAAGACCGGCACACTTACCGAGAATAAGCTTACCCTGAGCATGATAATGCTTTCGGATAAGGAAGGCCCACAGGAAGTGGATATTAAATGGGAGGGGGGCAGACCGCGTATTTCCGGAAAATATGAAAATAACGCGGGTCTTGATCACATATTTAATATTTCGGTCCTGTGTAATGATGCCAATATCGAAGATAGTGACAAACCTGCCGGTGATCCGCTTGAAATTGCCCTGTTACAGTTCGCGGAAAAACATAATAAAGAGAAATACCAGGATGTGAAAAATTGGGAAAGAATAAATGAAGATCCTTTTGACTCTGAAACTAAGATAATGGGGACTGTTTACAAAAAGGGGGGGCAGTTATATATTGCAGGAAAAGGTGCTGCTGCTCCTATGCTGAGCCGGTGCAGTCACTACCTGATCGATAGTAATAAAAAGCCGGTGGACGATGAATTCCGTGCAAGGTGGATTGAAATGGACAATGCTATGTCAGCTAAAGGTTTACGGGTGATTGCCATGGCTTATAAGGAAGTCCCCGAAGATGAAAGTGACAGCTTATCGACGGAAGAAGATTTTGTACGGGATATGACTTTTACAGGACTGACAGGATTTATTGATCCGGCGCGCAGTGAAATCGCGGAGGCCGTGGAGACTTGTCATCATGCAGGAATAAAGGTGGTTATGGTAACCGGGGATCATCCTGAGACTTCTTTGAATATTGCCAGGCAGGTGAAACTTGTGGATGAGGATACCGACCTGGTGATCCATGGAAAAGAGTTATCCGAAGAAATGGACGGTGCAGGTGAACATAACAGTGATTTTACAGCCTCCAGGATCTTTGCCCGGGTTGACCCGGGACAGAAACTTAAGATCATCGAACGGTTTAAAAAAGACGGTGAGATAACCGGCATGACCGGTGATGGTGTAAATGATGCACCGGCACTGAAAAAGGCAGATATAGGAATTGCCATGGGCAAAAGAGGAACGCAGGTGGCACAGGAGGTGGCTGATATGGTATTGAAAGACGATGCTTTTCCGTCTATTGTTAAAGCAATTGAGCAGGGAAGGATCATATTTGGAAATATCCGTAAATTTATAACTTACCAGTTATCGTATCATTTATCGGAGATCATCATCATAGCGGCGATCAGCTTTTCCCTGTTCTATCTTCCCCTTCTGCCATTGCAATTATTGTTTCTTAATCTTTTGTCGGATGTATTTCCTGCCCTGGCTCTTGGAGTGGGGAAGGGTAATCCGGCTGTCATGGAGCGGCCGCCAAAAGATCCTGATGAACCAATAATAACAGGGAAAAACTGGCTGACAATTTTTATTTATGGAATTATAATAGCAGTGTATGTTACAGGAGCTTATATTTTTTCATATTATGTGATGGAGTTGTCAGAGGAAATTTGCAATAATGTTGCGTTTTTCAGCCTTGCATTCGCCCAGCTGCTGCATGTAACTGATATGAGGGATCCTGATGAAGGAGTATTTATCAATCAGGTTACCCGAAATAAATATATCTGGTTTGCGCTGGGATTTTGTATTGTTGCACTAATGATTGCCTACATGGTACCTTTACTGCATAATGTTTTGTCTTTTCAGCAGCTTACGGCAACAACCTGGCTGATCATTGGTATTACCGGAATTTTGCCTGTTGTGACCATACAGATCCTGAAAGAGGTCTTCAGGATGTAATCAGCATGACCCGGCAGAGACTTTTGTATAGAAATCATTTTATTATTTATATTTATCGATTATGACACAGTTAAAGGAAAATAGATTAAAAATATATGGAATGGAAGCCGTGATCCTTGATTTGGACGGTGTAATTACTCAAACGGCCAGGGTTCATAAAGAAGCATGGAAAAAGATGTTCGATGAATATCTGCAACGGATACAGGGAAATGATAGTTACGAGGCCTTAACAGATAATGACTATCTTGAATATATTGACGGTAAGCCTCGTTATGAGGGTGTAAAAAGCTTTCTGGCATCACGTGATATTTCGCTTCCGTTTGGAGATCCGGAAGATCCTCCTGATAAAGAATCCATTTGCGGACTTGGCAACAGGAAAAACGAATACTTCAGGCAGATTATAAAAAAGGATGGAGTGGCTGTGTATGAGGATGCTGTCAGCCGTATCAGGCTGTGGCGCGAACACGGGTTAAAAACGGCTGTTGTTTCTTCAAGTAAGAATTGTAAACATATTATTGAATCGGCGGGAATCAGTGATTTATTTGATATCAGGGTAGACGGGATAGTACGTGAAGAAAAAAACCTGAAGGGGAAGCCTTCGCCTGATATATTTGTTGAAGCAGCCAAAGGGTTAGATATTTATCCGGGTCAGGCAGTAGTATTCGAAGATGCTATTGCCGGTGTTCAGGCGGCTGATAAAGGGGGATTTGCTTTTGTTGTAGGTGTCGGGCGAACAGGGAAGAAAACAGATCTGTTGCATAACGGGGCGGATATTGTAGTAAGAGATCTGGAGGAGATCGACCTTTTTGATCATTCCCTGAAACCTTATTTCACTCAGAATGTTCCTTCTGTTTTCAGTGAACAGTCGAAATTTCATAATATACTGAATAATAATACTCCTGTGGTGTTCCTTGATTATGACGGTACACTTACTCCTATTGTCAGTCAGCCTGAAGATGCCGTTTTATCGGATGAGATGAGTGAGACTCTTGATGAACTGGCGGATCTGTGTACCGTGGCTATTATTACCGGACGTGACATGGATAATGTGAAAGAGCTGGTTAAGCTTGATAATCTGATATATGCAGGTAGTCACGGTTTCAGGATCTCGGGACCTGACGGATTGTATCAGGAAAATCAGCAGGCCATGAAATTGCTTGCAAAGCTTGATTCGATAGAAAAGGTATTACAGGAAAGGATCGGGAAAAAGATCAGTGGAGCGCGTATTGAACGCAAGCGGTATGCTATTGCTGTTCATTACAGAAACACCGATGAAAAAGATATACCCGCGATAAGGGATCACATAGATGAGGTGTTGAAGAAACACACTGATTTTAAAACCGGCGGAGGCAAAAAGATCATTGAGGTGAAGCCCGGGATCGACTGGCATAAAGGGCGTGCTGTTGAATGGATCCTTGATACACTGGGGTACGCGGGTAAAGAAAACATTATCCCCATATATATCGGTGATGATCTTACTGATGAAGATGCTTTTGATACACTGGCTGACAAGGGTATTGGCATACTGGTAGGTTTTCACGAGGAAACTACGTCAGCACGGTACAGCCTGAAGAATGTGCTGCAGGTAAAGAATTTTTTGAGGATGATAATATCACACTGCCAAACTCTTTAACCTGGATTATAAATCAAATAATAAATATTATGAATGATAGTTGGACAATAATATATACAGGCTGGGATCCAAAACAACAACCTTTACGCGAGTCATTGTGTACATTGGGAAACGGTTATTTTTGCACCCGTGGTGCTGCCGAGGAAATGACTGAGAACGGATATAACTATCCGGGAACATACCTTGCCGGCGGCTACAACCGGGCTACCACTGAGATACAGGGCGAAACAGTCGAGAACGAAGATCTGGTAAACTGGCCAAACTGGCTGTTTTTAAGCTTCAGGCATAATGACGGCGAATGGTTTAATTTGGACAATTGTGAAGTATTGGATTACACTGTTGAATTGAGCATTAAAGAAGGTGTGCTGAAAAGAAAAATGCGGTTTAAAGATAAGAAAAACAGGGAAACGTCACTTATAAGCAGGAGAGTGGTAAGCATGCATAATCCCCACACTGCCGGCATTGAATGGACACTGATCCCTGAGAACTGGTCGGGAGAGATAACAGTACGTACAGCCCTTGACGGCAATGTTACCAATAACGGGGTAGCGCGTTATCGTGATCTGGAAGGTAAGCATCTGGATGGGATGGCAACAGATATGATCGATAAGGAAAGCATTTACCTTGTTGCAATTACGAAACAGTCGCGGATACAGATGGCCCAGGCTGCCAAAACAAGGTTTTTCACGGATGATAAGGAGATAGATCCTGAGAGAGAGTCATTAAACAAAGAAAAATACATCGGGCAGGATGTTATTTTATCATGTAAGAATCTTCAACCGGTACGTATAGAGAAATCAGTCGTCTTATATACTTCGCGTGATCTTGCCATAAGTGATCCCCTTACCGAGGCAAAAAACACCCTTGCAGATTTAAATGATTTCAATGCATGGTTAAATAACCATAAACAGACATGGGATTCGATATGGAAGCGATGTGATATAATTGTAGAATCCGGTGACACCAATCAAAGGGTTATAAGGCTTCACCTTTTCCATGTTTTTCAGACCGTGTCGGCCAACAGTATTGACATGGATATAGGAGTACCTTCGAGAGGCTGGCATGGTGAAGCATACAGGGGGCATATTTTCTGGGATGAACTTTATATTTTTCCTTTTCTTAATATGCATGAACCACAGCTTGCACGTTCCTTGCTAATGTACCGATTTCGCCGTTTGCCTGAGGCAAGGAAAGCGGCTGCAGAGGCAGGATACAGGGGTGCGATGTTTCCATGGCAGAGTGGGAGCAACGGCAGGGAAGAAAGTCAGAAGATCCATCTTAATCCGAAATCGGGAAGGTGGTTACCTGATAATTCCCATCTGCAACGGCATATTAACGCGGCCATTCCATATAATGTGTGGTTATACTATCAAAGTACGAGGGATATGGAATTTATGGCATTTTATGGTGCAGAGATAATATTGAATACAGCCCTTTTCTGGTCAAGTATAACGACATTTAATACAAAACGTAACAGGTATGAGATCCGCGGTGTTATGGGGCCTGATGAATACCATACAGGCTATCCGGGTTCGGAGGTGCCGGGACTCAATAACAATGCCTATACAAACATTATGGCTGTATGGGTTATGAAGCGTGCCCTGGACATTACAGATATGTTTGATGATGAATGTATACGTGAGCTGTTCACTAGAATTAACCTTGAGGATAAGGACCTTGATAAGTGGAAAGATATAACACAAAAGATGTTTATCCCTTTTCACGATAGGGATATTATAACACAATTTGAAGGGTTTGATCAGCTTGAAGATCTGGATTGGGAGCATTACCATAAGGAATATGGTGAAGCCATACGGCTTGACCGTATCCTGGAAAAGGAAAATGATACGCCTAACCGATATAAAGCAAGTAAACAGGCTGATGTACTGATGTTATTCTATCTTTTTTCATCGGATGAGCTGGTTGACCTTTTAAAGAACCTTGGATACGATTTTAAAAAGGAAAGTATTCCGAAAAATATTGAGTATTATCAGAATATTACCTCTCATGGCTCAACTTTAAGCCAGCTGATACATTCATGGGTATATGCCAGAATGGACAGGAACCGTTCGTGGAAAAGTTTTGAAAAAGCCCTGATGAGCGATTTTAAAGATGTTCAGGGAGGCACCACTCCTGAAGGCATACATTTGGGTGCTATGGCCGGAACAGTGGACCTTATCCAGCGTTGTTATTCGGGCATGGAGATCCGTGATGACGTGCTCTGGCTAAATCCAAGACTGCCCGCGGATGTTAAAACTATTTGCTTTGATGTGAAATACCGCGGTCACTGGATAACCCTCACCATTGAGCATGATAAACTGAAGATCGAGTTTGATAAAAGCTGGGCCGATCCGGTGACTTTATCTGTTCAGGGTGAAAAGATCAGGTTCACTAAGGATGACAGAAGGGTTTTTGACTTAAAGAAGAAATAATTAGTGTCTGTCTATAAACTCTTAGTGTTTGTTCAGAATGTTCGAGATCAAGACGCGTGAACCGAACGAAGTGAGCTCTTTAACTCATTTAAAAGTGAGTTTTGGAACACTTTTAAATGAGTTAAAGAACTTATTATAAAAGTGAGCTCTTGAACACCTTTAAAAATTATTAACGTTGTGAAAAACATTTTAAACCGCGGTATACTAAAGTATTTGAGGATTTAAAATGTGAGCAGCAACGCGGATACCGGACATTATGAACAAAAACTAATTATTGCCCGGGTAATTTTATTCCTCCTGCCTGAGAATATTAGCCAGGTCGCTTGAGGTTTCTTTGTCTTTTTCTTTCTCAATATGTATTGAAGGCACCATTGCAGTATCAATAAAGCCTTTCATAATGGCATGACGTGCGGCTTCTTCGGTATCTTTCACCAGTATCATTTCCGTGTTATGTTTTTTGACTTCCTCAACAAGTTCAGTGATCTCTTTTTCGCGCTTTGCAGAACTTATATTTCGTATATAAATGGATCTGATCCTGCCGGGATGTTCTTTTACGATTTGTGTATATATCTCGGGATCGTGTTGCCCGCTGTCACCTATCAGCACAAATCCGGTATCAGGGTATACCGACATGATGAACCTGATCTTTTCAAATTTGTGGTCATGTGAACCTCCGCCTGATTTCCAGAATTTAAATATACTGGTCTCCATTTCGCGCAACAGAAACGGTCCCCTTGGAATACCATGGTATTCGCAGAAATCAATTAAAAGATCATAAAGGTTCCATTCACTGCTTGAAACATAGAATATCGGGTTCAGTAAAGTATCCGCTTCTTCTTCATTATTCTTCTCTTTATTCTGCAGTGCTTTGTAGAAAGCGGCCACCCCTTCAAACGGTATCCGGGTATGGGCATTTTTGAACAGCATTAACCGCAGCTTTTTCATGGTGTTGGTGGAGTGCGACACCAGAAAAGTATCATCAATATCTGAAATTATTCCAAAATCCGGTGTTTTTTGCAGCACCATAACAAGGCCGCGGGCAGTGATCCTGTCACTGACCGGATCTGTTTCTTCCATCAATTCGTAGTGAGCTTCCTGCCAGTTGCCGGCAGGTATCTCGCCGTTGATCTTAAACACACAATGAAAAAGCCCCAATTCATTAGTCTCCGCAATTTTTTCCTGTTCCAGGAAACGCACTTTAACCCTTACACCCGTGATCTCATCACTGACATACCTTTTGATCATAGCCAGCATATTTTTGAGAAATCCCTGCCCTTTGACCGGTTTTGACAATCCTTTGTCTTCCACCACGGTACCAGTAATAAATATTTCTTCTTTATTGCCGAACCCGATATAAGGTACGATCTTGGGTATTCCCAGCCACCCCAGTTGTTGTTTAATATACAGGCGGATTTTTTTTAATGGACTTTTAGCTTTTTTGACTATATTCGTTACCTTTTTTTTAAACCTTACCATGATAGAGAATTTCTTACACTGGGTTTTCTTTAGCTTGTTTCAAAACACAAGCCAAAATATGGTATACAGGTCTAATATAATAATAATTCCTACAGTATATGTCTAAAGTATTATTTGTTGTAAATCCCGTATCAGGAGGGGAAGACAAATCCGGGTTGCTGGAGCAGATCAAAGCAAAAGCTGTTGATTATGATTATTCATGGGAATTAATGTATACCAGTGGGGACAATGACAAGGAAAAGGTCGAAAAAAATATAAAAGAGCTAGAACCCGATATTGTGGCAGTGGCAGGTGGTGATGGAACTATTAACCTCGTGGCAAAGCTCCTGGTCGACCGGCCGGTAAAGCTTGGGATCGTTCCTGTGGGATCAGCAAACGGAACTGCTTTTCAACTTGGTATACCAGTGAATATTTCCAGGGCGCTGGATATTTTGTTTACCGGACGCGGTACTAAAATAGATGTACTGCAAATTAATAACAAACATATATCTATACATTTAAGTGATCTGGGTATGAATGCCCGTATAATAAAACGTTTTGAAAAGGAGGGGGTTCGCGGATTTTATGGTTATGCAAAGCAGTTTATTAAAGAGTTAAAAGCACCTAAAGAATTTTTATGTACCATAAATACTGAAAAACAGGAGATCAAAAGCAAGGCCAGGATGGTTGTGATGGCCAATGCAGAAAGCTATGGGACCGGTGCGGTCATTAATCCGGAGGGCCGGATTGATGACGGGGTTTTCGAGATCATCATCATCCGGCCATATCCTGACTGGTATATTTTTAAAATACTTGTAGTCTTTTTCACACGCAACCTGCACAGGCAGAAATATATCAAATCCATTTCATGCACGCGTGCACGAATAACATTATCACCGCGACAGGAATTGCAGGTTGACGGGGAATCATTGGGGAAAACCGGCAACCTAGAAGTGACTATACTTCCGCGAGTGCTGAATGTGATCTGCAATAATTAGTGTTATTTATATTATATTTATGTTGCTAAACCAAAATGAACAATCCTGCAACTGCCACAGCCAGTAATAATGCAAGCACTAACCAGAATAAAGGAACCAGTGCCTTCTCAGTTGTTTCTTCATTTACCTTGTTATTTCCCGAAACTTCAATATCCCTGCTTGTGTCTGCAGGAGGTGTAGCTGCCGCAAGCATAAGGGCAACCAAAATGCCGGCAATTACCGGAGGTAACCAGTAAACATCCTGCCAGTGAGGACCTGCAGGTATGAGCCACACGCTGATAGCCAGCATTGAAAGAAATAACATAAGAAAATATGTCCAAAAACTTCCCCACGGGCCTTTTATGTTAAACCCGTATGTGAATATCGCTGTAATTATCAATGCCAGCAGAAGGATTAATATTAGTTGCAGTATATTCATATCTATCCGTTTTTTATGTGTGATAATAGAAC
>Ga0307421_1000352_pt1 | contig 29975 bp, 32 predicted proteins | sample SalMarWE160270MG_FD_202163 | JGI IMG/M metagenome (GOLD analysis project Ga0307421, IMG submission 202163) | Salt marsh sediment microbial communities from the Plum Island Ecosystem LTER, Massachusetts, United States - WE1602-70 | ecosystem: Environmental > Aquatic > Marine > Intertidal zone >... | reverse complement strand
CCATGCTGTTCTATCTAAGGGAATTTCTCCGCGTCCTCAAACCGGGCGGCACTTTCCTGAATCTGGAAACCAGCCAGCCCCCTCTGCCCATCATCAAAGCGTTTTATCATATCTATATCCGTTCCGTGGTCAAACCGGTGGGGTATTTCATTTCCGGGTCAAAAGCCGGGTACAATTACCTCTCTTACACCATGCCCCGGTTTTATGATGCCCCGGAATTTTCTTCTCTCTGCCGCAAAGCCGGGTTTTACTCTGTCCGGCACCACCTGCTGTTTTTAGGAGCAGCGGCCATCCACACCGCACAAAAATAAGTTCCTCTGAAATCCACTTTGATATAGTAAATCTTGTTCCGGTCCGCTTCTCCATGGCTTTTCTCACTATTTTCCGATTATTGTTTTTTCCATTTTTCGCTGTTAGAATAGAAGCAGCAAAATCACGGTTTTTAGGAGGGTTATGATGTCGGATCTTACGATCCCCGTGCTGATCGACAATATAAAACGCCTTAAAGATTTTCAGAGAACCAGGTGCACGTATTTCCGCATCGAGTTTTCCGAAAGGCCTTTCACCGGAACGTTCCCTGTCTCTTCTTCTGAGAAGTTCAGAGCCGAAGCGTGGGGAAATTGGGCCGTGCTCACCGGCCCTCCCATGCGATCAGGTGAAAAAGACCTTTTTCTCTCATCCGATTCTATAGAACGCACACTCATGAAGATCGAAGACGATAAAGAACTTTTCTTGGACCTCGGGTACATATGGATTCCCAATCAGGTCCTTGGTGTTAAGGAAGAAGGCAAGGCTGTCACTGATATCAGAACAGGGGATGTCTTTCGGATCTCCACTTCCTTTTTTCAGAAGTGTTATTTTTTCGTGGCGGAAACAATACCGGAAAAAGAATGGCTGGAATACTGTTTGTCCTCCCCGGAGGAAATTCACCCCTCACCGGATGAAACCAAAGCTTTCAGAGAGTGGCGGAGGATGCAGATACAACGTTCTTATGACCGGTATCACCAAAAGTCAAACAAGAGACACCAGACACCCAAAAGGGGGGAGAAATGAAATACCTAAGCGTCACGCTCATTGATGTGGGCTGGGGGGATTCCATCCTCTGTGAAGCTTCCGATGTAGATGCCGGAGGGCAGAGGCCGCGTTTTATGCTCATCGACTCGAACGACAATGCGGAAAGGGATTACTGGCCCTCATGGAATTTTTTGCGCAAACATTTCGGACTGCGAGAGAACGAGTTCACTGTCACAAAGCCCTTTTTTGATGCGGTCATCCTCTCCCATGACCATTCAGACCACGGTTCCGGCTTGAAGCGCATCATGAAAAAGTACGGAACAAAGATCTTCTGGTATCCCAAGGTGGTAAAAGACGAGAGCGTGGTGGTGACGAGCCTGCAGAACTATGCAAACCATCCCAGGGTTCAAATCAAAAACCACGCCCTGGACTACAATAAGCCGAACATCGGCAGTCTCGGTGATGCGGCCACGAAAGTGCTGTGGCCGCCCCCTGACACCATTGACCCGAATCCGAACAACAACTCCATAGTGCTCACTCTGACGCTGGATGGAGTGTCCTTTCTTCTGACAGGGGATGCCGAAGGAAAGGTATGGCAAAAGATAGCCGGCCAGATCCCGTCAAACACCCAGGTGATCAAAGTGCCCCACCACGGATCGCGAAACGGCACCATCTATAACAAAGGGACTCCCTGGATCCAAAGGGTAAAGAACTTCCCTGTAAAGCCCCATCTGGGTATTAGCTGTCATCCCAACTTCCCGAACCGCTTCGACTTTCCGCATGACGATGTCCTCAAGGCTTTCAAACAGGATGCCTTTTCCTTTTACCGCACGGATACGGACTTTCACATCACCTGCATAAAGAGGGAAGGGCAGCCTGTAAAGATCCGCTATTCTCACGAAGCCTAAGCAAAGCCATCTCATCCTTTCATTGTTTTTCCCGGGCTGAATGAGAAGTCCCTTTTCTTTCTTATCCGTTACTTTATGCTGCCTCTGAAGATATCACTGGCTCTTTAATCCGGCCAGTCTCTTCCTGGCATCCTCGACCTCAGCGAAACCAGGATCTGCATCCTTCCACAGATCAAGAAATCTCTCATAATGCGTCATAGCTTCGTTCTTTTGCCCCTCCGCCTCATAAATTCTTCCCAGCCAGTAAAGACTTTGCGCATAAATGTCCCCTGTATAGAGCTTGCCCATGGCAAAGGTAAGTATCTTTTCAAGCTCCTCCCGGGCTCTTTCCATCTTACCTGACTCATAATAAGCTGAGGCTAAAGGCTCGGCAAAAACAGCCTGGTCATTGGTAAACGGAGTTATTCCATGCTCATAAGGAAGCAAAGAAATGGCTTGAGTGAAATAGTCTATGGCTTTGTCATAATTTTTTCTCTTGAGCTCAATGAGCCCCAGGAGGTGATGGGCGTATCGGATGTCTTTTTTATTGGCGCCTTTATCCACTAATCCCTCAATGTCAGCAGCTGCTTTCCGGGCATCTTCGATCGAATCCATGTTCAGAAAAGCCCTCCCCTTATAATAAAGCGCGCGTCTCTGCCATTTCAATGTATCACCTGAGCCCGGAGCGATGCTCCACACAGAATCGCAGTCCTTTAAAGCGTCTTCGGGCCGTCCGGATTTAAGATAGTTGTACGCCCTCCATATATAAAAACAGGTTGCCCACCAGTTATCTCCGAGCTTCTCAGCCAGTTCCAATCCCTTTTTATAATGCTCTCTTCCTTTTTCAAATTCCCCACGCAGTAGGTAGGAAGAGCCCAGAACAATTCTGGTATACAGATGACACCCCAGTTCCTTACTCTCAAGAACAGAGAAATAATCCTCCTCTGCCTTGTCAAATTCTTCTTTGCCGACGTAGGAATTCCCTTTATAAACAGGAATCCAAATATTTTCAGGATTAAGGGATTGGCCTTTATTCGCTTCGGCCAGGGCGCGGTCATAATCTCTTTGGAGAAAATAGTCCCAAGATAATTCAAGCCGGATCACATCACTGTCATGAATATCCCGAATATATCCCTCAAGAACTTTTGTGGCGGTTTCATACTTTCCTTGAGCTCTATAAGGCTCTGCAATATTGATGTAAGGGAAAACGGATTCATCCTTACCTTTAATCTGGACATTGAAACACTTTATGGCTTGATCCCACTGCTCTGTATCAATGTAGAGAACGCCCAGGTTTGTGTAGGCAATAGTATCGTTTGGATAAAGATCGAGAAGCTTTTCATAAGCTTCAATAGCTTTGTCATAGGTTCTTTCTGAGTATCTGTAAAATTCTGCCTCTATGAGAAAACTCTCTCTGTCAGACAATCTGTCTTTGAGCTCAAAAGCTTTCTGGAGATATGTGTCCTTTTCAGAAAATAAGGCCAGGTTGTTGTAGGCCATGGCCATGCTTCTGTACGCCATGGCAAATTCAGGGTCTATGTCGAGGGCTTTTTCCATACATTGAATGCCTTTCCGGTATTCCCCCTTATGATGGAATTCCCTTCCCTCCACGTAATATTTATAAGCTTGAGGAGAGCTGGTAGTGATCTTTTCGAGCTCCTTGTCAATGTCTTGAGAGATATCTTCTTCGGAGAGTTTAAGGTCAGCTTTGATTCTTTTTGTGAGCTCATCCACCATGGAGAACACAGACTGTTCGCCTTTCCCCTCCACCCGGTCCGAACCTATGATATTGCCTGTACTCATCTCCTGCAGTGTGTATTCGATCCGAAATATATCACCGGCTTTGGATAAGCCTCCCAGCAGAATGTGGTTTGCTTCTCCCTCTGTGGCGACTTTCATCAGATCCTCTGAAGCATAGCTCTTTGCCTCAAGAAGATCGAATTTTTTTAAAAGACTGTACAATTTGTCTCCGCTCAGCACATTTATATACTTTGACTGGGATAGGTCGGTGATGATGGAATCCGAAAGAGCGCTTCTCCATATATCATAACCTTCATCTCCGGTGTTGTTTTTAAAATACATCACAGCAACAGATGGTTTGCCTGAAGTGGCTGGAGGAACAGCTCCTTTGTGGGAAAGAATCCGCCATAGGACCACAGCCGCAATGATGAGAGCTGCCGCGACCAATATGGGGATAAAGAGCTTTTTGAGACTGAATTGGACTGTGATTTCCCTTGAAGTGAGAGGCTTTTTTTGGGGAGCTGTTCGTTCTGTGGTTGGAATGCCCTCTTCTATCCTGGAGAGCTCAGAACGAACTTCTCCGGCATCCTGGTACCGGTTTTCCTTGCCTTTTTCCAAACACTTGAGAATAAGGCGGTCGAGGTCATCAGAGATCTGAGGATTTGTTTCCTTTGGGTCTTTGGGAGCCTCACTTTTATGTTTGACTCCCACGGCAAAAGGAGTGTCTCCCTCAAAAGGAAGTTGACCTGTAACCATCTCATAAAGGATAATGCCCAGCGAATAGATGTCCGAACGCTGATCTGTTTCTTTAGCTTCTACCTGTTCCGGACTCATATACTCGGGTGTTCCGATTATGACACCTTCACCTGTTATCCCCTTCGTTTCAAGGGAGTGGGCAATCCCGAAATCCATGATCCGGACGTTTCCGTCTTTATCGATCATGATGTTGTTGGACTTCAAATCCCGGTGTACCACTCCCAATTTGTGGGCTTCTGCCAGTCCCTCACAGATCTGCTTGCCTATAGAGATGGCTTTGCCCACTGTGAGCTGGCCTGACTGCCGGATAAAGCTTTTAAGGTCTTGGCCGGGGATGTATTCCATAGTGATGTAGTAGCTGGCTTTTTCTCTTCCCAGGTCAAACATGCCGCAGATGTTTTTGTGCCTGATTTTACGGGCGGTAGTCAGTTCATTCCGGAAGCGTTCGACTGTTTTTTTGTCCGAGGCGATCTCTGGTTTAATGAGTTTGAGCGCGATTTTTTCCCCGGTCTCTTTGTCCAGGACTTTATAGACCCGTCCCATCCCTCCTTTGCCCAGCTCTTCAATGATCTGGTAGCGGCCCGCAAAGGTGGAACCCGTAGTCAGTTCTTCTTTTGCCGTTTCTATGGTTTTGGTGTGGGCTGAAGCATCAACCTGGGGCAGAGGAGTTCCGCAGTCTTTGCAGAATCGAGAATCCTCAGGATTTTCGGTCTGGCAATTCGGGCATTTGACAGCCAACTTTTCCCCTATTCTTTGTTTGAACAAAAAATATCAGGGAATCTGGGAAAAGTCAATTGAAAAAAGCGGGGATACGTGCTCGCTCTCTGTCCCTTCTTCTCTGTGTTTGTAACCAAAATGATTTTGTTACGTTTATATTAAAAAAAGATCCTATGAATAAAAAAAGGGCCTTTCAAATTGAAAGGGCGGTGAACCAATGGCTTCAGAATTTCGCCTTCCGTGCGGATATCAGCTTCTGGATTTTTGCGTTTTCAGCCTGTCTGGCGTTTACGGTGGCTCTTCTTATTGTCAGCTTTCAGTCCCTGAAAGCGGCGCTGGCAGATCCTGTTGACAGCCTGCGCTACGAGTAAAAAACAGGGACACTTTACCTATTTACCCTATTTTTTTTGCCCATTAATCGAATCTATTCAGGCCTTCATTGACAAAACCAGACCATATCTGGTATGAATGAAGAGCAGGATGTAAAAAAGGGATAGACAGGAGAATATAAAATGAAAACATCCGCAAAGATGGGCCTGATTTTGGTCTGTTTGATTTTTTGTGTATCCACAGGATTTATATCAAGCAGTGACTCGGATATGCAGGATGCGATACTTGTGGTCACACTGAGCTACACCCATCCCCAAACTGGAGAAAAAGTCACATTCAAGACTGATTCCCAACAAACAAACGGCGCCGAATGGCCTGGCTCTGCAAAGAATTGGAGTGTGCCCCCCGGAGTTGAACTCACTATAGATATGGAGTACCAAAACTTAGGGGATAATCCCAGCAGCGATGGGTTCAGTGTTGACTTATGGTTTGACTGGAATAAAAATCAGTACCCGCCTGATACCGAAGACGCGGATTATGTGTGCTTAGAAGAGGACCCAGGGGATTGTCGCCGATTCACAAAAACCATCACCATCGAACCGGACTTTCCCGGAAAGGACGGGACAGGCATCTACAATATCGCGGCATGGGTGGATCGGTTCGATACTCAAACAGAAGTGTCCGAGGATAACAATTTCGTGGGGCCGATTCAAATCAAACCACTCCTTACTGTTATGAAGAAATCCGCAACGCTCAAAATAAGAAAAATCAAGCCTGTAAAGCCTGTTAAAAAGCTCCCCCTTCTCAAGCAGCTCATCAAACCAGAATTTCAGACCTTTCACTTCCAGCTCCAATCCTCTAAGGCCAAACAGAGCTTTTCGTTCGCACCCAACCAGCCTGCCAATGTCCACATCAAAATCGAATGGAGAAATGGGAATGTCCCAATCCAGGCCATTCTCAGGGATGAGACCCATGCCCGCATTTTGGACCGCACAAAGGGTAGTGCACCGCTCGATCTTCATTTCAAGCAGTTGAAAAAAAGCGGGATTGAAAAAATGTCGGTCCTGGTAAGCTCCAACAGCCCCGGCATCACAGCCGGCCGGATCATTGTCCGTTATTTGAAGTAAAAAGCAACTCGCAAATTTTGGCTATTTATTTTAATTTAAACTACTTCGGCCAGCCAAGCTGCCAATCACATATGATTAACCAAAAGGAGGGAAAAATGGATGTATGGACAGTTATAGGATACCTTTTACTGGGTGGCCTGCTCGGCGCTGTGGGCCAGTGCCTCAGAGTGGTCGTAGGTCTTAAAAAGAAACATGACGAAGCCGTCCAAAAGGGAAAACCCCTTAAAGAGCTTTTTGACAAAACAAAAATGTTGACCAGCTTTCTCATCGCTTTTATTGTGGGGATAGCAGCCGGGGTGCTGGGCATTGTCAATTTCATGGGACAGGCGATCACCAGTCAATTCATACTGACTCTGATCGGCATCGGGTATATGGGAACGGATTTTATAGAGGGCCTCCTCATCAAAAAAATCTATTAAAAGACCCCTGAAGTCTTCTCTTAAGCTGCCTTTTTATTTCCCAGTAAATAGTGATTAACAACAAACATGGCGCCTATTAAAAAGGGTATTCCAATCATGATGAGGGTGGGATACGCAATCCCTCCGTGACCGGCAATAATAAGATAAGTCGTAAATCCAACGATGCCCAGCATTAAAAGCATACCGCCTATATGTTCCCGTTTCCAGGCGATGATCAGAATAATAATCATTGCAAATACAGGTATGTTACCCATTAAAAGTGCTGCAAGGATATTCCAAAAGCCCTTTTCATACTGAAATGCCTCTATCGAAAACAGCGCCCAGAAAAGAATCAGCAGGATTAGTAGAATGCGTAAGATCCACGTAAGGTATCGGCTGCCTTTGTTAGTTGATTTTTTCATGATAACCTCCTTTTAATATACTAAAATAGATTCTTGCCTATTCGCCTCCACCTGATACCACCCTCAGGATTAAAAGAAAAATAGACCAGCTTAGCCCTTGCGACAACGTCATTAAGCGGAATCGGGCCCCAGTGACGCGAATCGAGACTGTTATCACGGTTGTCACCGAGGACAAAGCACTGCCCTTCAGGAACTGTAAAGCTCATGTCCTTTCTTTCGCTCCCCTTAATATAGGAGACAGCATAAGTTCCCGAATCCCCTTCCTCATATAAAGTTATGGTTTCCTTATTAGTATTTTCACCATGCCTATTCTCTAAATCCGGACCCTCTTTACTTGATATATTTTGTTCGTTCACATAAAGGTCCATCCCTTTTATTTCGATTTTGTCTCCGGGAAGGCCGATAATCCTTTTAACATAAGGTATTGTCTTGTCTTTTGGATACTTAAAAACAACCAGGTCACCTTTCTTTAAACCATGATTTTTTGCTGAATGATCGATTCTCCTGTTGGTCATGATTAAATCTCCGGGAAGCATCGTAGGAGTCATGCTTCCGGTTGTTATCCGATACGGTTGAGCAAGAAAACATATTTTAGACAGATCTGCAATTTGTCCTAGGGGGTAAGAACTCAGTAAAATGATGAGGAGGATGTAAATATAGAGCTTATTATAGAATTTCAACGCATAATCATTCCCGATTCGTTTAGCATCCTTCCAGGCATCTGCTGCTGCCCAGATGTATATGCCCAGACTGGTTATGATAGACAGAAGAAGAAAAAGGATCATCATTTGGCCGGAACCTAAGACACTTATTTGGAAAAATAGAAAAGGGATGATTGAATAGATTAAGAGTATGATGATCCCTTTCCTTGGTTTCCCGTTGTATACATGTCCCAAACCGGTTAAGAATAAAGATAGACCCAGAGCAAAAAGAGGTTTTCTTTTTTTGAACTTAATTTTTCTATCTTCCATCTTTCATCCTTAATTAACCATCATTCTTATATAAATGAAGTTGAGAAGCTGAATATTTTTAAAAGCCCAAAGACCAATCCGATTCCCACAAGCACCCATTGAACAGCTCTCGAATACAGTATCCTCTCAAGGAGAGGAAACCACTGATAAAAAGGATTGTCGCTCTTGGTTTCTTCCTCCCATATTTTGGCTACCACTCTGTCCGCGAAGCCAGGAGGTATCTTTGGTTCAATCACATCACGGACAAGGGAGTCCAATTCCGCAACTTGGGCTGCTATTTCAGAGCAGGCGCTGCAGGAAAGAACATGTTTTTTATCCTCTTGTCTCAATTCCCTGCCCCATGCAATATCTTCCTGGATAAGGCAACAGGGACGCTGCGAATTTTTCATAACACTTTCTCCTTTTCAAGAATTTGTCTCAAGATCTGTTTTCCCCGGAATACACGAGATTTTACAGTTCCCACAGGACATTCCTCGATATGCGCGATCTCTTCAAGCGATAGCTCTTCAAAATAGGATAGGACCACGGCAACATGAAGTTTTTCCGGGAGCTTGTTTATAGCATTTTGGACTTTGGAATACAGGTTGCGTTTTTCAACTATACCCTGTGGACTTTGTTCGAAATGATCTTGACTTCTCTCTATGGTACTGATGGGATGCTCCATCCTCCTCTTTTTTTTCACTTTTTCATTAATGGCGAGATTTCGGGCAATGGTGATGAGCCAGGAAGAGAAAGAAGCTCCCTTTTCCACATCAAAATCAGCAATATTTCTATAGGCTCTCAGGAATGTCTCCTGGGCAAGGTCTTCCAGGAGCTGAGTTTGAAATAAAAATTTTCCCAGAAAGGAAAAAACCATTCTTTGGTAACGTATGACCAGGAGTTTGAAGGCGTTCTTGTTGCCTTTTACGGACTGTTCAGCTAGAAAACTGTCATCCATGGACTCTTTTATTTTTCCCTTCTATATTGTTATACATTTGAGACAGTAAAAAGTTCCCTCCTATTTTAGATGTGTCTGATAAATTCATAAAAACGGAACGTCTGTGGAATTTATTGAGTTTTTAAATAAGAAATCATGATTTTACCGCTCATTACATATCACTCTTTGAAAATATTTTATTTACAATTTCTATTAACTCAAATTCAAAAATCGGTTTGCTTAGTGTTCCTTCATGTTTTGTTTTTTTCAGTCGGGTGGATCTCAATAGATCTGAATTGCTGCTTAAATAGACAATAGGGATACCCTTTTCCTTACGAATCATCTTTGCCGCATCAATACCGTCTAGGTTTCCTTTTAACTTGATATCCATGAGAATCAGGTCAAATCTTTTTTTTCTAGCTTTTTTTACAGCTTGTTCACCGCTGGAGACGATCTCAACATTATAAGGAAATTGAGATGTTAATGGAATTTTCAAATCAAGCGCAGTAATGTATTCATCCTCTGCTATGAGAATCTTTCTTTTTGGCATATTCATATCCCTTAAAGATAATTCTGAAAGTTGTCCAGTCATTTTGTTCAAGGGTTGCTGTTCCTTCGATTTGTTGGGCAAGGTTTTTCACTAAATTCAATCCCGACACTTCCGTACTGTCAAAGTCAACACCGGCAGGTAATCCGACGCCATTATCCCGGTAAATGAGCTCATAGGTTTCCTCATCTAACATATGAAATCTTACTTCGATTTTGCCTTTTCTATCACCCGGAAAAGCATGCTTGATCGAATTGGTGAACAGCTCGTTAATGATAAGAGCTGTTGGAATGGCGGTATCCAACCCAAGGATCACATTTTTAACGTCCAGTTTCAAACTGACCCGCTGGCTCAGGCCGGATGATTGATAGATATCATTCAGGACATCTTCCAAATATTCCTTATAATCGATACTGGCAAAATTTTTCGTGTGGTACAGTTTTTCATATACTCTTGCCATCATAAAGATGCGATTCCTGCTCTGGTCAAACAGACTGAGAATATGATCATCGGTGATCTTTAGTGACTGCAGATGCAGTAAGCTGGCAACGAGTTGGAGGCTGTTTTTCACCCGGTGATGGATCTCGGTCAGGAGCATTGTCTTTTCCCGCAGCTCCTTTTTTAGTTCTGCTTCCGCCTTTTTGCGTTCGGTTATGTTGCGGACTATATTTAGAATGGCAGGTTTGCCCCGATAGGTAACGGGACTGGAGCTGATTTCCACCGGAATGATTTCACCTTGCTTGGTCCTGTGCTCGGTCTCAAAGACCTTTTTTTCATCTGATTTCATGCTTTTGATTAATTTGGCGATTTCATCTGCACTCAGATGGGAATCGATATCGACCGGTCCCATAGTCAGTAATTCTTCTCTGGAATAGTCTAAGTTCCTGACGGCCGCATCATTCACCTCCACGAATTTTCCCTCAAAATCGATCACAGAGGCCGTATCGTTCATCCCGTCAATCAACTGTTTGTATTCTTTATTTGAATTTTTCATTTTAAGCGCCTCATAGATTTTTTATGATGACGGGTGAGTCAAAGCGTTAAATTCTTTTCCCTCTATTAAGCTGTATCATATATGATACACGTAGAAAACACATTACGTCAACCAGAAATCGCATAGAAAAAAGTCTATTAAAAAACATCTATCTCTTTATGCCTCCGGACTTGCGTAACGATCGGCCCTTTGACCGCAAATCCTAGCTATCCGATTATTTGGGTTTTTTTATGAAAGCTTGACATGGATTTTTTGCCCTGATATAAACAATCATAATGTTAGGGATTACTGTTCGAGCAAACAAAGCAGAAAACCAACATAAACCAAATAAGGAAATTCATATCTATAAAAGGAAGATGAAATGAAAAATAGCAAAAATCTTTACATTTTAATTGGCTTACTTCTTTTGTTGGGATTATCGCTTAATGTCTATGCAAGGGAACCCGAACATAACCAGGTGATTATTTATGAACACACCAATTACGAGGGGTCATACATTGTTCTCAGTTATGACAAGACCGTCAACAGCGTCGGTTCTTGGCACACGGACTCCGGAAAAAGCTGGAACGATAAGATCAGTTCAGTGAAAGTGGGAAAACATGCCAAACTCATACTCTATGCAGACAACTTGACTCACAACAACGGCGGCGCATCAATTGTATTTCAGGGAAACTGCAGTTCCATAAAAAAGATATCCAAGTTGAGTTCATATGGCTGGAACGACCGGGCCACTGGGCTTAAGGTACGAATGGCGGATTGTTACAGATAAAATAACACGCAAGAGGAAGGCGCTGGAATTTTAATTTACTGATCTCTATTATTTCGCTGCGATCATGGATATTTCGACTTTCGCATCTCTTACGAGTCCGGCCACCTGGACACACGCCCGCGCCGGAGGATCTTCGGGAAAAAAGGCGATATACGCTTTATTCATCTCTGCGTAATCTTCAAGGTCTGCCAGATAAACCGTGCACCTCACCGCATCACTGTAATCCATATTGGCCTGGCGAAGAATAAGACCGAGATTTTCCAGGCATTGTTTTGTTTGTGCCCCCACATCCTGAGGCAGTTCATTGGTCTCCGGGTCCATACCAATAGAGCCTGATAGGAATAAGAGATCCCCGAATTTGACGGCTGGGCTGAAAGGGCGTCCCTCAGCTTGCTCCATCTTAATGACTTCTTTTTGAACAGCCTCCTGCTCAGGTTCGGTCGCCTCTTCAGTCTGGCAGAAGCTAAAGGAAAAAATAAACACAATGATTAAAACAAGGATTCCTATGGGTATTTTTTTCATTACTCCCTCCTGAAAGATGATGCCTGAATTAAATATCAATTGGCAATGAATGTCAATTAAGCAAAGCAATCCCGTCCCCCCTCTGTCACTGCGATGTTTTCATCGTACGATCGTCATTGCGAGTTTCCAAAGGAAAAGAAGCGATCTCCTCCTTAATTGAAAGAATATGAGTGATTCATCGGTTCCTTACTTTTCTATAAATATCACGCCTGTGACCTATTTTAATGACCCAAACAGTCAATATATTATCCTTTATTGAATAGACAATGCGGTAATTTCCCTGCCTTATTCGATACAAATCCTGATCAGATAGCTTTTCATGTCCTTGAGGTCTTGGATTTTCAGAAAGTGATTCAATTTTTTTTATAATACGCTTTAAGTCTTTATCAGGTATGTTTTTTATATCTTTGAGTACGGATTTCTTGAAATATATTTTATATGCGGCCATCTTTTTTGAGCTCTTTAAGAACATCTTTAAAGGGGATCAAAGGCTCGTTGACTCTCTTTTCAAAGGCAGCCAAATCCTCCGCATCTTCGGCAAGAGCCATTCTGACAGCTTCGTTTACTAGTTTGGACATGGACTTGGAGGTCTCAATGGATTTGATCTTTAAGGCTTTATGCAGGGCCGGGTCAAGATATATGGTTGCCCGTTTTGATAGGGTGTTCATAAAAACCTCCTTTTATGATTCAATGGCATTATAACATTATAACGTTATAATGTCTATTACGCAAAGGGGAGTTAATCATGATTGCATAATTCGGTTCTTCCAATTTGACTCCTCCCCTTATCCTGCGCAATCAGATAAACAATCCATTCGAGTTTTCTTTTTCGAATAGTGCTACTAAATGAAAAACAACTTGCGATTAGTATCCTGTCTTCCTCATAAGAAGTCAATTGACGAAGGCAGTAGAGTACAATTTATTAAAATAATTGGATTATAATCCACGAATTTATATAAATTACTTGCATTAGGCTCCGAAATTTGCTATTTTAAGAAGCAAAAGGACATGAAGATACCACGCGCTATCCAATCTAATATCTTAAAAAAACTCCAACCCAATAAAGTAGTGGTCATCTATGGTCCCAGACAAGTGGGAAAAACAACCCTCCTTCATCATATACTGCCACAACTCAAAGAAGATTACGTGTTCCTATCAGGAGAGGACAGAACTGTTCAGCCCTGGCTTGCCAGTCAATCCATAGAAAAACTCAGAGAAAATATAGGCAAGAAAAAGATTTTAATCATTGATGAGGCTCAAAAAGTGCCTGAAATCGGCTTAAATCTAAAATTGATTGTCGATCATATAAAGGGTATCAAAGTTTTGGCGACAGGTTCTTCTTCATTTGAACTGGCTCATCAGGTGGGTGAACCCCTGGTAGGGCGGAAATGGCAGTATTATCTCTATCCCATAGCCCAATTGGAGATGAACCAACTTGAGGCGCCGTATCAAACCAAAAGCCGGCTTGAATCGCGGTTGATTTATGGAGCCTATCCTGAAGTAATAACCACAAAGGATGTGGCTTTGAAACGGGAGCTGCTGAATTCAATCGTGGACAGCTATCTTTACAGGGATATATTAGAACTAAACGGCATTAGAAAGCCGCGCAAGATTATCGACGTTTTGAAAATGCTGGCATTTCAAATCGGCAGTGAGGTCTCTTTAAGCGAATTAGGGAATAACGTTAATATGGATCTAAAAACCATAGAAAAATACCTTGATCTGTTAGAGAAAGTCTTTGTTATAAGAAAAGTTAACGGCTTTTCCAGAAACTTGAGAAAAGAAATAACTAAAAATTCCCGCTATTACTTTTTTGATAACGGCATCCGAAACGCTCTTATCAATAATTTTAATGATTTGAAGACCAGAAATGATATTGGACAGCTGTGGGAGAACTATTTGTTTATGGAGCGGATCAAAAAACAGCACTATCAAAATATCCTTGTGAACCGGTATTTCTGGCGAACGTATACTCAACAGGAAATTGACTTAGTTGAAGAAAGAGAGGGCAAACTCTTTGGGTATGAGTTCAAATGGGGAAGTAAACTAGGTAAACATCCCACAGAATGGCGCAGAGCTTATCCGGGAGCTGAATATAAAACCATAAATCAGGACAATTATTTGGATTTTATAACCTGAACCTATTTCCGGTTGTTTGCATATTACCCATCAAAATAGGACAAAATGCCTATTGACTAAAACTCCTGCACAAGGTATTCGTATATAAAATGGAGACCAATGATGAACGTAGTTGAAATCGAAAACGTGACAAAGACCTTCGGCTCGGTCACAGCTGTGGATGAATTGTCCCTCAATGTCCCGAAAGGGTGCATTTACGGTTTCATCGGGCCCAATGGGTCAGGAAAAACCACCACTCTGCGGATGATCATGAACATTTTCTACCCGGATTCAGGGGCCATACGAACGTTCGGTGAGAAAATGAAAGGGACCAGTACCGACCGCATCGGCTATCTCCCGGAAGAGCGGGGCATGTACAAGAAGATGAAGGTGCGCGACCTCCTCAAGTTTTACGGGGAACTCAAATGCGGACATAAAGTGGACAAAGACGTGGACTACTGGCTTGAGCGGCTGGAACTCAGCGATTGGAGCCAAAAAAGAATCGAGACCCTGAGCAAAGGGATGGGGCAGAAGGTCCAGTTTATCTCGACCATTGTGGCCAAACCCGAGCTTATCATCCTGGACGAACCTTTTACGGGTCTGGATCCGGTCAATGTGGAAGTGATCAAAGACGCTGTTCTTGACCTCAGGTCCGATGGATCCACAGTGATCTTCAGCACCCATGACATGAATGTGGCTGAGAATATGTGCGATTTCATATTCATGATATTCAAAGGACAAAAAGTCCTGGACGGAACTCTGGCATCGATCCAGAAAAATTACGGAAGCGACACGCTCCGCATCCGGACAGAAGGCGGAAGATCCTCCCTGGACAACATAGAAGGCGTGGATAAGATCACAGACTTCGGAAAACTCCAGGAGCTGCGTATCCACCCGGGATTCGATCATCAAAAAACACTGAGCCAGATCATGTCCCGCACTCAGGTCTACAGCTTTGAACTGGCCACGCCCACGCTGTATGACATTTTCCTCAGAATTGCCGGGCCCGAAGCCGAGGAGCACTCCGATGCGTAAAACACTGAGATTCATAAAACGGGAATATCTGGCAGCAGTCAAAACAAAAGGATTCATTATCATGCTCGTCCTGATGCCGGTGATGATGGGAGGAAGCGGCATTGCCATGTATCTCCTTCAAGGCCAGGTGGACACAAAGGATAAACATGTGGTCATCATAGACCGTGCCGGGATCGTGACAGACATGGTCCTCAAGGCAGCCGAAGAACGCAATGCGGCCGCTGTTTTTGATAAAGAGACCGGGAAAAAGGTCCAGCCTGCTTATGTGTTCGAAGCAGCCAAGCCCAATGTCTCAGATCCGCAGACCCAGAGGCTGGAGCTTTCAGAACGCATACGCAAAGGGGAGCTTCACGCCTTTTTAGAGATAGGCCTGAATGTGCTTCATCCTGAGGGTGATGAGAGTACATTCCAGATCAAATACCACGCAGAAAATGCGGCTATCGACAGTGTCCGAAACTGGCTGGACAACACGATCAATCCCTACCTCCGCAGGATCCGCCTGTCAGAGGAGGGGATCGAAGGACCAAAAGCCGATGAGATCATGACCTGGATCCGGGTGGAGCCTATGGGATTGGTCTCCGTAGATGAAGAGACAGGCGCGATCAAGGAAGCCAGAAAAACCGGCGAACTTGAGGCTATCCTCGTGCCGATCGTGCTTTTTTTCCTGATGTTCATGCTGGTGATGATGGGGGCCATGCCCCTTCTCCAGAGCACCATGGAGGAAAAAACACAGCGGATAGCCGAAGTCCTCCTGGGCAGTCTCCAGCCCCATCAGTTTATGACGGGTAAAGTCGTGGGAGGCCTGCTCGTTTCTTTGACCGGAGCGCTGGTTTATGTGTTTGGCGGCGTCTTTTTTATGGGAAGGATGGGATTGACAGATTTTATTCCCTTTCATGTGATTCCCTGGTTTTTTACCTTCCTCGTTCTGGAGATCGTCATGGTGGGTTCGATCCTGGCTGCAATCGGTTCGGCCTGCAATGATCCCAAGGACGCCCAGAACCTGACTTTCCCGGCCATGATCCCGGTCTTTTTGCCCATGTTCGTTTTCATGCCCATTTTGCAGGAACCGACCAGCGCTTTTGCCACGTGGCTGTCCCTGTTCCCCCTTTTCACACCCATGCTCATGGTCATCAGAACAGCCTCACCTGTGGGTATCCCCGCGTGGCAGCCCTGGGTTGGACTGGCAGGAGTTCTGCTCTTTACTGTTTTTTTCGTGTGGATCGGAGGACGGATATTTCGTGTCGGCATTCTTATGCAGGGCGGCCCTCCCAAGCTTTCCAATATGATCAAATGGGCTTTCCGCGGGTAATTTGCTGTCATTGCGAGCGAAGCGAAGCAATCTCATTTATTTCTTAATTTAATTGCTTTTATTTAATTTTAATGCTATTATTACTAAAAATTAATTAATAATAACATTATTAAAATTAAAAATGTGGCAGAAAAAGTATTACCATCGCTTTCTTATTGATCAGCTGAAAAAATGGATTGATCGTAGGGAAATTTATGCAATCAAAGGACCACGCCAGTCAGGAAAAACAACCCTGCTGAAGATGGTTAAGGAATATTTGATAGAGAAAAAAAGAATTAATCCTGACAATATTATTTTTTTAACGTTTGAAGATAGAGATATTTTAGAGAAATTCTCTGAGGATCCAAAGGAGTTTGTCCGTAGTTATATAGGCCAAAAAAACAAGGAGCGTTTTTATTTTCTTCTAGACGAATTTCATTATGTGGAAGAAGGCGGCCAAAAATTAAAACTTCTTTATGACCTTTTTGAAAACATAAAATTTATCATAACAGGTTCTTCATCATTGGAGCTAACAGGAAAAACAGCGAAATATTTAGTGGGAAGAATGTTTTCTTTTTATCTGCCTCAATTAAGTTTTGCTGAGTACATCAATATTAAATCTCAACAAATGAATAATGTCTATACCGAGAGAAAAAAATTAATCAGGGATTTTATCATTTTCGGTAAGGATTTCAGGCTGGAAAGAGATATTTTCAGGTCAGATTTTAAAAAGCATTTTGAAGAATATTCCCTATTTGGGGGATATCCGGAAGTGATAAAAACAGAGGATTTAGAAACCAAAAAGGTTATATTAAAAAACATTTATGAAACCTATGTAACAAAAGATATTATAGAGCTTTTAAGGTTAAACAAAGTTTCAAAGTTGAGGAATATAGTCAAACTCTTAGCTACAAGAATAAGCAGTCTCCTCAATTTTAACGATCTTTGTAATGATTCCAACGTTTATTTTAAAGAGCTTAAAAATTTTCTTTCTATACTTGAAGAAACCTACATTATATATCTTTTAAAACCCTTTTATACCAACAAGGCAACAGAGCTAAGAAAAAATCCCAAACTTTACTTCATGGATACAGGTTTGAGAAATTTTGCTATAGATAATTTCAAAGGAATTCCATTAAGAACAGACGGAGGAAACATTATAGAAAATGCAGCTTTTGTCCAGCTTCATATCAATTTTCCTGAGATTCCGCTTAAATATTGGAGGACCTTAGCAAAAGCAGAAGTTGATTTTATTTTGGAAAGAGAAAAAGATTTGGTTCCCATAGAAATTAAATACGCGAATCTTTCAGTGCCCAAAATAAGCCGGAGTTACAGAAGTTTCCTGTTAAAATATAAACCGCAAAATGCACTGGTTCTTACCCAGGGGTTTTGTGGACAAATTAAAGTGAATTCATCTAGGGTCAAATTTGTCCCGATCTGGTACCTTTGAATAAATTCACTCTCACTCCAGGTCCAGAGCCATGATGAAGCGTTCTCTCGGGTCATTAAAAAAGATTTTTTTCGGGTCAAACTCGTAAGGATCCCAATCGTCCATCTCCCAGCTATCTCCATAGTCATAGCAGTAAACAACCCTGTCTTTAGGATTTATAAAAAAGTCCTTAAGGGGAACTTCAGTTGAAACAAGCCAATCTTTATCCATATCCCATGGCTTCCACCATGGACATTCGATATGGGCGATCTCTTCAAAGGTGCCAATACCGGGGATTCTGAAGCAGTGGAGGTGATAATCCAACCAGCTCATGGCATCCTGAAGAGCAACATGAAGGTCATAGAATGTGTAACTCTCGGGGATCTGGATTCTTCTCCAGACCGGTGGTTTGGTATCCAGCAAAGTGCACTTGAATTGATAAACGTTTGTGAACGGCCTTTTTCTGGGAACTGTCAATTTTTGAATAACAGTGTCTTTGCCTAATTTATGCTCGATTTCTATGATCTGTGTGGAGGGACTGATGATATTTTTATCCTTGCCGGGTTTTTTTGGTTTTTTGCTCATTTTTGCCGCGATTATTTTACTTTACTTCTTTGTGAAAAGGAAGCCAAAGGTGGTATTTAGTAGGGAAGCCAACTGAAACGGTCAAGCTTGAGCAGGCCTATTTTAAAGGCTGTTGCGTAAAATTTATATAAATTATTTGCATTAGCTATGGGAGCAGGACAATTATAAGGATTAAAAGGGAGATCAATTGTGAGTCGATGATCTGGTATTATTATATTTCTGGTGAATCCAAGGCCTTATAAATTCTTGAGAGCATTGTTTTGTACCCGCACAATTCCCTTCGATGTGGTTTGCTTCTTGAGATATGCATTAGGATCGTGCTCGAGCGCTCCCTGAGGGAGGAACGCCCATAGCTGCCCGAGATCCTGTTTTATACGTTCATGGTAGAAGCTCGGAATCTTGGTCGTTTCACCCTCAAAAAATCGTCGCAAATTGACATCGGTGTCGAGCATTTTACGGATCATTCTTTGATACTTTAACCTTCCGAATCCCTCCGACGACACTGCGCTCAACACATTCATCCAGCCCGGAATTGTGGAGCCCTGGGCGGCAAACCGGCGGCGGATACTACGCCACGAGAAGGAAGACCTCAAGAGATCGATGATGTGGTCGTACAGCTCGATCCAGATATAATTCAAAGGCCGTACGTTCATGGCCTGGAAGTTGTTTAGAAAGTGGAACGGGAAGGGAAGGACCCGTCCTGCTCGCTGCAATTCAAGGTTTAGAGGTGCCGCTTCGCCGAATGCCGTTAACAGGCTGAAGCCCGGGAATGCGCCGGGCACAAGCTCCAAGAACAGTTTAGTAAGCTCGAAAGGTTCGGCTCCTAGGTCCGTATCAAGGCCGAGGATGAAATTCGCCCGGACGTAGGGTATGTACCGAAGGATAACGTTCATATGTTCAGCCACATAGCGGACTTTCTTCTCGCCCATCCGTGTTCCCGATTTCGACTTGTTGCATAGGTCGAACCACGATTCTATGCCAGGCAGGATGGCCTTGAATCCGTTTCGCTGCAATCTCCGCAGTCGAGACTCGGAAAGCAGAGAAAGGCTGCTTTCCGCGACGAAGTCGATACTGTTTGGTGGTACGGCCTCTTCTATGGCGTCCATGCACTCATCAAATCGAACACCGAAGTTGGGATCGTGCCATCCTGCCCGCGGGTGCTTCATCTTCTTCAGCAGAAAACGTAGATCTACCTTCATCTGCTCGAAGTCGAGCGGAAAGAAATCGACTTTGGAGTCGATGCAGAAGTTGCAGGCGTAAGGACAACCGAAACTCCCTATGAGCGGGACGAACTTGATAGCTGGGGCCTTTCTAATCGTCGGCTCGATGAATTCCCACCGCTCCTCAACGCTTGGCATGTCGTTGGGTTGCTGTTTCGCAGTGAGATGGACTCCAAGGGGCCTGTGCGGCGCATAATCTTGAAGAAGGTCGTGCAGAAGCTGTTTGTCGGTAAATCCGAGGACATAATCGAAGTATTTACAGGCATCTTCCGGATAGCACCGTGCGTGCGGTCCTCCAAGCACGGTCACCGCGCTGCGCTGCCTGAACAAATTGCTGAGTGCGTAGGATAGCTGCGCAGCCTGGGTAAAGGCGCAAATAAAGACAAGATCGATGTCGGCCGGCAGCTCCTCTAAAAGATTCTCAAACCCAGTGTAACAAACAAACTTAATGTCGTGACCGGCTTGCTTGCACCACACCGCAATAACTTGTGGCATGATGCTTGCAAGGCTGGGATTCATAACCCTGGCATAGAGGGCTCGGGTAGGCCCCTTTGTCACAAGGTCAAGGATAGCGATTCTTAGTTTGCGCAAAGATATTTCTGTCAGAATTACTGATGGGAAGTTTATATCACAGAAAAAATTTAAATTCAAATATGTAACAACAACATGACAACGGATCTTTTTCTTTTAATTATGGCTTTCCCTCTTTCCTTTTTGCTGTTCTTCTTTTTTCTCTTTTTTCTCTCTTTTCAATCTGCTTCTCTTTTCTCTTGCGTTCTTCTATCCTATGTTTTTTTGTTTGCTTTCTTTTCATTTCCCCTTTTCTATAGCCGGATTATGTAATCCCAAGACTGCATTTAAGTCTTGCACCATATCTCTAGATTCTATAGTGTTATCAAGTCTGACCTTGTCCTTTACTCTTTATTCCTGCCAAATTGAGCCCAGAAGAGAACTGGGGCAAATGTTAATAAACACCAATAGAAATTATACCTCTACGCTGACCAAATTACTTTTTTTCGATTAACTCTAGAGTAAATCTCTTTTTCAGCTTCATTCCAGCAGCACCGAGAATAACTCTAATGGCTTGAGCATGGCTCCCCTGTTTTCCAATAATCTTGCCGGCATCTTCAGGAGCAACTTTTAATTCAATGATAGAGCTCTGTTCCCCGTCCAATTGGGAAACCTGAACCTTGTCCGGATTGTCCACTAATGATTTGGCAATCAATTCAACGAGTTCTTTCACAGTAACCTCCTTTAATATTTTGGAATAAAGTACTTATTTTCAATAGCCACTTATAAAAGGCTTGAGTTTTCGGCTATAACTTGGCTGCCTCAATTTCCTCAAGGCTTTCTCTTCGATCTGTCTGATTCTCTCCCGCGTAACTTTGAATTGCTGACCAACCTCTTCAAGGGTATGTTCATTACCGTCTCCTAATCCGAATCTCATTTTTAAAATAGTTGCTTCTCTATGGGTATGGTTTTTCAATGCTTCTTCAATTTTCTCTCTCAAATTAATTTGAATAACTGTATCGGGAGGAGAAGGAATGACTTTATCTTCGATAAAATCACCAAGGTGGCTGTTCTCTTCTTCCCCAATAGGTGTTTCAAGAGAGAAAGGCACTTGGGAGATTTTCATTATTTTATGTACTTTATAGATTGGCAGATCCATCTTTTTCGCAATATCTTCACATGTGGGTTCTCTACCTTTTTCCTGGACAAGGCTTCTCGAAACTCTATTTAACTTGTTTATGACTTCATTCATATGAACAGGAATTCTTATCGTCCTTGCCTGGTCAGCAATGGCACGAGTTATTCCCTGTCTTATCCACCAATGTGCATAAGTTGAAAATTTATACCCTCTTTTATATTCAAATTTATCCACTGCTGTTATTAGGCCCATGTTTCCTTCCTGAATTAAATCAAGAAACTGTAGTCCGTAGTTGCTGTACTTTTTGGCAATGGAAACCACTAATCTTAAGTTAGCTGTGATAAGCTCTTTTTTCGCTTGATCGCTGATTTTCTTCCCTTTAGAGATGACACAAAGTGTTCTTCTTAAACCGTGGGAATCAAGTCCGATCTCTTTCTGAAATTGCCTCAGAAGCTTGTTGATTTCTCGAATTTTCTTTTTCGGTTTCTCTTTTTCTTTTTTAGTTGCGTCTTGAGAAATTGATTTCTTCAGCTTTTCTTTTGTTTCTTCTGTTTCGTCTATAACTTTAAGTTTATTCTTGAGATCCTCAATAATCATTTCTCTGAATCTTTCACGGAGATTAAGTCCTCTGATGAGACAGCTCATGTTGACTATGAGACGCTTTCGGGTGAAATTATTTTTATTTCTCGAAGGGATGCTCTCCAGCCGGGAATTTATCTCTCTGATTTTCTTGATTTTATCCGTAATATCTGATATTTTTTCTCCCAGGTTTCCCTTTGCGTTATTATTCTTGCTGGAGCCAAAAATCCTGTCAATAATTTCCGGCTCCTCCCTTATCTTCTCTTCTATTGAGAGAACTTTTGTAAGGACAAATCTTGTTTTGGAAATTGCCTTGATCGTAGTCTTTTCGCCTCTTTCAATTTCTATGGCAATAGCTAACTCTTCATCCCGTTTTAAGAGCGGGATATTGCCCATATCCTTAAAATAGAGCTTCAAAGGATCGGTGGTTTTTTCCAGATTCTTGTACAAAAAAAAGCCGCTCTTTCTTTTTTTAGGAGGAATCTCTGTATGTTTATTGAATATTTTTATCCCACGCTGATCCATAGAGCTTAGAAAATCATCAAAACTCTTTCCAGTATTCATAGCCTCTTAGAAGGATTTCTTTACTTCGTCAAAAAAAGATATCCTTATTTCTCTCCTTTTTAAAATAAACTTATGAGTTTTGTCTTTTTCAATTCTTTTGACTAGAATTATAGTAGTGTTTACGAATTTGTAGATACAAATGGGTATGTCTGACAACCCTTAAATATGCTTCTATGCAAAATTTGGGTGTGATCTTGAAAATCCGAGTGCAGCTTATCAGAAGCGTCTTTTACCTCCAAATCCACCTCGGCGGTCATCACGAGGACGAGCCTCGTTGACCTTAAGGGTGCGCCCCTTCAAATCTTTCCCATCAAGCCCGGAGATTGCGGACCTAGCTTCTTGATGGTTGGGCATCTCCACAAATCCGAATTCCCTCGAATCACCGGTGTGCTTATCCGTGATGATTTTAACAGATGCGACCTGCCCGAACGCTTCGAAAGCTTGGCGCAAATCGTCTTCGGTGGCCTCCCGTAATAAATTGCCTACGTAAATATTCATTCTGACTTCCTTTTAATATTGGACTTTTCGTAAGGGGGGATTTTGTGTTTGATTGTTGAAATTTTCCCTGATCCCTTATGATTTCGGCCTGTTCTTACTAATGGACAGGTATCTTCGAAGCAATAGATAATAGCACATTACTGACTTCCCGTCAATGAGTTGTACTCGTTCAATACATTAGTGACACTTGTCATTTTGTTTATTCAGCCACATTTGATAATATTCATTTGGGGTTAAGTAATCAAGGGATTGATGAGGTCTAATGTAGTAATATCCACATACAGCCATGCGGTTCAAAGCCAAAAAAGATTATATCCGTCTTCTCAGAGCCCAGAAATCCGATCTCAGCAAAGAGGCATGAAACTTTTTTTCAGAAAAGGGAATATACCAGAGGCCTTGACCTCTTTAATCAAAGAGGAAGCATTGGATGGATAAGGTAACCGTCACCATTTCCCTTATAGAGCCTCCGCCTATCCCGAACATCCCGCTCATAAATCCAGCTGCAAAGCCAATCAATAAGCCTGTGATGAGTAACATGATTCTTCTTATTTTTTGGTTGTTTATTATACCCAATCTGAATCTGAAAACATAGATAAATTGGTGATTTCAGAGCTGAAGGTTTATCAAATGTCTCATCCGCATCATTCCCCTTTAGAAAATCCCAAGACCTGGCAGTTTTCAATATCCGGTTCGATTTCCTCACTTCCCGGCTGAAGAGGACCCATGACCCTTGGCTTAAATCTGTGGATCTTTGAGTTCCAAGTCTTCTTTGTTGACAAAGACAAATAATAAATCTAGAATATGATTAATAATGATAAGAAAAGATTAATAAACATAATTACAGCAATCGTAGTAAATGGAACGATTGGAGAGACAAATGAAAATTGAAATTGATAGGAAGGCAGATGCCGGATATATCAAGCTGTCCAATAAAAAAATAAAAAAAACTGTATCCGTATCAGATTACTGCAATGTGGATATTGATTCTGAAGGCAGAGTGGTTGGGATTGAATTATTATTTGTCAGTCAATACATGGATGACTTTAAACTATGGTTTGATTTATCCAATACAGCAGAATATCTGAATAAATCCCCCATAACCATCAGACGATGGGTCAAAGAAGGTAAAATTCCCTATTACAAACTGGGGAAGGAATATCAATTTATTAAAGAAGATATTGATGGATTTATAAAGGAAAATAAAAAGGGTAAATAAATAAACCGCCCCCAATTTTTATTTACTCAGCTCTCTTCATTTCCAGGATTCTGTCGACCCTAAAATTCCTGTCTTCACTGCGCAGGTAACAATGAGCTTCCACCCCTATAAAAGTCCAGTCTTTATACTGAAGCTCCCCCACATAATAAGGCTTGATGACTCTTTTTGATTTCTCATCTTTTGATTTGAGATACACGATCTCCAGTTTTTTGTTTTCCTGAATCGCCTTTTGGATAAAATCAACTTTCCGCTCAAGCGGCATTTTCTCATCGGAAAGACTGTACTGATATTTGGTCAGAAAATCAATAATCCTCCAATCCATAAACACATGTTTTTTTTGGATTTCTTTTTTTAAAACAATTCCTTCCAGGGAGGTGCACCGGCTCAACGCCACGTACATCTGGCCGGGAGAAAAAGTCCCTTTTCCAATGTCAATGACCAGCCTGTCAAACGTCTTTCCCTGGCTTTTGTGGATGGTGATGGCCCAGGCAAGACGGAGAGGATACTGGGTGAAAGATCCCACAGTCTCTGTCCCCAGTCTCCCTGTGTTCTCATTGTATCTATACTCAAAAATTTCCCAGGTGAAGGGTTCCACATCCACCACACTCCCGTCACTAAGCTCCACTTCAATCACATCCGGACCCCCTTCAACAGCATAAACATCCTTGATTTTGCCCACACTTCCGTTCACCCATCTTCCTTCGGAATCATTATTCAGCAGCATCACCTGAGCATGGATTTTGAGGGATAAATTCTTTTCTGTGGGCAGTTCCCGGTCTTGAAAGACTCCACGGATCTGGCCTTCATAGGAAAAAAGATCTCCTTTTATTTTTTGAAGCTGCTCCTCATTGATTTCACGAGCCTGTTTGTTGTAAGGAGTGAGATAAACATAAAATTCATTCTCAGAAGGTTCGAACGAAGAATTGCATCTATCATTCAGCACTTCCAGAAAGTCTTGGGTTATGGTCTTATTCCGGATAGCGTTCAGGATGTCAATAAACCGCTCATCTTTCTGCCTGTAAACCCGGATCAGTTCGATAAATTCCATGTCCAGATCCTGAAACACACGGGAAGAAAAGAAATAAGGGGTTTGATAATAGCCTTTGAATATCTCTCTTTCTTTCCCTTTAATAACCGGCGGAAGCTGGTACAAGTCGCCGATAAAAACCATCTGCTTTCCCCCAAAAGCAAGATTTTTGCTGCCGCAGTTCAGGCGCGGTGATGAACAAATGGCGCCGTGTGTTTTTCATCACATTCAGGGCTTTTTTGAATTCCGGATTGATCTCGATTCCCTGAAACGGATCAACCGGCTTTGATTTCTTTTTCTTCATCTGTGGATACCGGTAATAACCATGAAATATAGGTCATTCCTCAGAAGAAGTCAATTAAAGAGGAGTAGGGATGATGCCCCTAAGTTAAAGGGAATCGGAAGGCAAGATAGAGGGGATAATTGTGCATCTTTGCTTTTTCATTAAACTCAAGATTTCTTGCGCTTATTCGGGTTCTGTAAGGCACATCGTATTTCTTGGTAAAAACATTAAGACTCTTCAGTTTACCTGAACGCCCTGATTTAACTTCGATAGGAAATACCCGGCCATCAATCTCTCTGATAAACTCAACTTCAGCAGTATTGCTCATCCATGAATAGAGTTGTCCGCTTCCCGAACAAATGAATTCCTGTGCCACGAAATTCTCACAAAAAGCGCCTTTAAATGTTGCAAAAAGATCACCTGCTTGATAGAAAATGTTTTTCGGGCTCAAGCCAGCCAGTGCCCCCAATATTCCTATATCGAACAGATACAGCTTAAACCTGTTTTCTTTGGTAAAGGCTTCCAACGGAACTTCCCCTGAGTTAGTGATTTTCACTTTAATAAGAAGGCCAGCTCCGCAGAGCCAGTCTATAGGAGATTGAAGCTGTGAGAAGCGTACTTTATTATAGATATCTTTTGCTTTAAACTTTTTATTCTCTCTGGCAAGCTGTGATGGGATGGATTCAAATACAGCCACAATATCATTTCCACGAACCCTTCCTGAGTATTTCGAAAAATCACTCATATAGGATGTTATTAATTCGGATTGTTTTTTTCTGACTTCCAGAAAAGCCTCAGCTCTTCTCTTTGTAGAATTTGCATATGTTTTAACAGCTTCGGGCATACCTCCGACAACATAATATTCTTTGAGCCGCTCCATGAAGTGCTTATGAATGGATTCCGGGAGACTGTCTTTTTTGGAAATCGAGCGGAGTTTTTTAAAGCTTTTATTATCGCCCAAGGCGAGTAGAAATTCTTCAAAATGATGCAAATAATTACAATTATTAATAGGAATAAATGTAAAAAATGACATTTTATCCCACTTATAATGTCTATTACGCAAAATGCATTACGCATGATGGATAGCTGTCTATATATTAGACGCATACAAAGAGCCCTCTTATCAAAAAAATATCAATTATGCTTTATGCTTGACCTTATCTTTTTTTCTGTGATATGTTCATTCCAGATGGCTAAAAAATCCATAACCCGGAGAAATTTTATAAAGTCCTCAGCTTCTTTGGTTGCCGGGATATCCATAGGCACTTCCTGGCGATGCCGCCCTTCCAGAGGGCCAAAGAAACCCCCGAATCTGCTGGTTGTCCTGCCGGATCAAATGAGAGCGCAGACTCTGGAATTTATGCAGGAAGACCCCTCCATCACCCCTTGCCTCAATCAATTTGCCCGGGAAAGCCTTGTCTTAAGCCAGGCTGTGAGCACCTATCCCTTATGCAGTCCGTTTCGAGGCATGTTTATGACCGGACAGTTCCCTCACACCAACAGAGTCCTGGGAAACTGCAACACCCATGCCGCCGAACATGGATATGAACTCCGGGAAGACCCCCGCTGCTGGTCGGATATTCTTAAACAAAACGGCTATGACCTGGGTTACATCGGTAAATGGCATCTGGACGCCCCTCAAAGACCTTATGTCAATACCTCCAACAACAGCAAAGACTTTGCCTGGAATGAATGGACCCCTCCCAACCGGAGGCACGGCTTTGATTACTGGTACGCCTACGGCACTTATGACCAGCACACGCGTCCCATGTACTGGACAGCGCAGGCCGGCCGCAGTGAGTTTCACTATGTGGACCAGTGGGGGCCGGAACATGAGGCGGATATGGCTTCTCGATTCATACAGAACAAGGGGGGAGCCTTTCGCGACCCATCCAGGCCATTTGCACTTGTCGTCTCCATGAATCCCCCTCATATGCCCTACGCACTGGTCCCGCAAAAATATGTGGACCGCTATGCCCACCTCTCCTCCGAGGGCCTGTTCAGCCGCCCCAATATCCCCGCTGCGGGCACCCAATGGGGAGATTATTATCGAAAACACATCAAAAATTATCTTGCCATGGTCACAGGCGTTGACGAGCAGTTCGGCCGGATCTTAGAGGCCCTGAAAAATGAAGGCCTTGACAACAACACCATAGTGCTGTTTATCTCTGACCATGGGAACTGTTTGGGGATCCACAATCAAATATCCAAAAACAATCATTATGAAGAATCCATGCGCGTTCCCTTTCTTCTTCGGTGGCCGGAGAAGATAAAACCCCGTCATGATGACCTTCTTCTTTCCTCTCCTGATATTTTCCCCACGTTACTGGATTTGATGGGATTTCAAGATCAAATCCCCTCTCAAGTCCAGGGCGCAAGTCATGCCCGTTTGTTTCTAGAAGGCAAAGGCAAACGTCCTTTGTCCCAGCTCTACATGCACATCCCTTACGGACGCCCCGCTTCAGGGCGGAGAGGAGTGAGGACCCATACGCACACTCTTATGATAAGCCGCATGCCAGACGAGGCCGAGTATGCGGTGCTTCACGACAACCGGAATGACCCTTATCAGCTCAAAAACAGTGCCCAGGAAAATCCCTCCCTGGTCCGGGAATTGATCCGCAGCGAACTGACTCCCTGGCTGGAGAGGACCCGTGATCCCTGGCTTAAATCTGGGGGTCTTTGATACAGGATTTGTTTGTCATTATAAGCGAAGCAATCTCCTCCACTATTTCCTAAAGAAAACTTTACAGATCCCGTATTTTTAATTATAAAGAAGAGAAAAAGATCGAAGCCGGATCTTAATAAATTTAAATATGCTAACCCATAAACGCGATTCAGGCAGAGATAATGATGACATCCATGTACCTCAAAGCCAAAAAAGATTGTATCCGGATTCAAGGGTGGAATTAACTCCTTTTACCCAAAAACACTACGACATACAGCTGGATTTAGCCACCCTGGGCCTCTATAAACGGCTCATAAAAAAGGTCATCAAATCTCTCCGTATTCAGCCTGAAGACCATATCCTTGACTTTGGATGCGGTACAGGACGCAATGCCTGCCTTATGGCCAGATATTTGAACTCAGGCGGGAAGATCACAGGATTAGACATATCAGAAATCATGCAGAGGCAGTTTGAAAAAAAATGCAAAAGCTATCCTCAGGTCCAGTTTAAAAAACAGCGTATTGACAGACCCTTCAATATCAATGAAAAATTTGACAAAGTATTCATGAGTTTTGTTTTTCATGGTTTTCCTCAGGAAGTCAGAGAAATCATCTTACAAAATGCCCGAACCCATCTCAAAAAAGGAGGGACCCTTAATATTCTTGATTACTCAAAATTTGATATCCAGTCTATCCCCTTCCATCACCGTTTTGTCTTTAACTTTGTTGAAGGGCAGTGTAAATATGCTTATGACTTTATTCAAAGAGACTGGAAAAAGATATTATCAGGATATCATTTTGAAAATATTGAAGAATTCTTCTTTACCAAAAAATATATACGTCTTCTTAGAGCCCAGAAATCCGGTCCCAGCAAAGAGGAAGAATTAGATAAATAAGGTAACCGTCCCCACTTTACCCCATTTTTTTTATGTAATCCGGGAAAATGAAGAGTTTTTTGGCTTCATCAGGATTGAAAAGGAAAGGAGACACCTCCTTGGCTAATCGATTGAAATCAACATTCCTGCATTTCTCAAGCAGCCTTTTTTTCAGCACATCAGAATTTCCAATATGGATCTTTTCTTGGAGGTAAGAAAAATTTGGGTGAGTCTTTCCCAGAAGAAATATTATGTCATAAAAATCCCGGGCTATGATACGAGGCCGGGTGAAAACACACAGGATCTTTTGAGACAACAGCAGATCTACGGGAACAGCGTTGATCCTCTGGAACACATCAAATTTGTTCAGAATAAATTGGTCTTTGGGATACTGAAAATTCTGAGGCTCTGTGTCGATCTGAACGGATAGTTTCTCCTGCTTGTGCCGGGTGATTTTATTTCGATGAAGAATCTCAGGGAATTTGAGATAAGCCCTGAATGCTTTTTTTAGGGTCACTTTTGATTCTATTTTGTATCCCTGCAGGGTCATTTGTTTTGTGATTTGGGAGACAAACCCTTTAAAATCATCCGCCCCCAGTCCTTGATTGTCAAAATCCAGGACCTCAGAAAACCGCTGGCTTCCGTGCAGTATATGAATAGCTGTTCCTCCCATAAAAGACAAGCGGCTTCCCAGAGAGGAATCATACACAGCCTCAAGGATCTTGTACTGAAGATACTCACGGAGTATGTTTCTTTTAAACGGTTTTAAGGAGTGCGGATAAAATGTTTCGATCTGTTTAATATCCAGCATTGGATTTATCCTGTTCGTTTTTTTT
>Ga0307421_1000351_pt1 | contig 29984 bp, 19 predicted proteins | sample SalMarWE160270MG_FD_202163 | JGI IMG/M metagenome (GOLD analysis project Ga0307421, IMG submission 202163) | Salt marsh sediment microbial communities from the Plum Island Ecosystem LTER, Massachusetts, United States - WE1602-70 | ecosystem: Environmental > Aquatic > Marine > Intertidal zone >... | reverse complement strand
CGCCCGGCGATGGAGCGATCGGCCGGCACGGCATTTGCGCTCATCTCGCTGATCCAGATCGGCTTGTGGGCGTCGCCGTTGGCGACCATCAAGTCGCGCACGAAGACCGGGCGCGAGAAGTTGATGGTCAAGGGCCTCATACGGCGGTCGGTCGGGCCCGATCGGAGTATGTAGTCGTTGACCGACATGACGTCGAAACAGGCGGACGCGCCGGCGTCATACATGCGCTGGAGGAATACCAGGTCGTTCACACCCGCGCCCGGGCCAGGTCCCGGATGGAGCTCCACGGTCTGTGCGAGCGCCCCGCTGATGATCACTACCTCGGGGTCCACCTCTTTGGCTCGCCGGTAGCCCTCGCACAGAAGCTCCGTGTACTGCGCTGCATTGACAGGGTACTCACCCCATTCCGGGTAGATATTCGGCTCGTTCCACAACTGGTAGTACTGCACTCGCCCCTGATAGCGGGAGACGACGGCCTCGACGAAATCGCCCCAGTCGGCGAGGTCGTCCGGTGGCGCGGTAGTGCCCGTCGTATCGGTGAGGGCCCGCGTCCAGGCCGGGGGGTTGCTCAGGCGAATCTGCAGCGCCAGCCCATATTCCTCCGCCAGGTCGACGATGTTGTCGTACTTGGCCCAGGCAGAGCGGTAGGGTTGCTGCCGCCGGTCCTCGTAGTCGCGCTTGCCGTGGACCTCGATATCCTCCCAGCGGAATTCCTGCCTCATCCAATGGAAACCGGCGGCGGCGATCATCTCCACCGAGCGCTCCCGCTTCTCCTCCTCAACCTCCTGGTCGAGGAAGACGTTGATTCCGAACGGGATGACGCCGGCGTGTTCCACCGGGAGGTCGGGCTCTGGTTGCGGCTGCGGTCGCGATAGGCCGCCGGCGAGCTGGCCCAGGGCGACGATCTGGCGCGCCAGCCCTTCCTCGCCGGTGTAGTCGAACAAGGTGTCGGACGCAGAAGACCGGCAGCCGGCGACTATGAGAGACGTCAGAGCCAGCACGAGGAAGCTTCTCTTCCGCATAGCTAGGCGATTATACACTCCGCGTCCTTCAGCGCAAGAAGCCCGGCCTGCGCCGGGCTTGCACGAGAGAGGCCGTCAACCGCTATGCTACCAACTCTGCGATCGCTTCGGGGAGCTCGCCCGAGGCCAGATAGGCACGCACCTCCTTCCGGGAAGCCTCCCAGAGCTTGACCATATCCTTGTCCGATCCCTTGTAGCCGGCCACTGTGCGCCTGGCGCAGGTGCAGCAGCCCAGCGACGCTCGATAGCTGTCGAGATCGCAGGTCAGACAGCTGCCCAGCCTGATCATCATCAGCGAGAAGGCCAGAACGTCCTCGTGGCCGTCCGGCAGTCTGGACACGTGATCGACCAGGTCCGCCCACCTGGACCCCCGCAGAGCGCGCAGCTGGGGAATGCATCGGGATGGGAACAGGATTTCGCTGTCGGGATACATGGGTTCTTACACTCCTGGGGCTCGCTGGCATCTGCGAGCCCGCTGGCGCGGACTCGGCGCGGCGCCCCGGCCGGCGCGGCACAATCATATCACAGTAGGTGGCCGATTTCAAGGGTACGTGGGATTCCCTTTACGACCCACGGTGGGTGCGGTATAATTGGCCACGCGAGCAGGTATACCCAATGAGCAGCCCCTCGAAGAAGAAGCCGCCCGGCGGCCGGCAGATCGCCGCTCTGCGGCGAGGTCTCAATGATCTCGCTGGTCTGATCGGCGAAGACGGCAAGATCGCCGCCGGGTCAGCGCCGCAGTTCGTGAAGCGTATCCCAGACCTGGAGGACGTTCTCGACAAGCTTGAGGAGAAGCTGAGGACGCAGGAGTACGAGCGGGACGAGCTGGATGCCCTCTACAGCGTCTCCAAGGTGATCGGATCGTCACTCGACCTGCCAGAGGTCCTGAACCAGGTGATGGACCGTATTACGGGCTTGACCGGAGCGGAGCGCGCCTTCCTGATGCTAGTTGACCCAGATGATGGGTCTCTGGAGGTCCGCGCTGCTCGCAACGTAGATAGGGAAACGATCTCCTCGTCCGAGTTCGAGATCAGCCGGAGCATCGTCAAGCAGGTTGCTGCGACCGGCGAGCCGGTGGTTACGACGAATGCTCAGATGGACCCTCGATTCAAGGCCCAGGAGAGTGTGATCGGGTACAACCTACGCTCTATCCTCTGCGTGCCGCTGCGCGCGCTGGGAAAGCTGACCGGGGTCATATACGCGGACAACCGGGCGCACACGGGCCTGTTCACCGATCGGGACCGCGACCTGCTGGCCGCCTTCGCCGGACAGGCTGGCATCGCGATTGAGAACGCCCGCCTATTCGCCGGCGTGGCCAGCGCCAAGGAGCTTATGGACGGCGTCTTCGATTCGATGGCCAGCGGCGTTATCACCACAGACATCGAAGGGCGGATCACATTGCTGAACCGGGCTGTCGAGCGCATACTTGCGGTCCAGGCTTCGAGCGCAACCGGTGCCTCGTTCGGGCAGGCTCTTCCGGCGCTGGAGGCGGATATGGCGCCGCTGCTCGACTGGGTCCGGACACGAGGTGAACCGGTGGTGGGAATGGAGATAGAGGCGTCACTCCCTGGGCGGGGGCCCATCAACCTGCGCGCCAGCCTCTCGCCGCTGAAGGATGCGGACGAGAAGACGCAGGGAATCGCCATAGTGGTGGACGATCTGACGGAGCAGAGGAGGCTGGAGACGGTCTCCCACATGTTCCACCGCTACGTTCCGCCTGCGGTGATCGAGCGGCTGCTCGATGACCCGAGTGCTCTCAACCTCGGCGGCCAGAGGCAGCAGATCACCAGCCTGTTCGCCGATCTACGCGGCTTCACAAACTTCAGCCGCCAACATGACCCCGAGACGCTTGTTGACGTGCTCAATCGATATCTGGCCATCGGAGCCGAGGCGATTTCGGACGAAGAGGGCACGCTGGACAAGTTCATGGGCGATGCCGTGGTTGCCTTTTTCAATGCCCCACTAGCGCAGGGCGATCACGTTGTCCGTGCGCTGCGCGCGGCGCTGAAGATCCAGATTCGCACCGCCCGCCTTCACGGGAGCCTGCCACCTGAATACCGGCTTGCCTTTGGGGTGGGCATCAACGTCGGCGAAGCGGTGGTGGGCAACGTCGGCACCGTCAAGCAGATGGACTATACGGCGATCGGGACCAGCGTCAATCTGGCGCGTCGCTTGCAGGAGTCCGCCGCTCCGGGGCAGATTCTGATCTCCCAGGCAGCGTACGATCAGGGAGGGGAGCTGATCAAGACTCGCGAGCTCCCTGTCCTGCAGCTTGACGGCTTCACCGAGCCTGTACCCGTGCACGAGCTCCTGGGCCTGCGGGGACACAGCAGCTAGCCCCGGCCATAGGCAATGCGCCCGTCCGCGGCGGTCCGCCTGGCCCGGCCGGCAGCTGCGCTGCCGGCCGAGCCCACTCGCTCTTGGTTACCTGGGGAGATACTTGATACTGCCGGCGCTCGCGCACTCACTGACCGCGCTCTGGTTGGCGCTCTACGGCGTCAACATACTCGTGCTCATATGGCTATACCTCCGCCATAGGGGGGAACGGATACCCACGCCGGTCGTGGCCCGTTCCGATCTGCCTACCGTCGTCGTCCAGGTGCCGGTCTACAACGAGCTGCACGTCGTGGAACGGGTGATAGACAGCCTGGCGGCACTGGACTACCCCGCAGAACGGCTGCAGATCCAGATACTGGACGACTCGACCGACGCGACCACCGCCCTGGCCCAAGGCAGGGCGCGCCTCCACCGCAGCCGCGGTGTGGACATCGTCGTCATCCGCCGGGCGAACCGCGCCGACTACAAGGCCGGGGCGCTCTCCTGGGGCCTGGCCCACACAGCGGCCGAGTTCGTGGCCGTCTTCGATGCCGACTTCCACCCTCACGCCGACTTCCTGCTGCGGACGGTGCCGCACTTCCTGGCTCGTCCTTGCCTGGGCATGGTCCAGTCGCGGTGGACCTACCTGAATGGGGAATACTCAGCGATCACACGAGCGCAGGCGATTGCGCTGGACGGTCACTTCGTCGTCGAGCAGATAGCTCGTTCCCGATCCGGGCTGCTGTTCAATTTCAACGGGTCCGGTGGGGTGTGGCGCAGGCGGTGCATCGAGGAGAGCGGGGGCTGGACAGCGGACACCCTCACCGAGGACCTTGACCTGAGCTACCGGGCACAGTTGAAGGGCTGGGAGTGCATTTACCTGCCTGAAGTCGAGGCGCCAGCGGAGCTGCCTCCCCAGATAGCAGCCTTCAAGCGGCAGCAGTCGCGCTGGGCGCAGGGGTCGATCCAGACACTGCGCAAGCTAGCCCCTCAGATCGTGCGCTGTCGGCGGCTCACTTGGTGGCAGAAGGTGATGGCGCTCCTGCATCTGAGCAGCTATATCGGGCACGCTCTGATGGTGCCCCTACTCCTGCTCTCGCTCCCGATTCTGCTTCTGCCGAATCCGTTCCGCGTAGTTCTCGACGGCCTGGGGCTAGTGTGTGCCGGGCCGCCGCTCGTCTACGCGCTCTCCCAGAAGCACCTCCATCGCGACTGGCTGCGCCGCCTGAGCGCGTTCCCTGTTCTGGCGCTGTCAGGCCTCGGTATCGCCTGGGAGAACGCACGGGCAGTGTGGCGCGGCTTGACGCGGTGGGGAGGGCCGTTTGCTCGCACGCCGAAATACCGGCTTGAGGGTACAGAAGGGGCCTGGGCGGACAGTTACTATCGGCTCGATAGCGACGGGGGGCTGCTCGGCGAGTTCGCCCTGGCGGTGTACGCCCTGGCTGCAGCGGGCATCGCGCTCCACCGGGGCAGCTGGGGGATGATCCCGCTCCTGCTGATGTACACCGCGGCCTTCGGGACTGTGTCTATCCTTCAGCTAAGGCAGTCGCTGGTGGCGCGGCGTGCGGGGCCAGCGCGGCCCGTACCCATGCCGAAAGTGGTGAGCGGTCGCCAGAGCAACCACGGTGCCTGACAATCGCGGGCTACGACCCCGTACCGCGCAGCCTGATGCGGGCGTCGCGGCAGGGCGGGCATTCCACTCCCTCGAACTCGGTCCCGCAAGTCCGGCACGTCTGCACCGGAAGAGGGCGCTCGTCTTCGAGCGAGGCTGCGATCAGCACGATCTCCTGCCCCTCGAGCTCTCGGAGCGACTCTGCGACGGGGGTCTCCCCCACCATCCATATGCCCTCGGGCCCCTGCCGAACGATACCCTCCAGCACGCGCGATTCCAGCTCGTGGGCTGTTGAGGCCAGATCGCGCACGATCGCCTTTCGGTTTGCAGTCATGATCCTTCCCCTTCGCTTCAGACGGCCTCGCCAAGGCTTGGCCGTTCACTCCTCCGCTGCGTCATCGCCGCGCAGAACCCGAACGTGGTCGAAGTCACGCGCTACCAGCGTCTCCGGGAAGATGGCCCTGGCCTCATCGAGGATCTCTTCGTCCCGATATCGTCGCGAGATGTGCGTGAGGATCAATCGCCGAACGCCGGCGTCGCGAGCCAGGCGCGCGGCCTGGGCGGCCGTGAGGTGCGCAAACCGCCGGGCTAGATCCGCCTCGCGACGGAGGTAGGTAGCCTCGATGACCAGAGTGTCCGCACCGCGGACGGCGGCGTTTAGCCCTTTTGTCCTCGCGGCGTCGCCCACGTGGGCCAGGCACACACCGGCTCGAGGTGGGCCAAGCACGTCCTCAGCCTCGATCACCCGCCCATCATCCAGCGTGATCGATTCGCCCTGCACCAGCCGCTTCCTCTCCGGTCCTCGCGGCACTCCCAGTGCCTCAGCCTGGTCGGCAAGGAAAGGCCGCCGCGCCTTCTCGCGGAACAGATAGCCGAAGCTCTGGCCCCGGTGAACAACAGGAAAGGCGACCACCTCGAAGTGCTCGTCCTCCAGGATGACGCCCGGCTGCACCTCCTTGAGATCGATCTGGATCGGCGGCTCGGCGCCCCGCAGAACGACACCGTAGATCAGATCGTGGACCCGCTCCAGCGCCCACGTGCCTCCCCATATCTCCAGGGAATCGATAGCCTCCCAGCGGGCGAAGGTGGAGACAAGCCCTCCGAGGCCAAGCATGTGATCCAGGTGCCCGTGTGTGAGGAGCACCCGATTCAGTCGCTTGAAGCCCAGACCGCTGCGCAGGATCTGCCTCTGAGTGCCCTCGCCGCAGTCCACGAGGAAACGGTAGTCGCGGAATAGCACCATCTGGGCGGAAAGCCCTCGATGAATCGAGGGCGCCGATGCCGACGTCCCGAGAAAGACGATCTCAATCACAACCTACTCCTTGCACTGACACGCTGCCGGGCCTTCCCTGCTGCCCCTCTACACTCACCACCGGTCCGAGGAACTGGTTTACCACCCAGGCGTTGGTGAGCAGGTGCTGAGAGACTTGCGACGTTGCGGCATACGACTCACCCTCGGCCAGAGCAAGGGGGAGGAGCAGCTGGTCTGCCAGGTGCGGCCCAACGGCCTGACCTGAGTGATGGTGATCGAGCAGTTCGCGGCAGGCCGAATCGGCCACCTGCTCTGACGGCAGGCCCTTTCGGCCGAGAGCGCTGAATCCTTCGCTCGCGCTCTCGTATTCGGCGATGAGGAATAGGCCGGCACCTGGCCCCGAGCCGCGCAGCCGCCTCGCCTGCACTTGGGAGACGATTCCGCCGTCGGCGAGCACGTTCAGTGCCCTGCTGGCCATTCGCTGTGCGATGTGAGCCGGCAGATTCATTGCCGCCGCTGTGCCCTGTACCTTGACCAGCGCGCCGGGCTCCATCAGTCTGAGCGCCCTGAGAGGACCTCCTGAGCCCGCTATCCGCACCCGAACTTCGCCTCCTCCGGCCGGGTAGAATCCCCAGCGCATGATCTCCAGCTCCGCGTCGATGCCGATCCGCCCCAGGAGAGGCAGGAGCACGTGCTCCACGTAGGTGGCGGGCGGCGCCCAGGGCACGTGCGTTCCCCCCCGCAGTGTAACGACCGATTCACCGTCGGCCAGCGCCAGCGGCAGCAGGAGCGTCTGCAAGACCAGGCAAACAGACCCCGCGCTTCCACGGCCACTCTCCTTGGCCACGTCGAACTGGTACGTGCCCGAGCTCGCAGGCTTTGTAGGCGCCAGCGAAAAGGCCGGAGAGCCGAGCGTGTCCCCTTCCAGTTCTGCGCCACAGACCGCCGCAGCAGCGCGCACTGCGGTAAGGTGCTGCGGCTGGAGGCCAGGCTTGGAGCGCCCCGCTCGGACGCTCTCGATGCGAACAGGCAGGCTCAGTACGGCGGCCAGCGTCACGGCGCTGCGAATGATCTGCCCGCCGCCCTCTCCGTGCGAGCCGTCAATGACCAGCGTCGACCAACTCCACCGTTTCCACCGCTACGAAATCACCCTCTCCATTGTCCAGTCTGAGTCTCTCTCCGCCGCGGACATACAAGCCGGCTGTCATCAGGTACTCCCCCGGCTTCAGGCCCTCCTCCAGCGCTACTACGTGGCGTTGCACCAGCACGTCGTGCGGCTGCAGGGTGTCCGAGAGCGCCGCCAGGGCATCTCCTTGCCCCACTAGCATACCGTCACCATCGAGTAAGTGCAAGAAGATGGCGAGATCGCCCGGCGGCGTCTCCATCACCCACCACGCCGTCAGCACTTCCAGCACATCGCCGGGGGCCGCCGACGGTGAGTCCATCTGATAGCCCAGAAGCGTCATCACGCCACCGAAAGCAGAAGGCTCGGCGTCGGCCGCTTGCAGTCCGCCAAGCCAGACACGTAGCTCCTGTTCCAGGTCTAGCGATAGCAGGTGGCTGCCGCCGAAGACAGCCATCTCTTCCCCGGCCCGGGCCCAGTGACCTGGCATGAACGGGGCCAGAGCCTGGTCCGCGCCCGCCAGGTAGAGAGCGCGCTCGCCTTCCTGGGGGAACAGCTGCGCCTGCTGGCAGTCGTACCAGCCGATCGTCAGATCATCACGATTGAGCAGGTACGGCATTGCCTGCCTGTCCGTGCGCCAGAAGAAGTGCTCCTCGTTCAGGAAGGGCGTGCAAACGGCCACAGGGACCGTATCCTCCAATCCGTCCAGGTAGCGGGCAGCCTCGGCCAGCTCTGCGTGTCGGAAGCTCCTCACATCGGCCCGCTCCGCCCAACGGTACAGGTAATCGCGTGTGGTCAGGCCGACGTTGGCTGCCAGGAGCAGCACCAGGGCGATGGCCAGAGCCAGCCGCCCTCTACGGTCCAGTCTGTCCGCTACCCAGCCCACTGCCAGCCCGGGGAAAACAAAAGCGCTGACCAGGGCCCCGGCGGTCCGCACGGCGTGTGGAGCCGGCTCGGTGAGCATACCCGGCACCAGGGCGGCCAGCGTCCACAGAACGCAGAACGCCGTGTTCGGGCGCCGCATTCTCGCCGCCGCGAGGGCAATGCCGGCAACGAAGAGCACGGCGCCCACCGGCTCGAAGACCGGCCTGTTCGGGAGATTGTAGTGAGCCTGGGGATCTCCCTCCCAGACGAACATCCCCACTGTGGCCGCTGCCGAAGAGAGCACGGGGCGAGGATCGCCGGCGACCAGCGCCTGCAGGGGCTCACTCAACCGTCCTATGCGCTCCTGCTCTTCCCAGTGCACGCCCAGATAGAGCAGCAGGGGTGCGGCGATGAGTGCGGCGACGGCCAATAGCAGCAGCATGCCGCGCCAGTGCAGCCGCAAGGTCGCCCGGTGGAAGAGCCCGACGTACAAGGTGTACAAGAGGACCAGCAGCGGCAGGGCCCGCGCCGCAAGGTATGTGTACTGGGCTAAGCCCATGAGAAGGCCGGCCAGAGCGAACCAGCCCGCGGCTCGTCTATCCCAGCGAGGTTGCTCCAACCCGCTCCACAGCGCCAGCGCGAGCCCGGCAGCAACTGGCGGCATTAGGACAACCCTGAGCGCCTCGCGGCCCAGCAAGACAGGCCAGAAGGCGACCGCCAATCCCCCAGCGGCCACGAGTGCCGTCCAGGGACCGAAGAGGCGGCGCGAAAGCACGTAGACGAGCAGGATCGTGGCCAGGCTGCAGGCCACAGAGGGCAGCCGATACCAATAGGGCACGCGATCCACCAGTGTGCGGCTTGCCAGCAGGAGAAGATGATACAGGCCTTCTCTGCCCTCACCGGCCTGATAGAACACTGCAGGCGGAGCACCAGCCCGTATGTCGTCCACTATCTGGGCGTTGATTATCTCGTCATCGTGGATGCCGGGCGGAACCTGGTCCAGCTTGTAGAGTCGTAGGAAGGCCGCCAGGGCAAGCAGTAGCACGAGCGCCGCCCTTTCCACCCGGGTGGCACGAGTGCGAAAGGAGACGAAGCCCTCTGTTGGTAATGTGGCGGCGCTCACTTATCCATTGCCTTTAGCGCCTCATACGCCGGCCGGACTGTAGTCTCCGGCCATCCAGGCTCCGTGAGTGCCCACCAGTACTGCTCGTCCTCCTCCGTCCAATCGTAGTCGGCCAGCGAGATCACGGTCATCAGGCCGATCCACGGCGACCAGTGCTCCCGGGCGTAGGTGAATGCCCGGACGAGATAGTCCGCCTTGACCTCTTCGCTCACGGCGAACCATGAGTAGGCGGTGTTGCGCGGGTCGCTGGTCCATCCCATCTCCAGCACCACCACCTGTTTGTCTGCGTCGCCGTAGCGGACCATCACCTCTCGCGCGTCCTCCACGTGGCGGAAGCAGAAGAAGCGGTGGCCGCCGTACTCAGGCGTGGCGACAGCCTCCTCCGGCGAGACCTCGGGCGGGGTTCCGTAGCCTGGCGCGTTTACGCCGAGCGCGTCGAAGTAGGGGGCGCCGCCGGCCTCGTACATCTGGGTCAGGAAGTCGATGTCTGGCATGGCGCCGGGCGGGCCCGTGCCGGTGGGAGCAAGGCCCGCCGAGACGACTATCGCGTTTGGGTCTCCCGTCTTTATGCCGATATAGCAGGCCCGGAGCAGCTCCACATAGCCTTCAGGGCTTGGCGTGAAGCCGCCCCATTCGCGGGCCAGGTTCGGCTCGTTCCACACCTGGTAGGCGCGAACGCGCCCGTTGTACCTTTCCGCGAGGGCACGGCAGAAATCGCCGAAGTCGTGCGGGTCTTCGGGTGGACCGTTGTTCGAGCGTACACCCTCGTCCGGCACCGCCCAAGCCGGCTCGCCGTCCAGCCGAAAGAGAATGTCCACCCCCGCCTCCTCGGCCCGCTGCACGATTCGATCGGTCCGATCCCACTCGAAGTGGCCCTTGCCGGCCCCTTCGACGTCACGCCAGGCGACGCGCTGCTTGACCCAGCCGAAGCCGGCGTCTCGGATCAACTCCAGATCCCGTATGGCTACCTCTTCACGCCACCACATGAAGGCCTGCATGCCGTATTCCGGCGATTCCATCCGGGTGCGAGGCCAGGAAGTGGGCGAGGGCGTGGTCGTCGGCCGCGGCGACAGGCAGGAGAGGCCAGCGTTACTCAGCAGCAGCACGGCGGCTGCTGATAGCAGCACGGTCGCAGCCAGCACGATGGCAAGGAGACGCCGCCCGCCGCGGGCCGGCAGATTCGAGGAAGCACCGCTCTCCATGGGCTGCTCGGCTCGAAGGAGCAGTGCTATGGCTTCTCCATATCCGCGATCAAACCGTAAGCGGGACGGCCGGCACCCGAGAAGTCGATCAGGCCGTACGGGACGTTCGGATCCTTGGGTCCATCACTCAGCTGGGAGTAGTTCAGGTTCCATAGTATCGCCAACCGGACGAAGCCCCAGTCGTGCATCAGCTGGAAGGCCTGGACATCCCACTCGGCCTGTTCCTGCGCTGTGTTGTCGTAGGCGAAGTAGAACTGCTCGTGACAGCAGCCCGCAAGGCCCTCCGACGAAGCCCATCCGAACTCCGTGACACACAGGGGTGTGTCGTAGCCGGCGTTCTGAATCCGGTTGTGATAGCCCCACAGTGTGGAATCGAACGACCAGCTGTGGTGAGGGTTGTCGAAGGGACCGCGGAATAGTGCGGTCGGATCATTATAGCCCTCGTTCCAGGCCACTCCAGGTGGCATATTGTAGCCATTGGCGTGGGCGCCGACGCAATCGCAGTACTCGAGTGCCCCGGCCTGGATCATCTGGTCTAGGTAGTCGAAGTCGTCCATCGACAGCACGCGCCCCGAACTCTCCGCTGCGTTGTTGCCGGTGGGCGAGAGCGCACCGCTGATCACGATGATACTGGGGTCGTGGGCCTTGATGGTCTCGTAGGCCAGGCGCAGGAGTTCTACGTAACGGGTGGCGCTCACTCCCTCCGCGGTGTCCCATTCGCGGTGTATGTTCTGCTCGTTCCACACCTCAATGGCGTGCACCTGGCCCTCGTAGCGGTCCAGGAGCCGGCCAAGGAAGTCAGCGTAGAGCGAGAAGTCATCTGGGGGAGCGTTGTCCGGGTCGGAGTCTTTGTAGGAGTGTGACCAGTCCGGCGCACCGACGACGCTGAGAAGGACCTTGAGGCCCCTCTGGTTTGCCTCGTAGACTATCCAGTCGTAGCCGCTCCAGTCCATCTGTCCCTGGATCCCTTCGAAGAAGTCCCACTGCACTTGCTGCTTGACCCAGCCAAGGCCGAGCTGCTCGTCGACCTGAGTCATCATGTACGCAACGTCGCCGCCGGTGCCATTGATCGCGATGCCGTAGCCGAAGGCCTCCTCGGTCTGAGGAGTGGCGGTGGGATCGGGGAGGGTTGGCGTGGGATCCTCCGATCCATCCGTCGGCGTGGGGCTTTCGGCCGGCAAGGTGGCGGTCCCTGCGGAGTCTGTCGGAACAGCGGTTGCAGTGACAGTGGCCTCCGCCACCTCGGTACCGGCCCCGTCCTGTGGACCTACGCCGTTCGCGCCCAGCAGACCCGACACGGTGAGGTAGCCACCGACCGCTACCAGGCCGGCCCAGCCGGCGATCGCCAGGCCGAGCTTCCTGCCGGTCAGATTGCGGCTCGCGTTGCGCATACGATCAATCATGCTCCCTCCAAGAGAACGGGGGGCGGACGGAGTCGCCCCCCACTATTGTGCTCGACTTCGACTGCTACCTGGGGGCGTGAGCCCCGAGCGCGAGACTGTCAGGTCTCGGTCGTCGGTTGATGCTTCTACCGTGTCCCAAGCACGGCGTGCAGGCTGTCGCAGGCAGGGCAGGCACCGCCCGGCCGCAGGATAGCGTACCCGTCCTGCGGGTCGGCGCCCGCTCGCGTGAAGTCGATGTTCCAGACGATGATGACGCGGACCATGCCCGTATTGACGCTTACAGACACGGCCTCGGCCAACCAGGCAGCCTGCTGAGCGTTGTTCGTGTTCCTGGCCCACCAGAATGCGTCTGAGAATGTATTCAAGCCCTCCTGCGATGCGTAGCCCATCTCTGTGTAGAAGAGCTTGCGGGTGCCGCCGAAGGCGTAGAAGTAGGCCTCGGTCTGAGGGAGGAAGTACCAGGACGAGTGTCCTCGCCCATCGTCCGCCGGGTGGCCCGTTCGAGCAGAGGGCGGCGTCGCGCCGGCGTTGTGGTGCGCCCCGATGTAGTCCATACACTGGGTGGCGCCCGCGTTGTACATGCCCTGGATCCAGGGCACGTCGTCGCAGCCAGCTGGACCGCACGCTCCGCCGAACCACCCCGTGGGGGCTGGCGCCGCGCTGATGACCATCGTGTTTGGATTGGCTGCCTTGATGGCGCTGTAGCAGGCACAGAGCAGCCGGGTGTACGCGCCGGGATCGATGTGGCCCGCTGCCCACTCGCGCTCGATGTTGGGCTCGTTCCAGATCTCGATCGCGTCGGCGCCTGCGGCTGCCAGTGAGGCGGTCCAGTTGGCGAAGTCCTGTTCGAAGTTCGGCTGAGTCACCATGCCCGGGCCGCCCAGGGCGCTTAGCTGGATCTTGAAGCCCTTGTTGTGGGCTGTCTGAACCACCAGGCCGGCGTCACCGGAATAGTGCACCTGGACCTTCGACCAGTTCATGCCTGAGTAGTGCATTGCATCCGAGTAGGGATGGCCCATGTCCTTCACGTGCCCGCCTAGCTCGAACACTCCGCCGATGGCGGCCACCGGCGGCGGCGCGGACGCCTCGCCGGAGACGATCACCACGCTGGCGCCGCCTCCGGGGATATCGATATCGCCGATGACGAGCTTCCACACTCCGGTGTAGTTGCCGTCCGCCTCAGGCGCGATCAGCTCAACGCTGATGTCTACGGTGTCACCCTGCGCCACGGCGCCCACGGGCACGCTGTCCGGGCCACCCATTTGAGTGCCGCTCAGGAAGACGAGCTCTGTGTCCGACGGCCAGTCGCAGTCGCCGCTGTTCCGCATACGCCACGTCTTCTCGAAAGACTCCCCCGGGTCGAAGGCGGTGCCGTCCGGGACTGTCACGTCAGAGACGAACGTGGCGTCCAGGCACTCGGCATCTTCCTCTGTCCATAGAGAGCCGATCCTCAGCGGCAGCCGGCCGTGGTCGAAGCCGGCGATGGAGGCCGTGACCGTGTATACTCCAGCCTCGTCCGGCGTCGTCCAGCTGTATTCAGGCTGCGCTAGGGAGGCAGACTGCTGGTCGACTGCGCCGGCGCCGCCCTCCGCTACCCAGGCCACGTTCATCCCCTCAGGCGGGAAAGCCACCGTATCGGCAAGAACCTGCCGTCGATACTCGTCCAGAACGGTGGCGACGCTCTCTGCGTTCCCGGCCGAGAGCAGGTCGACCAGCGCCACTCCGCCTAGGTTGTACTCCGCTGCCCAGCCGAGCTTCGCTGCCAGGTTCTCCCCCGTGCCCAGCCAGATCGTGCTCGACTCTTCCTCTGCAACCTGGTAGTCGAAGGAGTAGGTGCCGACGGCCTCCTGGGGCGTAACGGCCAGCACTGAGCCAGAAAGACCCAGCTGCGCCTCGGCACCAGGCTCGTAGCTGTCCGTGCCATCGAGCGACACAGCCGCGCCGAACGGGGCGAGCGCGTCTTGGAGCGAAAGCGTGGTGCTCGCGTCTGCGTTGATCTCCCGGCTCAGCGACGACACGAGCATCATCAGCTTGTGCCGGTGTACCTGTGCAGTGGCCCAGTCCAACAGCTCCTGAACCGCCCTCTGATCGAGGTAGTACTCCGGGTCTTCCGGGAAGCGGACCTTGACGAAGTCTGCGTGTTCACCGATTGCCGCCCAGTCGTAGCCTCCCGACCCCCAACCGGTGTCGGTTTCGGCCGGTGGGTCCAGGACCACGCTCAAGAGCAACCCCTCTGCGTGGAGTGCGCCCGCCAGGGCTTCGATGAAGCTGGCGTATGCAGCTGCATACTCGGCGGGCAGCTCCCGGTAGTCGAGTTCGATGCCGGCGAAGCCACCCTCGCTGCATAGCTGCAGGATGCTGTCGATATGGGCCTGCCCGTCGCTGCTGATGTTGGCCAGATCGGAAACCAGCCCCCAGTTCGCGGTTCCTGTGGGCGACCAGTTGCGCAGCGACGGCAGGACCGCCCAGCTTCCCTCTCCCTCGGGAGATGGCAGGTCTGCGGCGCCTCCGCTGATGCTGCCCTGGACACCCAGCGTCAGCCCGATGGGGTTCAGCTGGTCGACCATCTCAGCCGCTGGCCCGGCCGCCGTATCGTCCGGGCCCAGCAGTGACGCGGTGGTGGGTGCCGCAGGCCCTGTCTGGCCCAGGACCAGGAGAGACGGAAGCTCCGCCAGCTCGGTCGCTATGTACTCGAAGTTGAACTCGCCGGCGATCTCGCTGGGGACGAACTTCCACGATTCACCGGTCCAAGTGTACAGGTCAAGCGTCTCCCAGGGCTCGGCCCCGGCTGGCATGTCTATCTCAACCAACACTGGCTCGGCCGGTTCGCCAGAAACGTCCAGCAGGTAGACGGGACTCTCGACCGTGATGTAGTCTGGCAGCGCCGCCTTTGCCTCCAGCATCGCGTCACCCGCCCGGCCCTGGACGAAGCCCTCCTCGGAGATCGAGTCCAGGCCCACGCGAAGGCTTCCTGTGTAGTCGGCGCCGACGCTGAGCTTGATGCCGTCCGCATGCTCGAGCGGCGGGCCGCCGGGGCGGAGCGGCTTGCCGCTCAGCTCGCCCAGGCGCACACCCAACGAGAAAGGCGGCAGAAGGAGGCCGACGACAGCGATCGCGCCGATGACGCCGTAGAACCATCCGCCGGCCCTGAACTCCTTCGACGCGCGGGCGTACATTTTCTTTGCCCACTCCGAGTCTATTCGCGGCCCGGCCTTCTTGGTGCGGGGTTTCGCGACCTTCTCGGGCTTCGCCACCTCCGGGCTGGGCTCGCCGACCTCCGGAACCTGCCTCGCCGCTTCCAGGCGTGACTTGGCCAAGCCGAGGCGCGTTTGCGCCGGGCTTGCCGGCTGTGCTGCCTTGCGGCGCAGCAGGCTATCCCCTCGGGGCTTTCTCTCAGGGCGAGGCTTCTTCTCGCGGCGGGGCTTCTTCTCGCGAGGCGGCTTCGCCGCCTTTTCCCGCACCTTGCCACCCGACTTCGAGCTCGCCAGCAGCCGGCTGAACAGGCCCTTCTTGGGTGCAGCCGAACTCTGCGGAGAGGGCTCTCCGGGAACAGCATAGCCGCGCCTGCGCAGCTGCCGTTTCAGATCGACGAGTAGCTCTGGGGCGAATGCCTGCGGATCGGATAGGATCCTATCCTCCCGCTCCAGCGCCGCAATAACATCGCCCACGGTCTTCATCCCGACGCCAATCAGGACGCTTCGCCCGCGGGCGCGCAGTCCCAGCTCCGTAATGGGCACATTCAGGGATGGTTGGTTGACCCCTTCTGGGCCCTTCTCTGCCTTGGGTCCGGAGACTACATCCGACATTAGACCTCCTTGAACGCGTGGCTCTCCCGAGCCTGTCGTATTGTCACAGCCCACGTTGAACAGTGGGCCGTGGTCTTCGATCGGGAAGTATCTGAACGAGGCCGGAGCAAGCGCGAAAAAGGGCGGCTCAGGGCCGACAGGCCGCAGAGCCGCTCCCCACGCCTGCGCCCGCCACAGAGCGGGGCGTATTCTATCACAGCCGGGGCCTTTTGACAAACAGGGCGTCAGAGGCTCCGCAGCCTTCTCCGGTAGCGCCCTGGTGCTGGCCTCGTGCATCGGGTCTCTACATCTGGAGGCTAATCCCGTGGGTTTGGCAAGCGAATACCCTTTTTGCGCCGTTGGGCTATAATAGGGGCCGGTACCTGGGGCCCAGGTCGACTCCGGCTCCGCCATATTCGAGCTCGCCCCGGGCGTTGCCCTGATAGCGGGCTTCCCGCAGGCCCGTCTCCGGACTGCCGCCAGGCGCTGGGATGTGGATGGTGCAGTTGCGAGCACTGGCTATTGGCAGAGCGTAGGAGGATTCAGGATGGGCACGCCGCTGCGTGTGCTGCTGGTCAGCGACTCTGTAAAAGATGCCTCTCAAGTGGCCGAAGAGCTGGAGAGGAGCGGCTTCGAGCCGGCTGTCAAGCGTGTCGCCACGCAGAGGTCATACACCTCCGCGGTCACCCGGGGCCCCTGGGACGCAGTGATCTGCCGAGCGTCGGCGCGGCGCTTAGGCGTGCTCGACGCACTGGCAATCCTCAGCGAGCGTGACATCGATGTGCCCCTTGTTGTCCTCGCCGAATCGGCCGACAGCGCCCTGGCCGAGGCTGTGATCGACGCCGGCGCGAGCGACCTCATCCTCAGGGAGGATCTTCCTAGGATAGGCTTCGTCGTCCGCCGCGAGTTCCGTGAGGCTGAGGAGCGCCGGGCGCGCCGGCTACGGCAGAGTGCTCTCGCGGTCTCCGAGCGACAGAAGTCCGCAATCATTGATGGCCTGGACGGATGCCTTCTCCAAGTAGACACCGATCTGCGGGTAGTCTGGGCGAACCGGGCGGCGCTGGAGAAGCACGGTCTAACCAGGGAAACGATGACCGGCCGGTACTGCTATGAGATCACGCGAGGGCGAAGCGAGCCCTCCGAGGACTGCCCAGTCAGGCAGGCTCTTCGGACGGGTGAGCAGCACGAGGGCACGGTCTCCGAGGACCGGCGCACGTGGCTGGTGCGTGCCTACCCGCTGCGGAACGATAGAGGCGAGGTTGAGGGCGCGGTCGAGTTCCGGCTGGAGACGACCGAGCAGGAGCAGACAGGGGAGGCGTACCGGGCCGTCATCGAACACTCGCTGCAGGGAATCATCGTGATGGGGTCAGACGGAGTCCTGTTCTGCAATCCGGCCGCCGCCGAGATTCTGGACCGCCCGGTGGAGGATCTAAGCCGCCTCTCAGTCGACGAATGGCGGGCGATGATACTGCCAGACGACCTGGAGCAGGTACAGGACAGGATCAGGAGCATACTTGCCCGGGAGCCTGCGCCACCCCGCCAGGAGTTCCGAGTCCTGGACAGACAGGGAGCGATTCACTGGTTGGAGATGTACGCCAGCCCTATTGTATACCGGGGGATACCAGCTGTACAGGCGGCGCTGGTGGACATCTCACACCGCAAGCGTACCGACAGGGCGCTGCGTGAGTCGGAAGAGATGTACAGGACGCTTGTCAGAACGTCCCCGGACGGAGTGATATCCACCGATCTGCAAGGCAGGATCACTTTCGCTTCCCTGAGCGCTGCGCAGATGCACGGATACGAGCGGCCCGAGGAGCTGGTAGGGATGGACGGCCTGGAGCTGCTCGTTCCCGAGCAGCGCCAGCTCGGGGCGGAGCGCATGCGAGGCATCCTGGACGCCCAAGATGTGACGAGCCGGGAGTTCGAGCTTCTGCGCCGGGACGGGACGATGTTCCACGGTGATGTCAATGCCTCAGTAATCCGAGGTACTGACGGCAAACCGAGCGGCTTCATCATCACGATCCGCGACGTTACCGAGCGGAAGGAGGCGCAGGAGTCGCTCAAGCTGAGAGTTGACCAGCTCTCGGCGCTAGCCCAGGCTTCCCAGGCCGTGACGGCCTCGCTCGAACTGGACGAGGTGCTGGCGGAGATAGTCTCGCTCGCCAGCGAAGTGTCTGCCTCCCAGTATACGGGCGTCGTTCTGGTAGATGACAACGGAACGGTGGGGCGCAGCACGGAGAATCTGCCGGGCATTCCTGCGCTCCACTACCGAATCCGCGAAAGGGGGCTCACTGCCTGGATCATCAGGACGGGCCGTGCGGCCATAGTTGACGAGATTGAGGCCAACGGCTCGGTGCGGCCGGATCTCGGGTACGGGGCGCCCCGGTTCGCCAATCCGCCGATCGTTCAGGCCGGCATCAAGTCGCTGGCTGGCCTACCATTGGCCGTCAAGGGGCGCTTGCTGGGCGTGCTCTACCTGCACAGTCCCCGCGTCGGCGCCTTCAGCGGGCAGCTGTCGATCCTGACAGCCTTCGCCAATCAAGTGGCGGTTGCCATTGAGAATGCCAGGCTGTTCCAGGCCGAGGAGCGCCAGATGCAGCGCCTTCGCCTACTGGCAGAAGCTGCCCGAATCGCAGCAACCACCCTCGATGCGGAAGAGCTTCTCCAGGCGATTGCTGAGAGCATCCGCGCTCGATTTGCGTTCCCGATAGTGGGCCTGCTCACGCTGGATGAGGACCGGGAGGCTCTCGTGCTGCGTGGCGCCAGCACGGACGACGCCGCGTCCAAGAAGAAGATAGAGGTGGGCAAGTATACCTTGCCTATCGGGCGCGGGGTCATCGGCCGAGTGGCGCGGACCGGCAAGCCTCAGCTTGTCCCGGACGTCAGCGTCGACCCTTACTTCTTCAGCGTCTACGACGTCCCGGTCCAGTCTGCTCTCTGGGTGCCCATCCTGGACGAGGGCCGGGTGGTAGGCGTCCTGGGCGCCGAGTGCTACGACCGGGGCAGGTTCGATGAGGAGGACCAGTCTCTGATGGAGGCACTGGCGGACACGGTGGCCATCGGTCTCCGCAACGCCCGTCTCTACGAGGAGACGCTGCGACGCGTCAAGGAGCTGACGCTCCTGAACCGTATCGCGGCCGCCTTCGGGACGGCCATCGATATGGACACATTGATCGACGTTGGCCTGGAAGGACTGCACGAGCTCTCCCAGGCCGACCGCACCTACTTCATCGCCGCTCGCTGGGATGACCAGGTATGCGAGGTAACACACGAGCGGATCGCGAAAGGCGTCAGGCCAAGCGTCGGCCTGGGCGTACCGCTGGATGACCTGGCAGCTGAGTTGCGTTCGCTTCAGGCGGGCCAGCCCTTTGCCGTGGTCGATACGGCCACAGATCCCCGTATCGGGCCTTCGCGGCAAGGATACGCGTCGCGAGGCGTGCAGTCCGCGCTGCTCGTTCCTGTCAACGTGGGCAAGCGCCTCCACGGAGCGTTGGGGTTCGAGTACTGCCGAGGCAAGCACGCCTGGGAGCCGGATGAGATACGCTTGCTCGAGGGGGTGGCGCACGAGCTCGAGCTTGTCCTGGACAATGCCCGCCTATTCGATGAAGCGCGCGATCGGGCGAACGATCTGGCGGCGGCGCTGACCAGACTTGAGGAGCTCGATCGACTGAAGGACGAATTCATCCAGAACGCCTCGCACGAGCTCCGCTCTCCCCTGGCAATCATCAGGGGATACGCCGAGATGCTGGAAGCAGGCCGGCTGGGGCCGTTGCAGCCCGACCAGCAGAAGTCGATTTCTGTCATTTCGCGCCGCGCGCGGATGCTGGGCGAGCTTGTCGATGACATTGCTCTCGTCCTCGAGGCGGGCGCCAGCCCGCCGCGGCCCGAGGCTGTCTCGCTTGGCGACCTGGCTCACAATGCGATTGAGGACTTCCAGGTCGAGGCACAGCGGGCGGACCTGACACTGCGCGCCGACGTTCCGCGCTCCCTTCGGCCCGCTATGGGCTCACCCACCTACCTGCGGCGCTTGCTGGATAATCTCCTCAGCAATGCCGTCAAGTTCACGCCCGCGGGCGGGAAGATAACTGTCAAGCTGGCTGACCAGGGTGATTGGCTGGCACTAGAAGTGAGCGACACGGGCGTTGGCATTCCCGAGAACCAGATGGACCGCATCTTCGAGCGCTTCTATCAGGTGGACGGCTCTGCCCGCAGGCGATATGGGGGAGTTGGTCTGGGTCTGGCGCTGGTGAAGGAGATCGCCGAGGCCTACGGGGGCCGCGTCCTGGTGGAGAGCCAGCTGGACCGGGGGACCAGCTTCACGGTTCTGCTCAAGCCGTTCGCTGATGATGAAGGCCCGGGCAGTTCAAGGTGACGTGACCAGCCTGTGGCCGGCCAGGGCTCGCTGTCGCCGGGCAAGCCCCGGGCCTGGCCGGGGTTGCTGGCGGTTGGGGTGCAGGCCTGCCTGCCCCGCGGCCTTGTCTCCGCCCTCTGGCGAGCCTCGCCATTGACTCTCGTCGCCACGGCGCCGGACCCGGTCCGGGGTGGGCGGCTTCGAAGAGACGCAGGCTCGCGCTCAAGGATACGTATTGTGGCCAAGCGGCTATCGGTTGTCGATATCGACCGCTGCGTAGGTTGCCAGTGTTGCATGTTTGCCTGTGCGCGCCGGATGGGTCAGGGCGGGCTCGCAGAGGCGTGTATCGGCGTTCACTCCGCCGGGGGCATGCGACGCGGATTCGTTGTGGTCGTATGCCGTGCCTGCGCAGACCCTCCGTGCGCGCGCGTCTGCCCCACCGACGCGCTGACGGTCCGCAAGGGCGGCGGCGTACGGCTTGACCCCGAGCTGTGCATCGGCTGCCGCAACTGCGTCGATGCCTGCCCGCTGGGGGCCGTCTTCTGGGATCCAGGCGAGAACAAACCTCAGATATGTGTCTACTGCGGCTACTGCGCCCCTTTCTGTCCATACGACGTCATCGCTCTAGAGGAGACGGAGGTCAGCGCCAATGCTCCAGACTGATCCCCTGCGGCGCGTGCTGTACGTCGACCTTACCCGCCGCTCATTCAGGGTGGAGGAGCGTACCGACCTCTTCGAACAGACGCTGGGAGGCGCCGGGGCCGGGATCAGGCTGCTTGATGAGGAGTGCCCGGAGCAGGCGGACCCGCTTGGGCCGGACAATCCGATCATCCTGGCGGTGGGGCCGCTCGTGGGCCTCTTCCCGATGGCGTCGAAGACGGTGGCCATGTTCAAATCGCCCCACACCGGCAATCTGGGTGAGAGCCACTGCGGCGGGCGCAGCGCGGTGGCGATCCGTATGGCGGGATATGGCGCAATCGTGATCCAGGGAGCAAGCCCTTCACCTGTCTACCTGGCCATTCATGGAGATGAGGTGGGATTCCGTGACGCCTCTGCCCTGTGGGGGATGCGTTCCAGCTACACGGTGGGCGATGTACTCCGCGAGCGCGAGGGTGGAGTGGGGATGCGCACGCTGATGCGCATCGGGCGGGCCGGCGAGCGCGGGGTGACCTACTCCTGCGTGGTTACGGAGACCTACCGCCATTTCGGCCGGCTCGGACTGGGCGCCGTCTTCGGCAGCAAGCAACTGAAGGGGATCGCCATCTCCGGGCGGCGCTCGCTCGCAGTTGCGGATCGCAAGGCCTACCGCAACTGCTACGACTCGATCTTCCAGACTGCAACCGAATCGCCCCTGATGCGCAAGTATCACGAGCTGGGCACTCTGTTCAACGTGCTGCCGCTAGACGCGATTGGCGGCCTGCCAACACGCAACCTCCAGGCGGCCCGCCACGAGGCGGCCGCTGACATTTCGGGGGAGCACCTGGCGGACCAGTATCTCGGCCGCAGGCTCGCCTGTGCGCATTGCCCGGTTGCCTGCATTCACCTGGCGGCGCTGCGCACTCCTCACCCGGACGAGCCCTACTTCTACAAGACGTCTATGCTTGGCTACGACTACGAACCGGTCTACGCCCTGGGCAGCATGCTGGGAGGCTCCGATGCGTCCGGCATGCTCCAGCTGATGGACATCATCGAGATGCTGGGGCTCGACGCCATGAGCACGGGAGTGGTCCTGGCCTGGGCCACCGAGGCTCTGGAGCGGGGCCTTATCACGACCAAGGAGACCGGTGGCCTCCAGCTGGCGTGGGATGGCTACGAAGCCTACAAGGAGGCCACCCTGCGCATTGTGAGCCAGCCGAATGACTTCTACATGGCGCTCGCCCGCGGCGTAGAGCATGCCTCCTCGGTCTACGGCGGCGAGGAGTTTGCGCTGGCCTTCGGCGGCAACGAGATGCCGGGGTATCATACCGGGCCGGCCTGCCACGTGAACTACCTGACCGGAGCCCGCCACAGCCACCTGGATAGCGGCGGCTACTCCCTGGACCAGAAGCCGACAGAAGGCAGCTCCACGCCCGAAGGACTGGCGGGCGAACTCCTCAGCGAGGAGCGCTGGCGCCAGGTGCTGGCCAGCCTCGTCGTCTGCTTCTTCGCCCGCGGCGTCTACACGCCGGAAGCCACTCTGGAAGCGCTGGCCACAGCCGGTTTCGAGAGATCCGAGGGCGACCTGGCCAGACTTGGGGCAGAAACGCTCAGGGGCAAGTACGGCTTCAAGTTCCGGGAGGGCTTCGACCCCGCCAGCCTGCGCATACCGAGGCGGATACTGGAGACTCCTAGCGCCCGCGGGCCGGTCGATGAGTCGTTCCTGCGGCAGGCCGTCTCAGCCTATGTGGAACTGGTCAGGGACGTGACCGATTAGCCGTGCGTACAAGCTGGCCGAGTGCCGCCGCAATCTGCTCGGCAGGCAGTAGAAAGGAGCAGGGACACATGCCGGAAGCCACCTTCAGCTTCCCCGCCGACATGAGGTGGGGCGTGGCCACTTCCGCCCATCAGGTAGAGGGTGGCAACACGAACAACGATTGGTGGGACTGGGAGCAGCAGCCTGGCCGAATCGCCGAAGGGCACACCTCCGGCAAGGCGTGCGACTGGTGGACGAACGCCGAGGCGGACTTCGACCGGGCGGCGGCAATGGGGCTGAATGCGCTTCGGCTCTCCGTCGAATGGTCGCGGGTGGAGCCGAGCCCCGGCGAGTTTGACGACGCCGCGCTGGGGCGCTACTGGGAGATGTTGACCGAGCTCCGCACCCGCGGGATCGAGCCCATGGTAACGCTCCACCACTTCACAAACCCGCTGTGGCTGGCGGAGCAGGGCGGCTGGGAGAATAGGGATACCGTGCCACTATTCGCCCGTTTTGCCGGCAGAGTTGTTCGAGCCTTGGGCAAGCAGTGCGACCTGTGGTGCACGATCAACGAGCCCAGCATCATCGCACTCCTGGGCTACATGCACGGCAGTTTCCCGCCGGGGCGGAACGACTTCCGGGCGGCTATGGCGGTCCTGCGCAACCTGCTGCTGGGGCACGCAGCGGCCTACGGCGCCGTGCACGAGGTCCAACCTAGCGCGCGTGTTGGCCTTGCTCACACGATGATCCCGATGGACCCTGCCAGCCCCCGCTCGCGTCTGGACCGGTGGGCGTCGCGGCTGCCCGATGCTCTGATGAACGAAGCTATCATCAGCTCCCTGGCGCGCGGGCGTTGGGCTCTCCCCCTGGGCGTCGGCCCGGCCTGGCGACTGCGCAAGACGCTAGACTGGGTCGGCCTCAACTACTACACCCGCCACATCGTCCGCTTCGATCGCACGCAGCGGCGGGCGTTCTTCGCCAGGCAGGGCCAGGCACCTGACGCGGAACTCCTGGACGGCGGATTCGGCGAGTTCCACCCACGAGGCATCTTCCGTTGCATCCGGAGGCTGCGCCGCCTTGGGGTCCCTATCTACATTACCGAGAACGGGACTCCGGACGAAGATGACGATCAGCGGCCACGCCACCTCCTGGCGCACTTGCACCAAGTATGGCACGCCATTCAGCTCTGCTGCCCGGTGATGGGCTACTACCACTGGACGCTCGTCGACAACTTCGAGTGGGCCAGGGGATGGACTATGCACTTCGGCCTGTTCTCGCTCGACCACAAGACTCAGAAGCGAAGGCCGCGGCGCAGCGCCGAGCTATACGCTTCGATCGTCCGCGAGCAGGCGATCACTCCCCGGATTATCGACGAGTACGCACCGGACCTACGGTCGGAGCTGCTCCCCGGCTGAGGCGCAGCGGCCGTACTGCGTGCTCAGAGGAAGAGCTCCATGAAGATCTCGTCCTCGTACTGCCCGTCGATCTTCACCTGGCGTTCCAGCCTCCCCTTGGCAGCGAAGCCCAGCCTGCTGTAGAACGCCCGAGCAGCCGCGTTCCCTGCCCGCACGTAGACGACGATCTTCTCGTAGCCGTTTTCACGGGCGAAGCCCAGGGTGAGCGCTGCCAGACGGCGGCCGATTCCCCGTCTTCTACTCTCGGGCAGGAGGAAGGTGCCCATTACGCCGACGTGGTCGAATGAATCCGTGTAGTTGGCCCAGCGATCGAGTGATTGGAAGCCCAGCACCTGACCGCCTTCCTCAGCAACGAAGAGCCCCTCTCTATCGGAGAGCGAGGCTATGTAGCTTCTCTCCTGCTCAGGAGTGAAAGGACGATTGACGGCTGTGTAGACCCTCTCTGAGCAGACCGCCTCCCAGATCGATGAGATCGCAGCGGCATCCTCGACGGTGGCCCGGCGTATGGTGGCCTGCATATCGACTCCTCCAAGCACGAAGGCGGCCCCGGTCTGGGGCCGCCCGATGGCGGAGAGGGCGGGATTTGAACCCGCGGAGCCTTGCGGCTCACGCGCTCTCCAGGCGCGCGCGTTCGGCCGGACTACGCTACCTCTCCGCGCCTAATGCGGAGGGGATTATACCATCCAAGAACGGGCCTAACAAGGCCGCCGGGCCGTGAGAGGGCCGACCGCTGCGGGCGCTACTTGCGCCTCAGTCCATACCGTCTGGGGTCGACTTGATCATATGGCACCCTCTCGAACGAGCGACGGGCCTTCCCCAGCGGAGCGGTAGCGTCCAGTCCCATCTTCGCCGTGCGCGCCTTGGCCCCCGGGACCTGGGATGCCGAGGGGTCAAGACTGCTCCCGGGCTGATCCGGCAATGATACGAGGTTCCGGTCTGCCTGGAAGCGCGTGGCGATTGCCCACTCCACTTCCGCGGCATCCGTAAGATCGACGTCGGTATCGACTACCACGACGTGCTTCAGCGAGCTGTGACCGTTGAAGGCAGCCCAGATTGCCCTGCGCCCATCCTCCTGGTTCTGCTTCTCGATCTGCACGACGGCGTGGAGCCAGGATGCCCCGCCAGGGGTGATGTAGACGCCGGTACAGCGGCAGACCTCGCTTACTGCTGCGAAGATGGTCGGTTCGCGGGGCATGCCCATGAGGTTCTTGTGCTCCAGCCCGCCGGGGAGCAGGGCGTGGAAGATCGGCTCACGACGATGTGACACCCGGTCGATCTCGATCACCGGCTGGCGGCGCACACCATCCATCGTCCCGGTCAGGTCGGGGAAAGGACCCTCCTCTGCCAGGGTCCTGGTCATCCTCCCCTCCAGAATGAGCTCGGCCTCCGCCGGCACCTCGAGGTCCGCGTCTCTGCAGCGGACGAGCGGTGTCTCCGCCAGGGCGTTGGCGATGGCCAGCTCGTCCACCCCCTTTGGCGGGCTCATCGCCGCCGCCAGCAGTACCTGGATGGGGCAGCCGATTGCGATCGCCACAGGCAGGTCGCCCGGCGCCTTCTGCCACGCCGTGTGTGTTCCTCTACCTTCTACAACCCGGGCGGTGAACCGCCGCTCGTCGAGCACCATGAGCCGATGAAAGGCGATGTTGCGTCCATACTCTGGGTCACGAACGACCAGCACTCCGGACGTGATGTATCGCCCTCCGTCCTGAGGATGATGGCGAGGAATGGGCAGCTTGGTCAGGTCCACCTTGCGCCTGGCCACCTGCTGGCACGGCCCTGAGTCGACGATCGGCGGAGGGGAAGGGCTGGCCGCAGCTTCGGTCATACGGCTGACCAGCTCGGACTCTGCGCAACCCAGGGCTGCAGCGAAGTACTGCCGCTGTCCGCAAATCCCGGCCACTGCGCGCCATCCGCTGTAGTGCTTGAGCGAGTTGAAGAGCACCGGACGGCCGTTGGCCGCGTGCATCACAGCTGCCATCTCCTGGTCCGGATCAACCGGCTGCGAGACCTCGTCTAGCTGCCTCTTCTTCCTGGCCCAGGCTATGAAGGAGCGAAGGTCCACTGTGCCTCCTCCCGGCTGCTACCAGCTCTCGCGATGGATGCGAGCTTCGTCGTACTGCGTCCGCGGCGCCTTTTCCTCCGCCGGGTGGCCGACGGCGATCAGGCAGAGCGGCACAGACTCTCCCGGTATGGCCAGCTCCCGCCGAACGAAGGCCACAAGCTGCTGGCGAGGATGAACGCCCACCCAGACGGCGCCCAGGCCGATGGCGGTGGCCGCCAGGAGCAGGTTCTCTGTGGCCGCGGCGCAATCCTGCTCCCAGAATTCGGAAGCGGCCGGCTGGCCGCAGACGGCGACGCACAGCGGTGCCCGGCGCAGCATCTTGGCATGCGGGTGGCCATCTGCCAACGCGTCGAGCTTCTGGCGCTCGGTGACTACGACGAAGTGCCAGGGTTTGCTGTTGTGGGCGGACGGAGCCGCCATCGCAGCCTCGAGCAGTACCCGCAGCTCGTCCTCGCTGACGGGCTGCGGCGTATAGCTGCGGATGCTTCTCCTCGCCAGTATCGCGTCTAGCAACTCCTGACCCATTTCGAGCCTCCTTGCGGGCGATCAACTGCCCCGCATACCCCACTCCGGTACTTCATCCAGACTACCCAGCACCGCTCCCATCGGATGTCCGCGGACGTAGGCTGCGCACCATTCCGGCGTGTAGCCAGTTCTCAGCAGCGCGAACGGGATGCCCATGGCCATCGGCAGCGCTCCGGGCAGCGAGAGTGTGTCGGCGACAACCGCGACCCGGCTGCCGTTCTCCATCTGGCGGGCCAGGGCCTCGTAGTAGACGCGTCTCCGCAGGTCTATGACGTGGTCTCCGTCAGCCTCTACCTGCCACCTGCCGCCAGGGACAGGCGGATGCCAGTCCGGATCGATCTCGTACTGGCGCGTATCGCCCAGCACGCGCACCGGCCCGACGCCCAAGCAGGCCAGGTTGCGCTCGACCTTGTCTCCCAGCGAACTGGACACCACCACGGGCTCGACCCCTGGCTCCTCCAGCAGCCGCGAGAGGACCTCGCCAGCTCCTGGTCTGAACTGCACCGGTACTGGAGCCGAGTGGGTGTGGAACAGGTGATTGGTGCAGGCGGCGACCGGGTCGTATTCGGCGCCGGCGAAGTGGGCGGCAACCGCCTGGCGGTAGCCCTCGTCCTCGGCGAGCATCGTCTGCAGGGCGACCGTATGGAAGATGAAGGCTCCCTCGTCTGCATACGACGTCAGCAAGCCGTTGACACGCCATCCATACTCGTGGGCCGAAGCGCGAACCCGCCGGGCCGCGCTACTGTATGCGGCCTGCACCTCCCCGAAGTCGGCCCCCAGGATGCTCTCCGCCAATTCAACCAGGGAGCGCCGGGCCACCTCGGGAACTTGCAGCTCCTCGGCGGTCAGCGTGCCATCGTAGTCAAGTAGCAGCTCCACCATGATAGATGCCGGTCCGTTGACAGAAAGCGCCCCGTTGCCTATAATCCAGTCAGGTCCCGCCGGAGGGCGGACGGAGGTTGACGTGCCGGTATACGAGTATCGTTGTCACGACTGCGCGCGCCGGGTGTCGCTCTTCTGGCGCACGTTCTCCGAAGCTGAGAAAGGTACCCCTCGCTGTCCTCTGTGCGATGGGAAGAACCTGGAGCGACTGATGTCGCGGGTCCGGGTGATCCGCTCGGAGGAGAGCGTCGTCGACGACATGGCCGACCTGGGCGATCTCCCTGACGAGAATGACCCCACGAGCCTGGGGAAGTGGATGCGCAAGATGGGCGGCGATCTGGGCGAGGACCTGGGCCCCGAGTTCGACGAGGTGGTTGGTCGCCTGGAAGCGGGCGAGAGTCCGGAGAAGATCGAAGAGGCTATGCCGGACCTGATGGGTGAGGGAGGCGACGATCTCGGCATCGCTGCGGACACAGTCTAGCTCTCCAGGCCAACTGCTGAGCTGCCACATCCTCGATAGGACCTCATGGTTCTGCCCAACGGAGTGCTCCTGGCAAGTCTGGCAACCAGGTCGCCAGCGAGGGAGTAACGAGTATATACAATACCGCAGGACGGCGTGATTGACAAGTTGCCAGCGGAGAATCCTGCGGCTGACCAGGATCAGTCGATCAGTGGAGAAGTGGAGGAATAGCGTCTGCGGGTGATCGCCGGGGCAATGGGCGCGGCGGGCGGCTTCCGCCAGCGTGCCGATTGCTCACTCACGACTGGATAGTAGTCGGCGCAGCAGCGAGCCTCGCCCGAAGCTGGGCGAGGCTCGCTTTGGTCGTAGTCCTCTGCGTGCGCTACCGGTAGTTCCTGATCACCAGAGGCAGGTAGACCTGGTATGGTTCGATCATGATTGGCGCCTCGTAGCTCACCCCAGCCGGTGTACAAGGATTGTAGGCGGTCAGGCGCACTGTGAAGGTGCCGCTAGTGGCATAGGCGTGTTGCACAGATGCCAGTGCTACCGTAGTCGTAGTACCATCGCCAAAGTCCCAGGTATAGGTGATCGGCTCCGTTGCGGTCAGCGGGGCATAGACAGCCTCAAAGGTCAGCGGGCTGTCGACAAGCAGCACTCCGCCCACATGGCCGAACGTCACGCTGATCAGCGGATTACAGCCCAGCTCCACCGCGACGGCGTCCGTCACGATCTTTGTAGCCGCGTAGCCCAGCGTGTCGGTCACCACCAGGCTGACCGTGTAGGTGCCCACGGTGGTGTAGGTATGCGTAGCATCCTGCGTGAAGACGGATGCAGTGCCGTCGCCGAAGTCCCACTGCCACTCTGAGATGGGTGGCCCATCCGTGGTCGAGGTATTGGTGAAGACTACCGTGTCGCCGGCCGGAATGCAGGCCGGCTTGGGGTAGTAGTCGAAGTCAGCGACAAGGCTATGCGCCTGCACCGTGTGGCCGGCGGTTGCCAGGCTGGAGTTGAAGCTGGTGCTGCCTCCGTAGCTGGCGGTGATGGTGACGTCGCCGGTCGAGGTGAAGGTGAGGTCGCAGATGCCGGAGCCACCGCTGAGAGCGGCGGTGCAGACGGGGTTGCCCCCGCCGGTGGTGGTCACGGTGACCAAGCCGGTAGGCGTGCCGCTTCCTGGGGTGACTGCCTCGACGGTGATGCTGACGGCAACGCTCTGGCCGACGACGGATGGGTCGGGCGAGTCGCTGCTGATATTCGTAGCAGTGCCGGCTTTGTTGACCGTGTGCCCTTCGGTGTCGAAGTGCGGCTCGAAACCGGCATCGCCTCCGTAGACGGCGATGACGGTCACGCCGCCAGGCGAGGTGAAGGGCAGGTCGCAGGCACCGGAGCCATCACTTAGAGTGGCGGAGCAGGAAGGGCTGCCGCCCCCGGTCGTAGTGAACGTCACCAGGCCCGTGGGTACGCCGATGCCCGGAGCGACTGCTTCCACAGTCACGCTGACCGCCACGCTCTGACCCACAACCGACGGGTCGGGCGAGTCGCTGGCGATGGTCAGGGCGCTGTTCGCTCTGTCGACGGTGTGGGTCGCAGCGTCGGAACCGGCGTTGAAGCCATCATCGCCAAGGTAGCTGGCGGTGATGGTAACGTCACCGGCAGAGCTGAAGGCCAGGCCGCAGGCGCCGGAGCCACCGCTGAGGGTGATCAAGCACGAAGGCTCACCGCCGCCAGCGGTGGTCACGCTGATCGAGCCGGAAGGCGTACCGACGCCCGGAGCGACCGCTTCCACCGTAGCCGTGACCATGACGCTCTGGCCGACGACGGAGGGGTCAGGCGAGTCGCTGGTGATGGTGGTGCAGCTGTCGGCCTTGTCGACGGTGTGCCCTTCTTCGCCGGAGCTATCGAGGAAGCTGGTGTTGCCGGCATAGGCGGCGGTGATGGTCACGTCGCCGGTGGAGGTGAAGGTCAAGTCGCAGGCGCCTGAGCCGCCGCTGAGGGTGATGGGACAGGACGGTCCGCCGCCGCCAGCGGTGGTGACGCTGACTGAGCCGGTGGGCGTGCCGCTGCCTGGAGCGAGCGCCTCGACTGTCACGCTGATGGTCATGCTCTGGCCGATGACGGAGGGGTCGGGCGCATCGCTGGTGATAACAGTGGTGGTGTCCGCCTCGTCGACGGTGTGGCCGGCTGTGCCGACGCTTCCG
>Ga0307421_1000350_pt1 | contig 30070 bp, 27 predicted proteins | sample SalMarWE160270MG_FD_202163 | JGI IMG/M metagenome (GOLD analysis project Ga0307421, IMG submission 202163) | Salt marsh sediment microbial communities from the Plum Island Ecosystem LTER, Massachusetts, United States - WE1602-70 | ecosystem: Environmental > Aquatic > Marine > Intertidal zone >... | reverse complement strand
GTCGCAGGCTCAGACGGCGTCAACGTGCGCAGCGGCCCAGGCACGGATTACACCCGTCTGGGCTCTCTCGACCCCGGCGCCCAGGCCGTCGCAACCGGCCGCTTCCGTGACTGGTGGCAGATCGAGTACACAGACGACCGGGCCTGGGTCTCCGGCAGCTTCGTCACCGCCTACGACACGGCCGGACTGCAGAGCGTCCAGCCGCCGCCCACTCCCGTCCCCTCCAGCCCGATAGTCATACCCACCCCGGCTTCCCCGAAACTGATCGACGAGCCGCGCTGGATCGACGTGAACCTCACGTTCCAGCGCGTGACCGCCTACGAGAGCAGGATAGCCGTGTACACCGCTCTCGCCTCCACAGGCCTCCCCAACACTCCGACGCCGGAGGGCCAGTACCGCATCTGGATCAAGCTGCGCCACGACGACATGTCGGGACCCGGCTACTACTTGCAGGACGTGCCGTTCGTGATGTATTTCTACCAGGGATACGCTTTTCACGGGGTATGGTGGCACGCCAACTTCGGCCACCCGATGAGCCACGGCTGCGTCAACCTGCCTGCCGACGCAGCCGAATGGCTGTTCAACTGGGCTGACGTGGGCACGCTGGTAAACGTACACAGCTAAGCCCTTCCCCGCCCTGCCCGACCCGAGACAGCGCAGGAGGGGCGAGTGTCAATCGAAGTCGCTGGCAATACTCCGCCAGGCGTGCGGAGGCACCAACTCAGGTGAGCGGTAGAGGGGCTCCAATCCGCCTGCGGAACGCTGCGGGGCGGAGCACGGGCGCCGGGACCCCGCGCTGAGAAGGAGTTGACAAATGCGGGTGCTACAGATCAGGGGACGAGCCAGGAAGAGCGGGCTCCCGCCGGGGACGCTGGTTCACGTGGGCCAGGACCGGACCGAGCCCGTCCGCATCACCGTAATGGCCTACGATGAAGAGCGGGTCGAGGAGAAGGAAGCGACCGGTGCCGGCGACTGCTTCCTCCTCGCCGGCAGGCCCGGGGTCACCTGGATCAACGTCGACGGCGTACATCAGACAGACATCGTGGAGAGGGTCGGCGAGTGTCTTCAGATACACCCATTGGTTCTGGAGGACATCGTCAACACGGACCAACGGCCTAAGGTGGAGGACTTCGACGACTACGTGTTCCTGGTGGCCCGCATGCTGCGCTACGACGGCGATGGCGGCGGCCTGCAGGTCGAGCAGATCAGCCTGCTGTTGGGCCCCAACTACGTGATATCCTTCCAGGAGAAGCCGGGGGACGTGTTCGACCCGGTCAGGGAGCGAATCAGGAACTCCCGGGGCCGCATCCGCCGCATGGGTGCCGACTACCTGGCATATGCGCTCCTGGACGCGCTCGTCGACAGCTACTTCCTCGTCCTGGAACAGATCGGCGAGGAGATAGAGACTATCGAGGACCGGCTGGTCACAGACCCGCGGCCGGACACGCTGCAGACGATCCACGACTTGAAGCGCGACACGGTATTCCTGCGCAAGTCGGTCTGGCCCCTGAGGGAGGTCGCCAGCAGCCTGGAGAGGGGCGAGACGTCGTTGATCGGCGAGGAGATCCTGATCTACCTCAGAGACGTCTACAGCCACACGATCCAGGTAATGGACACCGTCGAGACCTTCCGGGACATGATCAGCGGGATGCTGGACATCTACCTCTCGAGCATCAGCAACAGGATGAACGAGGTGATGAAGGTACTGACGATCATCGCCACCATCTTCATCCCGCTGACGCTCATCGCCGGCATATACGGGATGAACTTCCAGTACATGCCCGAGTTGAGCTCGCGCTGGGGGTATCCCGCGGTGTGGCTGGTGATGCTGGCCGTCGCAGCAGTGATGCTGATCTACTTCAGAAGGAAGAAGTGGTTGTGAGGGGCGGCACATGGACGCATTCCTGAGACTGGCCTGGGACGTGGCGCTGCGCACGGCAGCGGTCTATCTGGTGATCCTGGCCGGATTGCGGCTGTCCGGAAAGCGCGAGATGGGTCAGCTGACCGTGTTCGATCTGGTCGTCCTGCTCCTGCTGGCTAGCGCGGTGCAGAACGCCATGATAGGTGCAGATACGTCGTTGGCCGGGGGTATCGTCGCGGCCCTGGTGCTGCTGGTCCTCAACAGCCTCGTCGCCCGGCTGCGACTGCGCTGGCCCCGTCTCCGCCGGGCGGTCGAGGGCTCGCCGACTCTGCTGGTACTGCACGGTAGCGTGATCATCGACCATCTGCGGCGGGAAGGACTCGATCAGCAGACACTCGAGGCCGCCATACGCGAGCACGGCGTTGCCACGCTGGACCAGGTGGAGATGGCCGTCTTGGAGACGGATGGCTCGATCAGCATCGTACCGGTGGGTGTGCCGACCACACGCCTCAGGCGGCCAGCGCGGCGCTTCAGACCTCGATGAGACCGAGTGCAGAGTCGCGGACACGCGTCAGGGCGGGCCCGGCCGTCGACCAGTACTGGAGCCGGCGGCAGGACGATCTGGTGGCAGTGCTGGGCAGCACGCCTGGTGGGCTTTCCAACGCCGAGGCTGAGGAAAGGCTGCAGCGCTTCGGCCGCAACGCTCTACGGTCCAGGCAGAGGGCGACGCCACTGCAGCTCTTCCTACGCCAGTTCACCAGCCCCATCGTCCTCATCCTGCTCTTCGCTACCGTAGTATCGGCCCTCACACAGGAGTGGGTCGATGCCGTGCTCATCCTGGCCATTGTGCTTGGAAGCGCAGCGCTCAGCTTCTCCCAGGAGCACAGAGCCAATGCCGCTGCGGAGAGACTGCGGGCCCAGATCACAGTCAAGGCCACGGTACTGCGCGATGGGCAACCGCAATCGATACCTGCCACTGACGTCGTGCCGGGCGACGTCATACTCCTGTCCGCCGGCAGCCTGATACCGGCCGATGCCGTTCTCCTCGACGCCACCGATTTCTACGTCAACCAGGCCGTGCTGACCGGGGAGACATTCCCGGTGCCCAAGGCCCCCGAGCCCACTCCGGTCCAATCGAGCCTGGCCGAGCGCGCCAACTGCGTCTACATGGGCACCAACGTGCGTTCCGGCTCGGCCCGCGCACTCGTCGTGGAGACCGGCCAGAGCACGGCCTTCGGCCAGATAGCCGAACGGCTCACGCAGCGTGAGCCGGAGACCGGTTTCGAGCAGGGTATCCGCCGCTTTGGCTACCTCCTCAGCGAGGTGATGCTGGCGCTGGTGCTCGCCGTGTTCGCCATCAACGTGTTCTTCCAGGAGCCGGTGCTTGAATCGCTCCTCTTCTCGGTCGCGCTGGCGGTCGGCCTGACTCCTCAGCTGCTGCCAGCCATAGTCAGCGTCAACCTGTCCAGGGGATCCCAGGCAATGGCGGCCCACGGAGTGATCGTTCGCCGCCTGGAGTCGATCGAGAACCTGGGCAGCATGGACACCTTGTGCACGGACAAGACCGGCACGCTCACCGAGGGCGTGGTTCAGCTGGACGGGGCGCTGGACCCGTCGGGGCAGCCGTCGGACGAGGCTCTTCTCTACGCCCATCTCAATGCCCGCTTCCAGACAGGTCTGGCCAACCCCCTGGACACGGCCGTCCTGGCAGCCGCCCAGCCCGACATCGGCCAGTACAGCAAGATAGACGAGCTGCCGTACGACTTCGTGCGCAAGCGGATGAGCGTGGTTGTCGAGCGCCGGGGAGAGCGCCTGCTGATAGCCAAGGGTGCTTTGGAGAACGTCCTGGCCGTCTGTACGCAGATGAGGGATGGTACGGCTGCGGCGGCGCTCGACGAGGCGCACCGCCGCTCAATAGGCCGGCGCTTCGAGGAGTGGAGCGCTCAGGGGTACCGGGTGCTGGGCGTGGCCCTGCGCGAAATCCCCGTCCTCCCAAGATACAGCCGCGCCGACGAGCAGGAACTGGTCTTCCTGGGCTTCCTGCTCTTCTTCGACCCGCCCAAGTCGGGAGTGCAGGAGACCATCGCCCGCCTGGCCGCGCTGGGAGTGCAGCTCAAGATCATCACCGGCGACAACCGCCTCGTGGCTGAGCACACGGCTGCCTCGATCGGACTCCAGGTGACGGGAACGGTGTCGGGCAAGGAGTTGAACGATACGGGGGACGAAGCGCTGTGGCACAGCGTCAGGAGGGCGAACCTCTTCGTCGAGGTCGATCCCAACCAGAAGGAGCGCATCATCCTGGCCCTCCAGAAGAGGGGCCACGTCGTCGGCTACCTGGGCGACGGCATCAACGATGCCCCCGCCCTCCACTCAGCCGACATCGGCATCTCGGTCGATGGGGCCGTAGACGTGGCCAAGGAGGCCGCCGACCTGGTCCTGCAGGAGCATGACCTGGCCGTCCTGAACCAGGGAATCCTGCTGGGGCGCACTACCTTCGCCAACACCCTCAAGTACATCTTTATCACGACCAGCGCCAACTTCGGCAACATGTTCAGCATGGCCGGCGCGTCGTTGCTGCTCCCCTTCCTGCCGATGCTGCCGGTGCAGATCCTGCTGACCAACTTCTTGACCGACCTGCCGGCGATGAATATCGCCGGCGACTCGGTCGACGCTGAGGCAATCGAACGTCCGCGCAGCTGGGACATCAGGTTCATCCGCCGCTTCATGGTCACCTTCGGTCTGGTGAGCTCGGCCTTCGACTACGTTACCTTCGCCGCTCTGCTTCTGCTGGCCGGCGCCGGCTCGGACCAGTTCAGAAGCGGATGGTTCCTGGAGTCGGTTCTGACTGAGCTACTAATGCTGATGGTCATCCGCACCCGGCGCCCATTCTTCAAGAGCAGGCCAGGCCGGGGCTTGATCGTATCTGCGGCGGCTGTAGCCCTGGCTACCCTCGTTCTGCCCTACTCCCCATTGGGCAGGCTTGCAGGTCTGGTGCCGCTGCCGTTGTCGCTGGTGGCCATCCTCGTCGCCATTGCCCTGGCCTACATGACGTGCTCTGAGGCAGTGAAGAGGGCGTTCTACAGGAGGGCTGACGAGTGAGCCCGAACCAGCCTCGGCCGGCGGCACGCCGATTCCAGCGCCCGGGCCCGCTCGTTCCAGACGGCGGCGAGAAGGCGCGACCGGCAAAACAGGGAGCAGCACAATGAAGCGCATAGCCGTCCTGACCAGCGGAGGGGACGCCCCCGGCATGAACGCAGCCATCCGCGCCGTCGTGCGCACAGCTCTGGACTTGGGCTGGGAGGTACTGGGCGTGCACCACGGCTACACGGGCCTGATAGGAGGCAATTCCACTCCTCTCGGTGCCCGCGACGTCGGCGGCATAATCCAACAGGGGGGCACCGTCCTGGGCAGCGCTCGCTGCCCCCAGTTCGAGACCGAGGAAGGACGAGCGCAGGCCTTGCAGTCCCTCGCGGCGAGCGATGTGGAAGCTCTGGTAGTCATCGGAGGGAACGGCTCCCAGGCCGGAGCGCACGCCCTGGCGGCGACGGGCTTCCCCGTGGTGGGCGTAGCATCGACGATCGACAACGATCTCTTCGGATCGCAGGTCACCATCGGCGTGGACACCGCCCTCAACGTGGCCCTGGAGGCAATCGATCGGGTCAAGGTCACCGCTTCTTCGCACCACCGCGCCTTCCTCGTCGAGGTCATGGGCCGCGATTGCGGCTACCTGGCGCTGATGGCCGGGATCGCCGGCGGAGCCGAGGCCGTCATCATCCCCGAGGTAGAGAGCGATCCCGAGGCCGTGGCCCGAGAGCTGCGCTGCGCCTACGACCGGGGCAAGCCGCACGCCATTGTCGTCGTCGCCGAGGGCGCCCGATACAACGCAGCAGGCCTGGCTGCCTACTTCGAGAAGCATCGCGAGCGGCTGGGATTCGACCTCCGGGTGACTGTGCTTGGATACGTACAGCGGGGTGCTGCGCCGGGCGCTTTCGACCGGTTGCTCGCCACCCGCTTGGGGGCAGGGGCCGTGGAGCGCCTGCGCAAGGGCGAGAATGGACTCCTGGTCGGATGCCTCAAGGGTGAGATCGCGGCCACGCCGTTGAGCGACGTGGCCGCCAACAAGAAAGAGCTGGACGAGAGCCTGCTGATCCTGGCCCGGATCCTGGCCAGATGAGGGAAGGGAAGCTGAGAAGGCAGTGGTGAGAGAGACCCCCGCCGTGAAATCGCCGCGGGCCCGCGGGCTGCGCTACGTTATGGCGCTGGTGCTGATGGGAGTAGCGGTGCACGTATTGGTGCCGCAGATTGCCACCGCCGAGCGCTCGATCGCAGTGATCAGGAGCATGGCACCGGCGGCTGTCGCGTTCGCTGCTGTGACGCAGCTCTGCAGCTATCTGGGCAGCGGATTGCTGGTGCAGGCCCTGGTCGCAGTCACCGGACAGAAGCTCGCCTTGCTGCGGGGGACAGAAGTCTTCACCGCAGCAGTGAGCGTGGGGCTGTCGGGTGGCGGGCCGGCGGGGAGCGTCGCCGCGTCGTACCACTGGCTGCGCTGCAGCGGTGTTGGTGCGGAGGGCGCGGCGCTCGCCGCGTCGCTGCCAACGGTCTTCTACGACGTCACGCTGGCCTTCGTCAGCGTCTTCGGGCTGATCCATTTGCTCATCGTGCACGAGCTTTCGGCACTGCAAGCTGCTGCCTTTGGCCTGACCTTGTCCGCGCTGCTGTTGATCGCTGCGCTCGCCGCCTGGGGCGCCCGGAACCGGCCCCGGCTGACCGCGCTGGTGGTGAGACTGGCCGCCCGCTGGGCGGCGATACGTCGCCGCCAGTACGACCGGGCGATCACGGAGGCGACTGCGGAGCGCTGGTTCAGGGCCTGGGACACCCTGCGCACCGGCGGCTGGCGCGGACCCTTGCTGGGAGCAGCGCTCAACACCGTATTCGACATGCTCACGCTATACCTTCTCTTCGTGGCCGTTGGGCACGCCGTCAGCCCGGGGGTCTTGCTCGCCGGATACGGACTGCCCCTGTTGCTCAGCAAGGTGACCTTCCTTCCCGGCGGCGTGGGCATAGTGGAAGGGACGATGGCGGCCCTCTACAACGGCCTCGGCGTGCCCGGCGGAGTCACCGTGGTGGTGGTTCTGACCTATCGGCTGCTCTCATTCTGGCTGCCATTGGTCGCCGGACTGGCTCTGGTGCCCTACTTGCAGCACGTCGCCGGAGGAGCCAACTGCAGCTCGCTCGGCAAGTGACAATCCGTCCGCCAGTCAGCGGTCGCTTTCTCGGTGTCTGCACGGTCGCAGGCTTGGAGATCCGGTCGAGCGCGTCCGGGCAGGCGCGCTGTCGCCGGCCGCGGAGCGCAAAGAGCACAGCAATTGCAGCAAGGAGGTGGCAATGATCGACCTGCCAGAGACCTACGTCAGCGCCATTGTCAAGCTCGTCCTCTCTGTCGTGGCCCTGCTCCTCACGCTGGCCGTGAACGGCGGCCTGCGCCGCCTGCTCAGGAAGCGCGGCCACGACGCAGCCCAGATGCGCACGCTGTACATGCTGGTTCGGAACGCCGTCTTCGCCAGCGGTACGCTTGTGGTGCTCCTGATCTGGCTCGGCCCCAGCGCCGACCTGACCGTGGCCATGGGCATCGTCGGCGCCGGAGTCGCCTTCGCCTCTCAGGAGGTGATCGGCTCGTTCGCCGGCTACCTGAACATCGTCACCGGCAGCCTATACCGCATCGGGGACCGGGTGCGCATCGGTGCAGTGACAGGAGACGTCGTCGACATCAGCATCCTGCGGACGACGGTGATGGAGATCGGAGAGTGGGTCCGCGCCGACCAGTACACCGGCCGCGTCGTCTCCGTAGCCAACCGTGTCGTCTTCTCCGATCCGGTGTTCAACTACACGCAGCGTTGGGCATACCTGTGGGACGAGATCGTCGTGCCGGTCACCTACGAGAGTGACTGGCGTCGCGCCGAGGAGTTGATGCTGGAGCACGCGCGCGAGTACACCTCCAACCTGCGAGCACAGGCCGCAGCGGAGCTCGAGGCCCTGGGGGAACGCTATCCTCTAGCGAAGGCGACCGTGGATCCGACACTCTATCTCGTCATGACCGACAACTGGATCGAGATGACTCTGCGTTACGTCGTCGCCGCCCGCGATCGTCGCCAGGTGCGAGCAGAACTCCACCGCGAGCTGCTGCAACACTTCGCCGAGGAAGAGAACATCACCGTGGCCTCGGCCACCATCGAGATCGTGGGGTTCCCGCCGCTGCGCGGCGACGGGCCAACCGGCACGTGATCAGACTACCAGGGAGCCGGGACAGAGGTGAGCAAGAGATCTGGTGACAAGATGACGAAGCCGGCCGGCGACACCGCCGACGAGCCAAGGCCCCGATCGCCTGCTGCTGCCACGAAGGACGGTAGCGCCTGGAGCTCCGGGACACGCATTCTCTTCTTCGCACTTCTGGCGGTGTGTGGGGCCTGGCTCCTATACGGCGCGCGGGCTCTGGTCGCCCCTCTGGGGGTCGCTGCACTGCTGGCCTACGTCCTCTATCCGGCCGTGCTCTTCGTGAAAAGGCGAGCTCGCGCGGGCAACCGGGCGGCAGCCACCGTCGTATACGTGCTCTTCCTGACCGCCCTGGCAGCCGCGCTGGTACTCCTGGCGCCGCTCGTCGTCAGACAGCTGGCGCGCATCTCCGTCGAGCTGCAGCTGCTGCGCGAGCTGCTGGCGGCCGAGGCACCTCCTGTGTTCGCGCCCTTCGGGCTGGAGATTCCGCTCGACGAGATACTGGAGGAACTGGAGGCCCTTGCTTCGCAGTTCTTCCGGCCTGAGGAGCTCTTCAGGATGATCAGGGCGGCCACCTCCAATCTGGCCTGGGTCACGCTCACCTTCGTCACCACCTACTATCTGCTGCGTGACTGGGACCACCTCAGGGAATGGCTCCTTCGCCTCCTGCCGGAGGCGCACCGGCCCGATGCCAGGCGGCTGCACGAGGAGATCAAGGTGGTCTGGCGGGCGTACCTCCGCGGCCAGCTGCTGCTGATGCTGTCGGTGGGCGTACTGACCGGCCTCGTCTCCGCCGGGCTGGGGCTGCCCGGGGCGGCGGCCCTGGGCCTTCTCGCCGGAGCGCTCGACCTGATCCCCTCGCTGGGGCCGACCGCTGCCGCCGTTGTCGCCGCCGCGGTCGCCTGGTTCGAGGTGTCTCCCAGGCTGGGACTGGCCAACCCCTGGTTCACGCTCGTTGTGGTCATCGCCTACGCGTTAACCCAGGTCGTCGAGAGCCTGTGGCTGCAGCCCCGTATTCTGGGCCGGGTGATGCGTCTCAACCCAGGCGTCGTATTCGTCGCCGTCATAGGTGCACTCGTGCTGGGGGGAGCGCTGATGGCCCTGGTAATCGTGCCCGTGCTCGCCTCTGTACGAGTGGTCGGCCGCTACCTTCACCGCCGTGTGTCGGGGCTCGCCCCCTGGCCCGAGGTCGAGGCTTCTGCAGCGGCGGCGGACGCAAATGGCGCGGGCGATTCGACAGGCGGACACTCTTCATCGTAGACCCGGCCCGCACCTCGCTGAACAGCACCCAGGCGTACACCTATTCTTCACCCTGTGTCGACCAATCACTCACCACATTGAGGCCCCTGTCGTGCTATACTACACGAGATAATCTCTCACAACCGTCCGCCTCGCAGCATTGGAAGAGGCGGCGGAGGTTTGTTATGTCCAAGGCGTATTGCCCCGATTGCGACGCAGTGATCACGGTGGACAACCCCCGTACGGGGGAGTTCATCCGCTGCGGCCAGTGCGGCTACGAGCTGGAGATAATCAGCACCCATCCGTTCGAGGTGGACTACCCGCTCGACTACGATTCAGGCTGGGACGACGAGGAAGAGGAAGAAGACGAAGAGGAATACGAGTACGCCCAGGAAGACGACGAGGGCTAGGACTGCGGAGGCTCATCTCTGCACAGCCGCGGCGGCGCTCGAGGGGGCTGACGCGGAGCCGCCCTCCGGCCGGGAACGAAAGGCAGGGGGCCAAGGCACCGTTCTCTCTCAGTCAAGCCAGTGGCTAGCTGAATCAGCAGGCCTTGATCGCAGCAACAAAGGGTGATATAATCGTCAACGCCCCGCCGCAGAGGCGGGGCGCTGTCGTGCCTGAGCGCGGCGGGGCGCCTCCGGCACCGCTCTCAGCGGCAGGCGAGTAAAGCGCAGCAATGGAGGGTGAAATGGTTTCGACAAAGGAAGATGATGCCGGTTCGGATTCGCAGGAGCCTCCGGGTCCTGGGAGGCCTCCCCATCCGTTCGAGGACGTGCCGTTAGATCGATGGAACGACTGGCGCTGGCAGCTTACCAACCGTCTACGAACGTTACGTGACTTCGCCCAGGTGCTCGAACTGACCCCGGAAGAGAAGGCGGGGCTTTCGGCGTCTGGGCTCTTGCGTGCTGGCGTGACGCCCTACTTCGCCAGCCTGCTGGACCGGAAGGACCCCAGGTGCCCGTTGCGCAGGCAGGTCGTGCCCACCGCAGCGGAGGCTGTCCACAGAAAGGCCGAGAGCGACGACTCGCTAGCCGAGGATGCCCACTCACCCGTGCCGGGGCTGGTGCACCGTTACCCAGACCGGGTTCTGATGCTGGTTACCACCGAATGCGCCGGCTACTGCCGCTTCTGCACGCGCAGCCGCATGGTGGGCCATTCGCACGCCCAGTTCAGCAGCACTGAGCACGCGCAGCAGCTGGCCTACATCGCCGCCACCCCTCAGGTCCGCGACGTTCTGATCTCCGGAGGCGATCCCCTGCTCATGCCCGAACGGGTGCTGGAGACGATACTGCAGGGCCTGAGGTCGATACCACACGTAGAGATAGTGCGGATCGGCACCCGCGCCCCGGTCTTCCTGCCGCAGCGGATCACGGACGAGCTGGTGGACATGCTCCGCCGCTACCATCCGCTGTGGATGAACATCCACTTCAACCACCCGCGGGAGATCACTCCTGAGGTCGCGGCGGCGCTGGCCCGGCTGGCGGACGCCGGTATCCCTCTGGGCAGCCAGACCGTGCTGCTGGCGGGGATCAACGACTGCCCGAGCGTGATGACGGCCCTGGTCCAGAAGCTGGTGAAGAACCGCGTGCGCCCTTACTACCTCTATCAATGCGACCTGGTCAGCGGGGCAGGTCACTTCCGCACGCCGGTGGCCAAGGGCATCGAGATCATGGAAGCGCTCCGTGGTCATACCTCCGGCTTCGCCATCCCCAGCTACGTGATCGACGCTCCGCAGGGCGGCGGCAAGGTGCCTATCCTGCCCAACTACCTGCTCAGCATGTCCGAAAGCCAGGCCGTGGTGCGCAACTACGAAGGCTTCATCAGCACCTACGCCCAGCCCACACAGTATGAGCCGCACCAGGCCTCCGACTGCCAGTACTGCCGCCAGCGCAGGGCCGAGCAGGGGCAGGAAGGCGTGGCCGGACTGCTCGCCAACCGCGAGGCAACAATCGCCCCCGAGCATTGGCACGAGAGCCACAAGCGCACCATTGTGATCACGCCTCAGAGAACGCCTGGGGCGCTCTGGTCAGAAAACGGCACCCGCACAGAGCCGTGGCCGGAGGAAGGCCGCCCACACGCAGTGGCCTTCGGGCCGGTGGAGTGGCTGCGCACCAGGCCCCGCCGCACTCACCGCAGGCAGGCGGGAGTCCAGCCGGCGGACCAGCCCGGGAAGTGATCGGAGGTAGGCTCGGGTGACGGGAGATGGAAGGCCCCGGCGGCCGTCCGGCCGCCGGGTCGCGCTTGTCTACAACCTGAAGCAAAGCGTCACTCCCCGCCCCGGCGCGCCTGCCGACGCGCTGGCCGAGTACGATTCCGTGCAGACGGTCGAGGCACTGGAGGCAGCGCTCCAGGCGGCGGGTCACGACGTAGTGCGGCTGGAAGCGGATGAGACGTTCCTGGATACAGTGCGCCGGGCTGCTCCAGACATCTGTTTCAACATCGCCGAAGGCCTAAGGGGTGAGGCCCGGGAGTCACAGGTGCCGGCACTCCTGGAGATGCTGGGCGTCCCCTACACGGGCTCCAAAGTGCTTGCCCACGCCCTGTCGCTGGACAAGGGCGCCGCAAAGCGTCTGTGGCGAGACAGCGGCCTGCCGACTGCGCCTTTCCAGGTACTGCGCCACGGCGACGAGCCGCTCCGCTGCGAGCTGGCCTATCCCCTGTTCGTCAAGCCGCTTAGTGAGGGATCCGGCATGGGCATCGACGCGCATTCCGTGGTCAACGACGAGGCCGCGCTGCGCGAGCAGGCACGAAGGGTGATCGAGACGTACGCCCAGCCGGCGCTCGTCGAGGGCTACCTGCCCGGGCGCGAGTTCACCGTCGGCCTGATCGGCAACGCCCTCCAGCCTGGCCACCAGCCGCCGGGACCGTTCTACAGTGCGGAAGGCTATCACGTCTTCCCGGTACTGGAGATCGACGCCCAAGTCGGTGCCGGCGACGGCCTGTACAACGCGGCGGCCAAGGCCTTCCTGCCGGGCGACGAGGGGGCGCCTCTCTACCTCTGCCCGGCCGACGTGCCGCGGGAACTCGAGGCGGAGATGGGGAGACTGGCGGTGGCCGCCTTCGACACGATAGGCGCTCTCGATATGAGCCGGGTCGACTTCCGCCTCGGCGCCGACGGCAGGCCCTACCTGCTGGAGATCAACACACTGCCCGGCCTCAACCCAACGTTGAGCGACCTGTGCATCATGGCGGCGGCCGAGGGGATCGAGCACGCCGTCTTGATCAACGAGATCCTGGCCCTGGCGGCGAGCCGCTACGCGCAGGAAGGGCTGTGGGAAGGCGGAGTGCCCAGACTGGAAGGCCTCCCCCTCCCCGCTGCGGCATGACGCGCGGACGGTCGCAGGCCAAGGTCGTCGTCCTCTACAACGACAGCCAGGCGCTGATCAAGGGCGAGGCGCGCGATCTGCTGGCCGACCGTGGTGTCGTGGCCTGCGCGCAAGCCATCACCGGCGCGCTGGGCGCATCGGGCTACGAGGCGACAGCATTGCCCCTCCGCGGCGACGTTGAGTCCGCGCTGGCCCCCTACCCTGCGGCCGAATGGCTTGTCTTCAACCTGGCCGAGGGCCTGCAGGGGCGACTCTTCGAGGAGGCCCGCATCGCTTGGGCGCTGGAGGCGATGGGCTACCGCTTCACCGGCTCCGCAGGAGAGGCCCTGGCCCGCTCTACAGACAAGGGTCGGGCCAAGGAGCTCCTCGCTGCACACGGCCTGGCAACGCCGCTGTGGGCGGTCTTTTCCACGCCGGACCAGGTATCTGAAGAGGCGGCGGGGCTCGGCTTCCCGCTGATCGTCAAGCCCGTGGCCGAGGATGGCAGCATTGGCATCGACCCGGAGGCAGTGGTGCACGATCTCCAGGCGCTGAGGAGCCGTGTGGCCTACGTCTCCTCCTGCCACCGCCAGGCGGCGCTGGCCGAGCGCTTTGTGGCGGGGCGAGAGTTCAACATCGCCCTGTGGGGCGAACCGCCCCAGACTCTGCCTGTGGCTGAGATCGACTTCGCGGCCTTCAGCGATCCGCATCAGCGGATAGTCTCCTTCGCCGCCAAGTGGGAGGAGGAGTCCTTCGAGTACACCAACACCCCGGTCCACTGTCCGGCGCCCGTTGACAGAGAGCTGGCGGCGCAGCTGGAAGAGAGCGCCCTCGGGGCCTGGGAGGCAATCGGCTGCCGGGGCTACGCCCGCGTAGACATGCGGCTTCCGGAAGACGGTCCTCCGCAGATCGTCGAGGTCAACTGCAACCCCGACATCTCGCCCGACGCCGGCTTCTTCCGGGCGGCGCGCGCTGCCGGGTATGACTACGAGGGGATGGCCGCGCACATCCTGGAGCTGGCGAGGGGCTGAGTAACGAGGCTATGATCAGACCAGCAGGACGGGAGGACAGGCCGTCGATAGAGGCCATCACCGCCGCAGCGGCCAACTTCACGCCCGAAGAGCGGCAGTGCGTCGCCGAGCTGTGGTCCAGCTACCTCGAGGAGGGGGAGAGCAGCGGCTACGAGTTCATAGTCTACGCCGAAGAGGGTGGACAGGTGCAGGGCTACGCCTGCTTCGGCTCCCACCCGCTCACCGATGGCGTGTTCGATCTGTACTGGATAGCCGTGCTGCCCGACGCCCGGGGGCGGGGAATCGGCAGGGCCCTCCTGGACCGGGTAGAGGAACAGGTGCGAGCCCGGAAGGGTCGCCTCCTGTTGATCGAGACCTCGGACGGGCCCACCTACGCCGAAGCCCGCCATCTCTACGCGGCCAGCGGCTGCTCCGTACAGGCGACGATCAGCGACTTCTACGCACCGGGCGATTCGCTGGTCATCTACGTCAAGCGGCTGACCTAGGGCCGCAGCACCGGAGCAGCGGCGTCGCCCGGCCGCAGGTCTACACCCGGTAGCCGGTCAGGTCGCGGCTGTGGCGCGGATGGCGCAGCTTGCGCAGGGCGTCCTGCTCTATCTGGCGGGCCCGCTCTCGGCTCACGCCGAGCCTCTTGCCCACCTCCTCCAGCGTGTGGGGGCGCTGGCCGTCGAGGCCAAAGCGCAGGCGCAGGATACGAGCCTCGCGCGCGGAAAGGGACCGCAACACCCTCTCCAACTCCCCCCTCAGCCCAAGCCGTTCCGCGGCCTCGTCGGGGGCCGGCGAGCTGTCGTCCTCGATCAGATCGCCGAACTCCGCCTCGCCGCTGGCGCCCACGGGGCCGTCGAGCGACACGGGCTGCTGCCAGATCTGCATCATCCATTCAGCTTGATCCGCCTCCAGGCCGTTGACCTCCGAGGCCAGCTCGTCCGAAGTAGGCTGGCGACCCAGCTCCTGCTCCAGAGCCTGGGCTTTCTTGATCAGCCGCCTGATGCGATCGCTCGTGTGCACGGGTATACGAATGGTCGACCTCTGGTCGGCCAGCGTACGCGTGACAGCCTGGCGGATCCACCAGAAGGCATAGGTGCTGAAGCGGGTCCGGCGCCGGTAGTCGAACCTATCTACCGCTTTGATCAGACCCTCATTCCCGGCCTGGATCAGGTCACCGAACGGCAGCCCGTAGCCGCGGTACCGCTTGGCCACGTTGATTACCAGGCGCGTGTTCCGCTCGATCAGTTCCCGGCGGGCCTCAAGGCCCTGGGAGGTGGCCAGCTTCAGCTCCGCCTGCTCCGAACTGCTGTGACCGTTCGCCGCCAGCCTGGCTTCGGCCTCTCGCCCTCGCTCTAGCTGCTTGGCCAGGTGCTTCTCCTCCTCGGGCGTCAACAGCGGGCCGGGGCGGATATCACCGAAGTAGAGGCTGATTGTGTCGTCGGGTTCGACGTCCGCCGTGCTGTAGCCGCCACGCCGCCTGGCGCCGCCACTCAAGCCCGTGGCTGCTTCGTCGCCCACGTCGTCGGCGTCGCTCTCGTCACTGTGTACGGTGATCCCCTCCTGCTGGAGCAGCAAGAACAGCTCGTCCAGCTCGACGACTTCCCGCTCCGCCTCGGGCAGCAGCTCGAGCACCCGATCCAGCGTGATGTACCCCTGCTCGCGCCCCTCATTGAGCAGAGTCGATACCACGTCTGCTATGTCCAGAAGTTCGATGTCGTCCAATTCAACTCACCTTGACGCTGGCAGCTGGTATGATCCAAAGCCGCTCCAGCCTCAACCAGTGCGTCACTCTTGCCCTGCACTCTTGTGCTTCCTGACGGGCATTATACACTATTCTACCTATATTGTCAATAGGTATCAGCCCTATCCTCAGTACTGGCACGATCCCCGCGCTGGGCGCCGACCCTCGACTCAGCCGTCCGGACGGTCTGACATGAATTTGATAGCTAGCCGCTAGGTAACACGCAGCTTGATCGCTTACAATGCTGGCAAAGCAATCTCGAGAGCGGAGGGACTGTGACCAAGGGACACAATGACAGACGGGCGCTGAAACGGCCGGGCGGCCTGCTGTGGCTGACTATCGCCTTCATACTCGCCGTCTTCTCGAACGGCCGCTGGATCGTGCCCATAGCCACGTGGCTGGCGCCGGTCTTCTTCCTGCGCTACACCCGCGGCCAGAGGCCGCTGCCCGGCCTCATCGTCGGCGCTGTCGCAATGGGCACGGCCTTCCTTGTCTCCTGGCAGGGGATGACGCCGTTGGACGGCGACGCCCTCTACTGGCCCGTCTTCTTCTGGCTTGGCGTGGCCTTCTGGCTGCCCTACTGCGCTGACCGCCTCCTCGCCCCGCGCATCCGCGGTTTCGCCGCCACTCTCGTCCTACCCCTCGCCTTCACGTCCTTCGAGCTGATCTACACCAGGGTCAACCCGTTCCAGTCCAATGGCTCGCTCGCCTACACGCAGTACCCCTTCCTGGCGCTCATCCAGATCGTATCGGTGACCGGCCTGGCGGGGATCACATTCCTGATCACCTGGGGTGCGTCAGTCATCCACTGGGCCTGGGAGCGTCGCTTCGCCTGGCGGCGGGTCAGGTCCGGCGTAGCCGCGTACGCCGCGCTGCTCGCCGCCGTCGTCGCCCTCGGTGCGGTTCGGCTGGCCGCCAGCTCGCCGCCGGAAGAAACGGTGCGCGCAGCCGCGATAGCGGCAACGGCCCGCACAGCCGAGCGCCTGCCCGCCGCGCAGGACGATCCGGCCACTGCGGCACCGCTCCGCCAGGCTGTACTGGATGACTATCTCGCCCGCTCCCGCCGGCAGGCTGCCGCCGGCGCAGCGGTCGTGATCTGGGACGAGCTGGCAGTACCCACCAACTCAGAGGAGGAACCAGGCTTCATTCGGCAGGGGCAGGAGCTGGCGCGCTCAGAGGGAATCTACCTGATGATGGCTCTGGGTGTCGACCTGGAGGCCTCGGCCACCAGTTCGCGAATCCCGCGCCAGAACAAGGCGCTACTGATCGATCCAGACGGGGACATCGTCTGGGACTACGTCAAGTCTTTCCCCACCCCCTTCGGGAGGAGCGTTCCCGGCGACGGAATCCTGCCGCTGGCAGATACCCCGCTGGGCAGGATGACGCCGGCCATCTGCTTCGACATGACTCACCCGGGCCTGATTCGCCAGGCGGGCCGCGCCGGGGCAGAGCTGATGCTCAACCCGGCCTGGAATGGAGACGAGGACGCTGCGCTGCAGCTGCATATGGCTGCCTTCAGGGCGATCGAGAACGGCTTCACGCTGCTGCGCGCTACAGGCGGAGGATAGTCGGCGGTCGCGGACGCCTGGGGACGGCTGCTCGTGGCCGAGGTGACGTCCACCAGCGACGGCGTGCTGGCAGCCGACGTACCCATCCAGCACCAGCCGACTCTCTACAGCAGAATCGGCGACATCTTCGGCTGGCTCTGCTTGGCTGCATTCGCGGGGGTCACGATCAGGGCCGTGGCCAGGCCGTCCAGGGGCTAAGCGCGCCGTGGCCGAATCGGCCCTGGCGAGATGGCGGGGAATGGTGAGCCCGATCAGAAGGTAAGCCAGCGGCCGGCACGCGGCCGAGCGGGGCTCTCCGGGCCACCGCCCTGCGTCACCCTAGAGCTTCCTGCAGAGAAGCTCTCCCCTGCCTATGGGCAGAATCAGGGCATCGACCCTTTCGTCCGCCATGGCCCGATCGAGCATGGACTGCAGTGCCTCCTGGTGGCTGATGGCGTTGTCCGCCACGAGCAGACCGCCGGGCACCATCCTGGGCACGATCTGCTCATAGCATTCGGCGTAGATCTCCTTCTCCGCATCGAGAAAGCAGAAGGCAACGTCGTCGAATCGCGCCAGGTGTTCCCGCGCGTCGCCCACAATAAGCTCCACGGCGTCCTGTAAGCCGGCCCGCCTGAACGTCTCTCCAGCCAGCTCCGCCTTCTCCGGCAGCACCTCGAACGTGATCACCCGCCTTCCCTGCTGGCGGCAGGCCAGGGCCAGCCACAGCGTGGAGTAGCCCGCGCTTGTACCGATCTCCAGACAGGTCCCTTCAGGGGCCATGGCTGCCAGAAGGGCGATGAACTTGGCCGTCTCTCGGGTGATCTGCCTGAGGCGCTCCAGACGAGGCGTGCCGTCCTCCCTGTCGCAAGCGTCTTTGCCCTCCAGGTAGCGCATTCGGGCCTCGACCGGCTGTGGGATGCTGCCGAACATTGCACCCTCCTCGGCTCTAGCGGGGTCTTGCCGCGCTCGGCGGCCACAGAACTGCGCCGGCACTCTCTTGCCGGGGCTCTGGTGGACAGGCCTGCGCCGGCCCCTAGGACCTCCGCCGGAGATCGCTCTGCAAGGCCCCCGTCCTAGGCGTGCACCTTGCCGTCCGGCATCATGCAGCCTGAGAGCGACTTGACCTCTGCCAGCTGGTCGTTCGTCACGTCCGCCTCGGTGAGGTCGGCGTTCGTCATGTCCGCCCCCTTCAGGTTGGCGGGATGGACCTTGGCGGCCGCCGGGCCGGGCGAACGGAGGCGGGCGCGCTTGAGCGAGGCCATCTGGAGATTCGCTCCCCGCAGGTCACATCCCCAGAGCCAGGCGTTCTCCAGCGTGGCCCCCAGAAGGTTCGCCTCTCGCAGGGAGGCGCCAGCCAGGTTGGCGGTCTCGAACCTGCAGAAGGAAAGGGCGCAGTAGGAGAGATCCGCCCTCTCGAGGGTGGCCCTTGTGAATGAGGTTCCCATCAGATCCGAGCGTACGAAGCTGGCGCTGGAGAGGTTGGCGGCGAAGAAATCGGTGTGAGAGACGGACATGTGGCTAAGGTCAGCCTCCCTCAGGTTGGCCCCCTTGAAGGAGGCGCCGTTGAGGCTCGCCTTCGCCAGCACGGCGTTGACCATCACAGCGTAGTCGAAGTCGACCCGCATGCGGGTCTCTACCTGGCGCATGTCCGTCTCCGCCAGGTTCGCCTCGCGGAAGACGGTGTCCACCAGGCTGGCCTTGGTGAAGTCAGCGCCGGCCAGATCGGCCCGATCGAACATGGCCGTACGCAGCTCGGCCCCGCTGAAGTCCGCCAGGCGCAGGTTGGCCCCGGAGAAGATGCCAGCCGTGATCTTGGCCCCGCGCAGCGTTGTACCGGCCATGTTGGCCCCGGTGAAGTCGGCGATGTAGAGATAGGCGCCGGAAAGGTCGAGGCCGCTCAGGTCCTGCCCCTCGAAATCGGCCTGCTCCCACAGCTCGCCCGAGCGCATGCGCTCAGCCACCTGCTCACGAGAGAGAGTCACCCTGCTCCTCCGGATGGACCGGGGCGGCCCGGCCACTCCTCCAGTGTACCCCCAGTCGCGCCTGAGCGCAAGGCGAGCGTTCACTCAGAGTCGCCACGCCGAGGGCCGGGTCTGTCGACCCTGCCCTGGCGTTCATTGGGCTGCGCCCGGGGGGCTGTGCTTCCCAGAGGGCGACGGCAGAGAGCAAGCGTCGACAAGCCAGAGGGGACGGGTGAGCAGGCGGCGGAGCAGGCCCTGGCCAGACGCCCTGTGTGCTGGCTGGACGTCAATGCCCGAACCCTGGAAGCCACGTAGGGCGGGACAACGTCGGCTCCTCCACCCTAGGAGCCGACTCGAGAGCGCAGCCTCTTCACCACTGTCCCCACCTGCCGCACGCCCAGGCCACAGAGCACGGCCAGCGGCGCGTAGAGGGCCAGGTAGTAGCGCTGCCAGGGTAGAGTGTTCGTCGCCAGCAATACCAGCGCCGGCACCCCCAGCCACAGGGCGAGAACAAGCACCGCTACCGCCCGCCGGCCTTCTGCAAGCGCCTCCAGCCCCAGGGCCAGCAGCATAGCCAGGGCCACACCCCAGGCGAATCCGCCCGACCGCCCATCCAGGCCGGAGCTCTCGTATTCAGTCCGCTCCTGCGCGATCCGCCCGAACACCGCCCAATCGTACGCTTCGTAGTACTCGCCGGGGGCGAAGAGGACCTGCTCCACAAGGTAGTCCGTCCGCTCGTCCAGGTCCTGCATGCCGCCGTCCGGGCCTGCCTGTATGTCCATAAGCCAGACCCGCCATTCGATCATCACACTGGGCGGCTCGGCCAGCTCGGGCCAGACCTGGGGATGGATCGCCGTCACTGCCAGGACCAGCGCGACGGCGGCGCCGCGCAGCAGCCAGGCGATCCGCCCCCCTCGCTCCCAGGCAAGCGCTAGCAGCAGCCCCGCCAAGCCGCCGAGCAGGACCACCCGCGTCCACGACCACCAGATTGGCGTGACCAGGAAGAAGACCGCCACCGAGAGCAGGCCCGCGCCGGCCAGCGCGCAGACATGACGCCAGTCGAAGGGGGTCACTTCACCCGCCGCCTGCTTCCGCCGCGTGAGGGGGGCGATCAGCACGGCAAGGAGAGCGGCGAGAAAGACGACCAGCGACGGGTGCTTGCTGGCAACGGCAAGCCCGCCCGCCGCGCCGAGCGCGGCGTACCAGCCGAGCGGCAGCAAGGCACTCCCTCTCCGCCCGGCCTGGGCCTGTATGGCACAGACGGCCAGGAACACGGTCAGACATAGGAAGAACAGCATGCCGCCTTCCTGCATGGCCCGGCGGCCGTTGACCAGTACGCTGGGCGTGGTTGCGTAGATCAGGCTGGCCGCATACGCCGCCAGGCGAGACCGGGTGAGCCGCCAGGCGATGGCGAACACAAGCAGGACGCTGAGGGCAACAAGGATGGCGGAAGGTGTGCGGGCAATGCTGAGCAGGCGGTCGCCGGGCACGTTGCCCCGCACCTGGTTGTACTCGATCGTGGCGATCTGATCGGTATCGCTACTCCACTCCCATTCGCCGTTGAGCTGATCCGCCGTCACGCCGGCCAGGTCGAAGGCGATCCCCATCGTGAACAGGTGGATCGAGCCGGTCGTCAGACGCAGCAGCTGGAAATCACGGTGCCAGCCTTCGCCCGGATCCTCGTACTTGGCCCAGGCCAGGTCCCCATCGTGGAAGATCGTGAAGTAGTCCACCATCCCGGCGATCAGCGAGGCCTCGTCGCCGTGGAAAGGCACCCCATCGCGACCGGCGAAGGCGTAGACCATCAGCAGCGACAGGAACAGAACGTCCAGCACGATGAACAGCCGCTTCGATTGCCTCACGGCACACCTCCAGAGATCACATTCGCGCGGCCGGCGGGGCGGACGGCCAATCAACAAGTCGTCTCCGCTGCGGCCCACCCTGTGCGCCGAAGCCCACGCCAGAGGCCCATTTCCTCGAAGCAAACGGGTCTCTTCCCCTTCCGTCACGGCAAGGCATCGACAAGCCCGCAGAGGTCAATCAGCCACAGGTAGTACGTATCCCCGTCCTCGTCCGTCGGCACCGCCGCCATCGCCTCCGTATAGCCGTTCCAGGAGTTGAATGCCAGCCCGTCCTGGGCGTAGTCGCCAACTATCCCTGCCAGCCCGTCCCGCCACTCCTGCGTGTGGCCGTAGGTGATCGAGGCAGGGAAGACGATGCTGGCGTCGTAGCCGGGCGAGACGTCGCTCAGGAAGGGGATGCCGGTGGCGGACCAGCGGCTGGAGAAACTCCGCTTCCAGGCGATGACCTGGGCGTCGTCCGGGTAGGCCACCCAGATCTCGGGGATGAAAGCCTGGATACCCAGGATCGCGTCCGTTGCGGCGAGGAAGGGGCCGCTGGCCTCAGGGCCGGGCCGGTAGACGCCGGGCGCGTTCGATCCCGGCGGCAGTGGGTCAATCAAGAAGCCCACCTTGACCCCGGTCGCCTGCTCCACCTCCGTAGCGACCAGGTCGAATCCGGCGGCGAAGGCAGCGTGGTCGTTGACACCAAGCCGGTTCGACGAGGCGTGGATCAGGGCCACAGCGTACCGCCCCTCGCCGTTCCGATCATAGACCCGGGCCCAGCGCTCGGCCCACTCCGGGTGGACCGGGTTCTGCAGGTAGCGGCCGATCAGATCGTTCACCTGGCTCACCAGCCCCGGCGCGACGCGCCCATCGGCCGTGCGCGGGAACTCGTCCCGCACGGCCCAATCAGCGCGCGATTCGATGTAGGGGACGATTAGCAGATGCCTGCCGGCTGCGGCGGCAAAGAGCTCGTCGTGGGCACCCGCCGCGGTCTGCATGGGAGCGGAGATTGTCCAGCCAATCTCGCAGGGCAGGAAGCTCTCGCCCCAGCTCGACATGGCCACGACGTTGAGTCCGGCGGCGCCCATCCGGTCGAGCGCGTACTCCCTGTTGCTGCTGCTCGTCGACCAGTTGAGATGGCGGCAGTCGTCGGGATGGACGGTGTAGAGTCCCAGGTTCGACGCGTTCCAGCAGCCGTACCTCGTGGAGCCGTCGCGGGCCTGGCCAGCGAAGAAGAGCGTGGTCTTGATCCGCTCGCCGCCGAAGCCGCGGTTAGCCAGCCGTCCCCACTGGCCTGGCCTGTTCGAGGTAGAGGTCGGCTCCGGCGTGGCCGTGGGCGCCGGCACAGGAGACTGAGTCGCGGTGCTGGTGGACAGCTCCTCCGTAGCCGTGAACAAAGCGAGCGTCGGCGTAGCCTCGGCAGGGGTGGCCGCTCCCGCCGGCAGACAGGCGAGCGCGAACAGCGCCGCCAGCGCACCTGCCAGTCTCTGTCGCATTGCGCTGCCTCCTAAGCAGCAGCACACGGAACCAGCACCTCAGCCGCTTGCCCCAGCCCGGCCGCCGAAGGGGCGCACACTCACTTCCTGCCCACGTAGAGCCCGTAGCCGAAGTAATCGGACAGGTTCTTCGGGGCCACGCCCGCCTGTCCCACGGACTTGACGAACCGCCTGTAGGCCGAATTCCTGAAGTAGAGGGAGAGCATCCTGCCCATGACGCGGAGCATCCCACCCAGCCCGTAGCGGCGGACGATCCCCTTGCTCTCTCCCTTGACGCTGATCTCGTAGATCTTGACGAACAGGTCCTTGAGGCCAGCTCCCTCCATCAGAGCGACCCACTCGTCTCCCGTCAGCGGCTTCACCGGACCGCCGAGATCCTGGGAAGCCCAGGCCACCACTTCCGGCGGCGGCGGCACCTTGAGCCAGGTGGACTCGTTGAGCCCGACATATCCACCCGGCTTCGTCACCCGGGCGTACTCCCGCACCGCCTTCTGCTTGTCTTCGGGAAACGCGGTCACCGATTCGGTGGTCACCGCGTCGAACGTGTTGTCGTCGAAGGGAAGATCCTGCGCATCCGCCGCCCTGAAGGCGACCAGGTCCTCCAGCTTCTCCCGCTGCACCCGCTCCTTCGACCGCTCGACCATCTCCTCGTTGATATCGACGCCGACCACTCGACAGCCGTACTTCTTGGCCAGGTAGCAGGGCGTCACGCCGGCGCCGCAGCCCACGTCCAGCACGGAGCGGCCTTCCCTGATGTGGCAGAGTTCGACCAGCTGGTCGGTCGCCTCCTCGCCTCCCAGGTGCTTAGTGAGGCCAACGTAGGCCGCGAAGTCGAAGAAACGCTCTTCATTCCCCATCTGGCCACCTCCTCTTCCAGATAACCCGCTCGATCGAGGCAGCGCTGGCATCTCTGTTGCTGCCCGGCGCGCTCTACCTCCCCCCTTAGCCATTACGAGATGTCCGGCACAGAGGTTGCCCCGCACGGTCAGCCGCCCGGGCGCAGCGAGGGAGGCTGCACCCCGTTGTTTGCCGGAGTCATTCCTCCCTCTGCCCGAAATGCTGGCGAAACAGCCGCTCCGACCTCTCGAAGCCCTCTTCGGTCAAGTGAAGGGACAGCGCCTTGCTCTTGGGATCGTCGATCCATCCCTTCGCATAGAGCCGATCGATCGTCTGCGAATCGAAACCCCGCCAGGCCCTGGCGCCCAGCCCTTCCTGCCGGTCGGTAGTGACAAGATAAAGGAGGGCCAGCGTCATATCATCAACTTCGTCCCGGTCGTACTTCAATCGACCACCTCCTGGACCAGCAGCGAACGGGCCCGGCTAGTGCGTCTCGGCGTATTCTGTGATGATCCAACGTCCTTCGCTGAACTGCACGACGGCACGCACCGGTATCTTGGCCGCCGCCCCCAGACTCGCCACCTCTGCGCTGGTGACCTCCACCAGCAGGCCGGTGACCACGGTCCTGTCCGACCGTTCCCTGGTCAGCGTGCGTATCTCTATCCGGTCCGGCCAGGGGCTGGAGACTACCCGCCCGGGGGCCGTGGACACGTCGCCGGCCCAGGCCTCGAGCAGCGCGGGAGAGACGTATGGCTCGTACTGCTCCGCCACCTGCTTCGCCGCATCTGGAGCCAGGAGCGCGACACGGACAAGACTTCTCCCGAACTGCTCCACCAAACCCCTGATCGCGGCCTCTTCGCCCGGGTCCGGCGTGCTCGTCGCGGCTGGCGCGGTCGGCTCGCCGGAGCAGGCAGAGAGCAAGGCCACGGCCAGGCAGGTGATCGCCAGCCGCCCTGCGTGTTTCACGTTCCGCTCTCCCCAGCTGTAGGTTCCCACACGCGATGCGGGCCGGCACGTCGCCCTGCGCCAGCCTCCCTAAAGCCCGGCCGCTTGAGGGACCTAGGCAGCCTCCATCGCCCGGCTCAACGCCGCTGCCAGGCGCCGGGCCTCCTCAGTCCGGGCTTCGACCTCTGAGGGGTCGACCTCCCGCCATCTGTGGACGATGGTACTCCTGAACCGGCGCAGATCGTCCAGCCGGGACACCATCTCCAGATCGATCAGCCCGGCCCGGGCCAGCACGTCCACCGCCTGGCGTGCGGTAGCGACGCCATCTTCTTGCCTGCCGGCGTACTCGATGAGGATGCTCTCCAGCCGGGACCACTCCTTCATGAACCGCCCCAGGTCCTCGGATCGCAGCTCGCGCTCTATGGTGGCCTTGATCTCCCGGCACAGCGCCTCCACCTTGTCGCCCCTTGGAAAGAGGACCCTCTCCGGTATGGCGCTGAAGCCTTCTCCCCAGAAGCGTGCCGCCCTGGGGATCTCGAACTTGGCGATGAGTCGATTCCGGAAATCGAGCTCCACCTTGCTCTCATATTGCCAGGTGATGTCCGTCGTGCCGGCCACGTACCCATCCTGGAAGTAGGGCCGCAGCGCCTGCGGCGGACAGATGCTAAGGAGGCGAACGTTGACCAGATCGTGCTCCGAGTTCATGGAGATCCGGTTCGTCACGTAGGGCAAACCCAGCACGTAGACGTAGCCCGCCGGCTCTTCGGCGAAGTGCTGAGCGAAGGAGCAGGCCACTCGGAGCGACTGGGTCAGGTCCAACAAGGGGGTGGCGCAGACCTGGTAGTGCTGCAAGATGCTCCACCGGATGTACGTCTTCCTCGCAACGTCGGACCGGCCCTCCAGTTCCGCGGTGGCGAAGAGGGCTGCGAGCTGGCGCGACGCCTCGTCGAGGATCTCGAAGCGGTACTCCACCTCCCACTGGGGCAAGTAGTCGCCGCGGTAGATCGAAGGATAGAGCGTGGTCGCCCCCGCCTTGTTCAGGTAGTCCGTCCCCTGGCCGCGGAAGAACAGGAGGTAATCCTTGTTCAGATAGGACAGCGCAGCGACCTGTTCGACCAGCCTCCGGTACGTGCCGACCGCAAGGGGGTCGGCCGCCTCCGCGGTCGAAGCTCCAGCATGGTCCTGAAGCTCGGGGGTGAGGACTCCCTGGATCGTTCGCACTCGACTGCCTCTGAAGCGAGATCACTCCGGCCGGCGGACGGCGGCCCGACTGAAGAGGCCGCCTTCAACACCTGAGCGGGAGGCCTGCCCCAGCCGCGCAGGTGGAGTGTACACTCAGGGCGGGAGAACGGCAAGCGCGGTTAGTCGAGGAGGCGCTGAAGGAGGTCTCTGAGGACGCCGAGAGCCTTGGCCCGGCCGTCTCGCTTCCGACAGCCAGAACCAGGGAGACGCGAAGGACGCAGAGAAGCGGGGATGGCCCGGGGTCCCGTCCTTCGCAGCGCGGGCTGCGCATTCAGTTCTACCTTATGGTAGCCTTCAGAGAGAACGTGAATGGCAGCCTTCCCTTGTGTTCAGGAAACACCCATCCCCCCTTGCCCTCTTCGATCTGTTTTCCGGCCGACTCCCTGTAGTACAGCCAGTCGAACTCGTGGAACCATTCTATGTGCATTCCGGCCTGACTCAAGGCATTGATAATCTCTCCGACCGTGTACATCCACGAGTAGTTCGGCGCTCTCGTGGCCTCGCAGGCATAGCCGCCGATCCACTCATCCCTATCGGGTGTCTTCTCGAAGTAGGGATACTTGACGACGAGCTCGGGCAAGGCCTCTTCGTCCCAAACCATGTAGAATGGGTGCCCGTCCAAGACGTAGAGAAAGCCGTCGTCCGCAAGCAGATGGCGAACGCTGCGAGCCCAGAGGAACAGGTCAGGAAGCCAGCACAGCACTCCCTCCGTCGTATAGACAATGTCGTACCTCTCATGATGCTTCTCCATCAGCTCCAGGACGTTCGACTCGATGAATCTGGCATCGGAGACGCCCAGTTCAGCCCCCAGCTCTCGAGCGTAGTGGACGTTCTCGGGAACCAGATCCACGCCGGTGACCTTGGCGCCCATTCGAGCCAGCGAGATCGTATCGGCCCCGGTGTTGCACTGAAGATGAATCAGAGTCTTGCCGCTGATGTCGCCCAGCTCGTCTATCTCAGTTTGGCTCAGGGTTGATTCGTTTGCCAGGAGCATTGCTCTGAAGGTCTCGTGGTGTGCCTTGGCAATGCTTGCCCAGCTCTTTCGGTTCGTCTCAAGGTACTCATTCACCGCATTTCACCATTGTATCGCAGGAGCCTCCCGTCTCACCGGGCGGCTGCTCCCCAAGACGGAGCGGCCCCAGAAGACCATCCCCCGTCCCCTGCGGCCGCGTCGCCAGCCTGGCCCAACTTGTCGGGCCAGGCCAGTTCTGCGTCGAACCGTCCTTCCGTCACTGGCCTGGGCGACGAGCCCCTGGCTCATGTTCAGTTATCCGCCGGGTCTCCGTAGGAATGGCCCAGCCTTTGCTGCTGGCGGCCCAAGCTTTGTGAGAAGCGACACCATCCGCCTGCTCAGTATGCCCTCAGCACCAAGGGCAGGTACTGCCGCCACGCAGGACCCCACAGGCGACCCCAGATGCCCCAGTACCCGGCTTCCACGTCGCTGTAGTGCCCATGATCGTGCCAGGCCACCAGCACGTTCCCTGCGCTGGGGTTGTAGGCCACCGCCGGGCTGGCCTGCTCGGCGCTCGGATTCGCCATGTAGTACGGGTCTTCTGAGACGCGCTCGTTGGCCCCCGCGCCGGGGACCGTGCCATCGGGCAGAACACGCTGCCCGTAGATGAGCGTCGGTCAGCCGTAGTCCCGATCGTCGCCCCAGACCACCCACCACTCGTTGGGAGGACCTGCATAGGGAAGGGCTGCATAGGCCACCGCGGGGGCCACCTTGTCGCTATCGTAGTTGGACACAGTGATCGCCGCACCTTCCAGGGCGAAGTCCGAGCCCCTGATCCGCTGGCCGTACAGGACGCTCTCCTCCGGCCACACGACCAGGAACTCGCCGTACACTGACGTCGGCGGATCCACCTGCCCCCAGGCCACGTCGGGCGCGCCGGCGAATCCGGTCTGGCTGCCGATGGCGAAGTCGCTCTCCGTGGGCAAGGTGCACGGGCTGATCGAGCTCACTTGCCGGCCGTAGATGTTGGGGTCGGAGTCACCGGTGTCGCGCCAGGTTACCAGCCACTTGTAGTCGAAGCCGTTCGTGGCCACGGCCGGCTGGGTTTGTTGCCCCACGTCGTCGCTGATAGTCAGCGTGTTCAGCCCTCCCATCGAGCCGTCGTAGTTCAGGCATCGCCCTCTGACGGTGGGCGGGTCTCCGGGCATGGCGGGGCTGTGGTCCTCGAAGACCACCAGATAATGGTGCGACGCTGTAGCGTAGTCCACGTCCGGATAGGTCTGGCCGCCCGCCCAGGTGGTGATCTGAAGCGGCGCCCCTACCGTGTCGCTGATGATGCTGCCGTAGACGTAGTAATCCCCGGTGCCCACTCTGCGCTGCCAGACCACGAAGTAGGAATCGTGGTACGGGTCCCTCGCCACCGCCGGATAGGAATCGTCGTACGTCGCGCCGTAGGCAACCGAGAAGACTGACCCAACGCTGCCATCTGCGTCGACGGTGACGGCCATGATGTCGTGATCGCTGGCCCCGTTCAGGTTCCAGTCGAACACGACCAGGAACTCGTCCTCGTCCTCGTTGTAGGCCACGTCCGCGTGCACCTCGTCGCAGGCGTTGGTGAACAGCTGCTCGCAGATGGGAAAGTCGGGGTCGGTAGGGAGGAAGCCTCCAGCGGCCCGCTCAGACGCGCCGGCCGTGGCGCTTTCGCACGGCAGCAGCGCCAGCGCCGCCAGCGCAAGGGCACTCAGGCCTGCAGCCGGTAGTATCCGGTTCTTCGTCATCTCTCCTTGCCTCCTTGTCCTCCTGAGCTGGCAGGGTCCCGCGACCGCAGCTGCGGCCAGCCGGGCCGGAGCTCCGGGCCTGGCCCGATCGGGAGTCGCTCACGCCGCTGCCTCACGGCCTCGACAGGGCTGCGCGCACCGAGATGCCTTGTGCTGCTGCAGACGCACTCGGCGAGCCCCAAGCCCTCGGGGAACAGCGTCGCCCTGCCCCCCCCTGATCCATCATACCACGAGACTGACCGAATCACTAGCCCCAGACCAGGCACCTCCGGCGAGAGGGGCCGGGCAGTTTGGCACAGTGGTGCCCGGAGGGGCGGTTCCAGCCGCAGGCGGACCTTCCGCCCCCACCAGAGCAGCCGCACGCCGCTGAGCCAGCCTGCTTCGCTGCAGCGACTGGTAGGCGGCGCCGGCGGCCGCCCGCGCCCGGGACGACGGCGACATCAGCAATCAGCAGAGCGCTCTGGATCGGTACGCCGGCGGCCGACCTCAGCGCGACGCTCTTGATCCAAGTGCGTCGCCGGGCTTTCCTGCAGCCCTACCCCCTCCGCATCGGCTGCAGGGCTCTGGCGCGACCCCGCCACATACGCCAGCGCCGCACCGAACGCCAGCAGGACGGCATTGAGCACAAACGGCAAGCCCTCGTCGATCTCAGAGAGGACCCCTGCTATCAAGCCGAATGGCGAGGTGAACAGGATGATCAGCACGTACAGAATCGACTGAATACGAGCGCGCTCCCTGGCGTCGATCGTCAGAGCCGTCATCTTGTCCACAAGCGGGCCCACAGCGGCGAAGCTGCACGCTTCCAAGAAGACGCTGAGGATGAGAGAGGGGTACCCCAGTTCCGGGGTGCTCAAGAGCACCACCTGGCTGGCCGCATAGGCGAGGAAGCCGGCTGCCGTAGGCACCGTGAAATGCATTCTTCTCAGGCGCGGCATCACTGCGAAGAAGAACCCCAACATGATGGCCGACCTGATGGGTGGAAAGATGGCAATACCCTCGGCGGGGACGTGCAGCTTCTCGGTGACGATGATAGACCAGAAGGTGCCGCTGATCAGGCTGGATACGCTGATCACGAGCATGATGCCGGCGGTGTACAGCGTCTGCGGTGTGTGGAGCAATGTGCGGAACACGCCTCTGTAGCCGCGCAGGATGTCCCGTACGCTTCGGTCTCTAGTCTCTTGCAGGCGCACCTTTCCCTGTGCGGTCTCTTCCGTGCTCCAGTAGGTTACGAATGCCTTCAGCGTGAACATGAACGCAGCAAAGACATACAGGCCTCGCAGGGTGGGCACAAGCGAGAACCTGCGGATCAGCACCCCTGCCACCGGGGCGAGAAACCCCACCAGCAGGTTACATATGTAGATCCAGGTGTATATGTCCGCCAGCTGGTCCGGCTCGGCATCCTCGACCAGCAGGCAGGTCCACGAGTTTTGGGTAATGCGCCACACGCTGTTGACGATGCCCGCCGCCAGGAAGTACCAGAAATTCTGCGCTGCGGCCGAGATCAGGGCCGGAATCGCCCACGACAGGATGTCGAAGATCAAGGTAGTGCGACGGCGTCCCAGTTTGTCGGTCACCGCACCACCCAGCAGGGCTAGGACGATCTGGAAGGCCCAGCTTATGCTCAGGATCAGGCCGATCTCGCGGTCCGCCAGCCCAAGCGCGACCATGTAGATGGAAGCGTACGGGGCGTAGAGGTGGAATGGTATGCCCCACAGGGGTTCGGGGTATACACAACCGCGGGGGTTGCCGCGCAGGTTTCTGAGGGCGGTGATCAGGGAGTGGCTCTTCATCAATGAAGCCTCGCGTCGCCGCGCAACGATTGGCGCATCAGCTGCTCACCGGGCCCAGCGGACCTGCCCACTATGCCGCACAGCCAACAGAAACGAAACCTGCTTCGATACAAGGCTTGATAGACCGTCAGCTGCATGCGCGGGTTGGGCGGAGCATTGGCCTCATCGGCCTAGCCACCCCGGGAGGTCGCCGACACTGCCAAGGACATCAGCTACGCCCCGGGCATCAAATGCCTGTCT
>Ga0307421_1000339_pt1 | contig 30629 bp, 26 predicted proteins | sample SalMarWE160270MG_FD_202163 | JGI IMG/M metagenome (GOLD analysis project Ga0307421, IMG submission 202163) | Salt marsh sediment microbial communities from the Plum Island Ecosystem LTER, Massachusetts, United States - WE1602-70 | ecosystem: Environmental > Aquatic > Marine > Intertidal zone >... | reverse complement strand
ATAGCGGCAGGTATTTACAAAAGATGGCAATATGGCTAAAATTCTATGCTGTGGCGCATTCGTCTAGTGGTTAGGACATAGCCCTCTCAAGGCTAAAACAGGGGTTCAAGTCCCCTATGCGCTACCAGTTAATTGAAATCCTGCGTAAAAGAAAGAAAATTGTCAATATCTACATCTGGGTAATAATCTTTAAATACCTTGTAATAATATACTTCCTCTTTATTTCTAAGATTTGGAGTATCTGAAGATTTTACATTGCTTGAAAATTCTTTATCTGTTATTAGAGTATTTATCTTTTTTCCTAATGTATCTTTAATACCTGAGCCCTCCCAGAACTTATCTTTACCTCTCCAAGCTATACCATCTGGAAGATATTTTGATGCAAACTTTCTTAAAACATATTTTCCAGTATTTTTATCTTTTCTTACTTTGTTTTTTGGAGGTATCTTCATTACATAATTTAGAAGATTTTCATCAAGCATAGGAAGTTTAACATTAACACTATATGCATTTGCAGTCCTGTCTACTCTCTGAAGAGCGGTATTATGCAAGCTGTTTATAGCATTTATGAGCTCTTTTTGTATTACTTTGGAAGAATCATATTCAAGGAAATAATCATAACCTGCAAATAGCTCATCTCCACCTTCTCCGGAAAATATAATATCTGAAGATGAGGAAATCTTAGAAACTATCATATTACCAAGTGTACTTCTAACCAGAGGTGCATCAAATGACTCAAGATGATATATGGTTTTTGGGATATTTGAAAACAACTCTTCGGTATCAAGTATATATTCAGTATGTTCTGTACCCAGATAATTTGAAACCTCTTTTGCTGCCTCAAGGTCTGGTGAACCTTCATATCCAACAGAATATGTATAAACCTTATCAGAAAACTCTTTAAGAAGAGCAGCAACTATTGAGGAGTCAAGACCCCCGCTTAACCATACTCCAAGATTTAGATTTCTGTCATTTATACGTGCATCCATTGATCTTAGAAGATAACTTTCCAATTTATCCTCTATTATTTCAGAATCAGGATTCTCTATTATTGAATAATTTTCAGTACTGACCTTTTTTACAATCTTTGGTCTGGATAGGTTTACTGAATAAGATCCAGGGGGGAATTCCTTTATATCGCTTGTAAACTTTATAAGAGATTTTACTTCAGAAGCAAACATAAGCTTTTTATTTTTCCTGCTGTAATATAATGGTTTTCTTCCTATTAAATCTCTTGCTAAATAGATATTTTTATTCTCATCTATTATTGCCAGTGCAAAAGAACCTTTAAATTCCCTAAATATATCCTTTCCAACTTTATTTAGAAGAAGGCCTATCTTTTCAGAATCAGAAGTCAAAGAATTTTCAATTTGTATTCCATATTTTAATATAAGGGAGTCCAGATTGTATATTTTTCCATCCATTAAAATAGTATTTTTACTTGTCTGTATTTTATGGTCATAATTGGTATTTATTCCAACATAGCCACCGTGTATTTTAATTAATTCCCTGTTACACCCTCTATGAGATATCTTATCAAGTAGAGTAATCGTTTTTTGCTTATCTTTTTTACTTTCTTTTAACCTGAAAATTCCTGCGATTCCACTCATTTTTTTAATCAACTCCAAACTTAATGAGTATTTACTTAACCTTGCCCAAAAAAAATAAACAACACACAAAGTTGTTTATTTGCTTAAATGCTCCTTTTTACCCTAACAAATAATGGGTTTTATTTCAAGGATGAAGATTTTATATATCTAAATAAACTCCTATAAGCTTATTTTAGGGATAAAAATCCTTATTTTAACTTATTAGTGCAATTCCTTAAATATAATTATAGTAGTTTTTAGATAATTTATATATCTGCTTCGTATTTTTATTGACATAAGTATAAAATAATTCTTCTCTGATCTTGTAATATAGTCTTTAAGCTTTATTTAGTTTTTATTTATTAATATTAAAAATATTATACGGTATAATTTCAATATAAGTCTTTAAATATTAGAAAAAATGAAAGATCTAATAATAAAAGTTGTTGAAATCAGGGGAAACTGCCCTGTGTACAGTAAAGGTGATAAAATATTTCTTGAGGAAGGATACAGAGTAAATTTATCCAAAACAGATGCAATATGTATGCACTCACTTGCCTCTATCCTTCCCTATTATAATGCCTTAAGTAAAGGTGTCAGTGTCAAGGAACTCGGTCTTGCAAAACAATCTGGTGAAGATAATAAGGCCTATGTACAGTGCCTTGATCCCTGCAAGTACACAGGTGGCGGTACAGTCATATTCGAGATTGAAGTATAATTTTTCCCTAAACTATTCGTCTTAACCGATAATCACATAGGGTCACTGCTCTCGAGAGCAGTGACCCTGCAAATATAAATAGGTATTTCGATTGTGTTACCCAGCTTGCAGATTCTTAATTGACCGGAACCTTATAAACCATTTTATGAACCAGCTTAAAGCTGTGATAATAACCAGTACAGCCAGTATGATCCAGGAGTTTATAAAAGGTATTTCTCTCTCAAAATAAGTCTGCACCCAGGGGATATCCATTCCAAATCTATGAAGAATCTCATTAACACTTATATATACAACAGCAGGAACACCGATCAAAGCTGCAGCAAGCCATACCTTTCTTTGTCTGGACACCAGATACCTCATTAACGGCATAATCAAAAAGGACAAAAGGACTATATATGGCAAAATCATCAGTCCTATGGTGGTATTGAAAAATGAATCCGTACCCCGCATAAAATATATTGCAATCTGGACAATGACAAGAACAAATATCGTGTTCTGGATACCACTGAGCAGATTAAACACTATATTGCTACGGTAGCCAAATGAAGTCTTTATCCCCTTGATAAAATCATCAACATTCCCTATTACGGTATTGATGGGACGATTATTCTGCTGCGCCTGTAATAATAGATCAGATATATCCATAAGTACATCCCTGCGTTCAAATATGCTCAGCGTGGAGTTCTGCAGAGCTGCTGAAATGCTTTCATACATTTTGTAGTAATCATCCTGCAGCAAAGCTGCGTATTTACTGCGCCTCACATTTAAGATAATAAATATTCCCAAAGAAAGCAGCCCAAGGATTATAATAGCTATCAGGATCCATGGAAAAGGACCCCCCTGCCCACTCTCCGGCCAGAATATTAATATTGAAGCTACAGTAACGACAAGCAGTCCGATCATTACTGCAGAAAATATAACTAACTTTCTTGATTGTCCTTTTACCTCTTTCATTTAAATCCCTCCTTTATTATTATATCTACATTTTTTTTAGTATTTTTCCAGAGTTTCACAAATCCTTCCAGTTCCAGGTAACCATTTTCCGAAATACTATAGTATTTCCTCGGTGGACCAAGCTTAGACAGTATTCTTTTACAGTTAAAGAGCCCTCTTTTTTCCAGCCTGTTCAATATTGGATAAACGGTAGATTCCTGAATATCAGGGAATCCTGACACTCTCAGCCTTTCTATTACCAGGTATCCATAACTTTCCTCTCGGTTAATGATTGCAAGAATACAGCCTTCCAATATTCCCCTTAACAGCTGTGTATTTTCAATCATCTCTCACCTCCACTACTACGTGTCACATAATACTAATATAGTATAGCATCACTACTACGTGACGTCAAGTAGTAGATTAAAAATAAGTAGAAAGTTTTTACTACTGTCATTATTTTGCTTTGTTCTGTTTTTACCCTCGGTTTAATCGTCTCCTGTAAAGAAGGCGTAGCCAGTGAAGAAGCTGAAGAAGAGAGTGCTGAAGAGACTACGGGATATATAGATGTGAATCCGGAAGAAGTAAAAGATCTTATTGAAAATAATCCTGACCTTATAACAATAGATGTTTCTCCTAATTATGCAAACGGCCATCTTCCGGGAGCCGCAGACTGCTATGTAGGCGATGGTTCACTGGATAACGTAATTCCGACTCTGGATAAGGAAGCCAAATACCTGGTATATTGCCATGTAGACAGCGCCGCTATATTAGGAGCACAGAAGCTGGCTGATTCCGGATTTAAGAATGTATACAGGCTGGAAGGTAATTATTCAGGCTGGGTAGATGCAGGATATGAAGCTGAAATATAAAATCATCTTTTATTTTTCGCCATAAGAACCTGATCTATAAAGACATCAAGTAATTCCGGGTCAAACTGCGAACCCTTGCATTTTTTGAATTCATCCATTACTGTTTCTATAGAGAAGGCTTTCCTATAGGGCCTGTCATGAGTCATAGCATCATAAGCATCTATTACAGATATCACCCTTGAGAACAGCGGTATTTTATCCCTGACCAGACCATAAGGATAACCCGTACCATCCCATTTTTCATGATGATGTAGAATATCCTTGGCTATAACACCCAGTTCGGTCGAGGACAATGCTATCCTATAGCCGATCTCTGAATGCTTTTTCATAGTCTCCCACTCTTTTTTAGTGAGACTGCCGGGCTTTAGCATAATATGGTCAGGAATGGCAATCTTTCCTATATCGTGCAGAGTAGCAAGTAATTTTAATTCAACAATTTTACTGTCGGGAAGATTTAACAAAAGTCCAAATTGAGTAGCATATTCCGCCATCCTTTTAGTATGCTCTTCTGTCTCATAGTCTTTTTCCTGTAAGGCTATTACTAGAGAATTGATAATCGAGCTGCGAACACTCTGGTTTTTCGTCATTTTATGCTGGTACATATTATCTTCAGCTTCCTTTGATAACTGTTTGAGAGTTTTAGAACTATCTTCCTTGGTGGCTGCTCCCATAGACATGCTGAGAGGCATAATATTAGTGCTACGCTCCTTACAACTTTCATATACCCTATCTATTATTTTTACAGCTTCTGAATAAGATGTACGGGGCAGGATTATACTAAATTCATCCCCACCCCACCTGGATATTATGTCATCGCCTCTAAAGCATAGTCTAAGAATATCTGCGATTTTTTTAAGCAGTATATCACCATGTATATGACCAAAAGAATCGTTTATTAATTTTAGTCCGTTTACATCTCCGACAATCAAACTCAAGGGCAGCTGTCGTTGGGTATCGAGCCTTTCAAGCTCGTTATCAAAATAAGCTCTATTGTTCAGGCCGGTAAGCCTATCATGAAAGCTTAAAAATTTAATATCTTCTTCGGCCTTTTTCATCTCGGTTACATCTCTAAGTATTACCACTTTGCCAAGAGGTTTCCCCCTATCACTTTTTACCTCTGAAAGCTTGGAATTATAACAAAACTGCTTTCCGTTACTTCCTAATACTATCTCGCCATCTTTTAAGGAAATATCAGTATCCCCGTTGTAGTTTAGTTTTTCCATAAGCTCAGAAATAGGCTTTCCGTCTATTTTGTTAACCGAAATGTTAAATATCTTTTGAGAAGCAGGATTTATCTTTAATACTTTCTCTTTTTTATCTAAAAGTACCAGACCATCACTCATACTTTCAAAGACTGTCTCAAAAGCCATAGGCATTATTTCTCTTACTTTAGTCCTGTTCAAAGTAGCAATCACAGCTATGGTACTAACTGCTATTATAATCGGCATTTCTTCCAGGGCTGGAAAGGGATTAAATCCTAAAGTCTTTATCAAAATAATAATCCAGGGTATTGATAAATAAGGTATTAATAAATAATTTTTCCATCTGTTTTCCCCAGTTGGTTTTATATAAGATCTGATAATCCTGAATAAAACCAGCACAATACCGCTAAACATTAAAATATTGCTGTAAGCATTAAAAGCAAAATAAGCAATATTGTATTCTTTTACTATCATAGAAAAAGAATCAAACATAACTAGCTTTGCACTTACCCAGGCCAGATGATGCAATTCATTGGTAAATATCAAAAACAATACAATAATGGGAAGGATACTTAATGACAGAGCATATTTTAACCTTAGTAATTTCTTAAAGCCTACATACTGGCTTGCTAATAAAAACACTGATACAGGTAGAAAAATCGAACCCGTATACTGGATATTATTCCAGAATATTTTCATTTGATAGCTAGCCGAACTTTGTTCCATCGTAAAAGATATTATCCATATAATTGAAAGGACAAGTACGACTATCCCTACTAAATCCTGATAACCTTTTCTATATATCCATATATACCAGATCCCCAGGATCAAAAAGGATATGATAGCTACCAAAGAGATACTATAATGCGTTATTTGTAATCCCATTTACTCCCACTTTATAATATAAGTATTAATAATAATATTATTACTTATTATTATATAATTATATATATATGTATGCACATAATTATACTATAAATAAACATAACAAGTCAAAATAAATTTCTTGACATTTTAATTTATTAATAGTACAATTTTTTTTAAAATTGGGAGTTATTAAAATATGTTTACATCGCACAATAGAATAAATAAACCAATATTTTACCTCTTTACAATACTGGTTCTAATATCAGTTATCCTTATCTGGGGTTTTTCCTTGCCTAATGTACTAAGTGCCGATGATAAAGTCAAAGATAAAGTTGAAGAAAAAGAAGATAAGAAAGACAAGAAAGAGAAAAAGGAAGAGAAGGAAGAAGAGAAGGATAAAGAGGATAAGGATAAAGATAAAGAGGATAAGGATAAGGGCTCAAAGACATTTCATATCACTGCAAGCTGTAATCATGGAGGTTCCATATCTCCGAAAGGTTCTCAAGACATTACCAAGGGAGGAAGCATAGCCTTTAGTTGTACTGCTTATGAAGATTATAGCCTGATATATTTAAGAGTGGATAATGAAAAAATAGAAGGTATAACTTCATATACCTTTACCGATATTGACAGTAACCACACAATACATGCCATGTTTAAAAAAATAAAGGCTCCTAAAGATGACCAGGGTGATGAAGATGACCAGGCTACTAAAGATGACCAGGGTGATGAAGATGACCAGGCTACTAAAGATGACCGGGGTGATGAAGATTCTGATAATAATTTTTTAGACGATTACAATGGTAACATGATTGTATTTTGCAGTAGCTTTTTTATTTTCAATAATAGTAATTCATTAAAAATTAAAGAAAAGAATTCTAATAACATTAAGACCAAAAAAATAGAAAAATCATATGATAAAAAGTATTTATTCGATATTATTGAAATAAACGATACTGATCAGCTTCTGGATATAAAAGCCATAACCAAGAAAAATAAAATAACTGAAATTTTAGATGTAGATGACATTATAAATGAAGGTAATTATATTGAAATCGGCCAATTAGATCTAAATACTGATAATCCTTTTATTTCTGCGTTTATATTTGTTTGGGGTAAAATGAAAGACTTCTCATATTATTATAATTCATAAGTCAATAAGTCTCGTTATTAACCATTTTTTTAAAGTAAATCTTCCTTAAAATGATTTATCTTAATACTATTTATTGGTCAAATATTAGTAATTATCACCATCTATCATCTTTTAGATACCGCTAATATAACCTGAGACCATATCCCCTATCTCCGATGTGCTGTAACCCATCTTACCTGCACTTAAGCTCTCTATTTTGGTACAAGTATATGCAACTGCCTCTTCAATAGATTTTGCTGCTTCCATTTCCCCAAGATGCTTTAACATCATTCTTCCCGCCTCTATTGCAGCCAGCGGATTTATTACATTCTTCCCGGTGTATTTTGGCGCAGATCCTCCTATGGGTTCAAACATAGAGGTTCCTCCGGGGTTAATATTTCCTCCGGCAGCTATTCCCATACCACCCTGGATCATCGCACCCAGGTCGGTAATAATATCTCCAAACAGATTGGATGTAACTATAACATCATACCACTCCGGATTTTTCACCATCCACATGCATGCAGCATCAACATGGTTGTAATCAGTTTTAACATCGGAAAATTTACCTGCCATCTCTGTAAATGCCCTATACCACAGATCTCCCACGTAGGTAAGGACATTCGTCTTATGGACCAGTGTCAGTTTCCCGGGTTTTCCTTCTTCCTTCCTGGCTCTGGCAAGGTTGAAAGCATACTTAAGGCATCTATCGACTTTATATCTTTCATAGATCATCATCTGAGTTGCAACCTCATCTGGTGTTCCTTTTTTTTCTATGCCGCCCTTGCCTGTATATATTCCTCCTGTGTTTTCCCTGACCACAATAAAATCTATATCTTCCGGACCCTTGCTTTTAAGGGGACAATCAATATCCGGATAAAGTTTTACCGGCCTCAGATTTATGTACTGATCCAGGGAAAATCTTAATTTTAATAAAATCCCTACTTCTAAAACTCCCGGTGGTACATCGGGGTGTCCGATGGCACCAAGATATATTGCCTTGAATTTTTTAAGTTCTTCAATAGCAGAATCCGGGAGTGTTTCTTTGGTCCTTAAATACCGCTCACCGCCAAAATCATAATCAGTAAATTCAAAACCTATATTATATTTATTCCCTGCTGCTTCAAGGACTTTTTTACCTTGCTTTATTACTTCCGGTCCGGTTCCGTCTCCCGGTATAACTGCAATCTTATAAAGTTTTGATCCAGCCATCACTTAACCTCCACAAAATTATAATTAAAAGTAAGAAATAATTACTATTTTTATATTATATAAATATTTCCGTATTTGTCTTTAAAAAAATAATTAATGGCCTTCGGTCAATGCTTTTACAAGTATCGCCACGTAGCAGAATGCAATCGGAGGGAAACTTATTATAGTGAATACCAGACCTTTAGAAAAGCGCCTGTTTTCTCTTGATTCTATAACATTATAAATAAGACTGATTAAAAACAAAACACCAGAAGCAGCAAGAAACAGTCCAAAAAATCCTATAACTGTGTAGCTCTGCCAGCCTATGCCTGTTTCAATACCTAAAAAAATTCCAAGTGCCCAGCATATCAGTGTAAGATAGCCAATTATCAGAACCACCAGTCCCAGGTTACTGTTTCCCTTTACTTTGTCCATGCTTACCCCTTAAAAATCAATTTGCAGCCCTTTTGCTGAAATACAGGGTACTGCTTGAAAAAAGCAGCAGCACCAGAAAAATATAAAACGGAAACCAGGTCAGGGTTATAAAATCAAATTCACTTACATAATACTGGATAAGAAATACAGCAGTCATTACGATTATTGATGCTATAAGAGTGACCAGACTTGCCTTGGTTATATCCTGATACTGTTTTTCATCATACCACTCGCCGGTCCTCTCCTTGAGCTTTATGATAAACCAGTAAAAAACTATCAGAACATACGGGATTACAGCTATCAGGCTTGTTATGATGATCCCTGCTTTTGCAGCCCATAAGGGCAGCGGGTACAATGTTGAATACATAAAAGAAAAGACTGAAACCAGAATCAGACCGGAGGCTCCGCTCAAAATACCGATATACTGGGCATTGATGAATATTGAATCATCCTTTAAGACTATTTCTTCTTTTTCCTTCCCAACAGATTTTCCTGTTGATACAAGTAGTACGATCATAAGAACATAGAAAACAAAATGAAGAGCCTGGCTTAAAAACAGGATGTAAAACTCATCGGGCAGGCCAAAAACATATTCTTTTGAAATATCACTTGAAAGTGCAGAATCTCCAAACAGCATCATAAGAGAAGTAATACCGGTAAAAAATAAAAATGAGCGGAGGAAGTTATCCCTCTTAAAAAAATTTAACTGCAGTATCAATGTGAGTAGGGCTGAAAGATGAAATAGGGTAAATATAATATATACCGATGCCACCGGGACTGAAAACTTATCCATAAAGCTTTCAACATCTCCCATTTCAATAATCATATTCCTGAGCATTATAAAGAATACATTGGTAAAAATAAGTCCCGCTATTGATATTACACACAATACCAAAGTAGTATTGTTACTTATTTTTAGTAGCCTTTTCATCTCTTTTACTCCTTTACCTAATATTTCTCCAGGTAAAAAACTTCCTCCAAAGGTTTGTTAAAATATCTTGCAATCTTTAGTGCCAGTGTAACCGAGGGATTGAATTTTCCCTTCTCTATGGAATGTATTGTGAGCCTGGTCACACCCACAGCATTTGCCAGTTCCTGCTGAGACATCTCATTATTTTCAAACCGGCACCGCCTCAAATCGTTTTTTAGTTTCAAATCTTTGCTTTCCAACTTTATATATATATATTATAATTAACAAACTGTATATAATAATAATCACAATATATATAATAATATACACTATGTCAAGAAAATTTATGGATTTTTTACAATTTTTACTATTTTATACACAAGTAAGCTAAATCTTTATTATATACCTTTGAGTTTTGACGTAGTAAAATAAATATAATATTAATTCCGTAGAAAGGAAGACCATGAAAAAATCACTGGGAGCCAATACTATCATCTACCCTACTCCAGTCCTCATCATTGGGACCTACGACAGCCAGGAAAGGCCGAACCTGGCAGCTGTAGCCTGGGGAGGAATTTGCTGTTCCACTCCTCCATGTGTTGCTGTTTCTCTAAGAAAGTCAAGGCATTCCCACAGTAACATAATGCAGAGAAAAGCTTTTACTGTAAATATACTTTCCGAAGATATGGTAAAAAAAGCCGATTATTACGGTATCGTATCCGGTAAGGATGAAGATAAATTTGCAAAAACAGGTATCACCCCGGTAAAAAGCGAACTTGTCGATGCACCTTACGGTAGAGAGTTCCCTTTTGTTTTGGAATGCAGATTATATAAGTCAATAGAACTCGGTGCACATACTCAATTCATAGGGGAAATCCTGGATGTAAAAGCGGAAGAATCAATACTTGATCCGGATGGGCAGCTGAATATTGAAAAATTAAAGCCATTTTTTTATGACCCGGCAACGGTTAACTACTTCGGTACCGGTAAAAAACTGGGTAAAGCATTTTCTATTGGGAAAGAGGTCTTTAAGTTTTAAAAAATATTTTGTAACTTTAATACCTGAATATCGTTTATAAAATAGAAGAAAGGTTTAAAGACAGGTTACAGAATACTTTATATCAATCCTATAATCTGTCAGAATAGCATGAAATTTAAATAGAGATATTAATTATTAGAAGAAAAGAGAACATTTACAATGAAAATTTTACTCATCTATCCGGAATACGAAGAAACTTTTTGGAGTTTTAAAAGAGTATTGAAATTAATAGGCAAGAAAGCTTTGATCCCCCCTCTCGGGCTTTTAACTGTCGGAGCTATGCTTCCCAGTGACTGGGAAAAAAGAGTAGTCGATATGAATACCAGCATATTAAAAGATGAAAATATCAGATGGGCTGACTATGTCTTTATAAGCGCAATGCTTATACAAAAAGATTCAGTAAGAAGAGTCGTAAACAAGGTAAAAAAATTCAAAAAACCAATAGTGGCAGGAGGCCCTCTATTTACCACAGGATGGAAAGATTTTACAGATATAGACCATCTTGTTTTAGGAGAAGTAGAGGAAACTTTTTCAACAATAGTCGAAGACCTAAAAAATGGGACTCTCAAAAAGATGTATACCTGCAACAAGTTCCCTGATATAAAAGAGACTGCAATTCCTGATTGGAATTCGATAAATATTAAAAATTATAATTCAATGTGTGTCCAATTCTCCCGGGGCTGCCCTTTTAACTGTGAATTCTGCGACGTAGTCCAGTTAAACGGAAGGATCCCGAGACAGAAAAGCAAAAAACAAATAATAGCCGAACTTGATGCCTTATATAAAATAGGGTGGCGAGCGGGTGTATTTTTTGTAGATGATAATTTTATAGGCAACAAAGCTAAACTTAAAAAAGAATACCTGCCTGCTATCATAGAATGGCAAAAGACCAGAAATTATCCCTTTACCTTTAATACCCAGGTTTCTATTAACCTGGCAGATGATAAAGATTTAATGGAATTGATGGTGGAAGCCGGTTTTACTTTCGTATTCGTAGGCATTGAGACACCTGATACAGATAGTCTTGAAGAATGCGGAAAGCATCAGAATATAAACAGAAATCTTATAGATTCGGTCAAGAAAATTCAAAATATCGGCATGGAAGTACAGGGCGGTTTTATTGTCGGCTTTGACAATGATAAATTATCGATTTTCCAGCGCCAGATAGAGTTCATCCAGAAAAGCGGGATTGTCACTGCAATGGTCGGCTTGCTTATGGCATTACCAAAGACCAGGCTGTATAAAAGATTAGAGGAAACAAAAAGGATCATAAAAATGGCAGCAACAGGCAATAACACAAAAATAACCAGTTTAAATTTTATTCCGAAGATGGATAAAAATACACTAATAAACGGTTATAAAAAGGTCATATCGACAATTTATTCTCCAAAGGCATATTATGAAAGGATCAAGACTTTCTTAAGAGAATATAAACCCAAGAAAAAGAAAGCGCAGAGACTTAATATATACTATCTGAGGGCATTTTTCAGTTCTATCTGGTATCTCGGAATCAAACAGCGCGGGAGACTTTATTACTGGAAATTGATTTTATGGAGCTTGCTTAAGCGGCCCGGCCTTTTCCCCTATGCAATTGGCTTCTCTTTGACCGGACTTCATCTTAGAGCGTTAGCACAGGCATGCTGATAATAAAATTTCTCATATTCTCTTAATATTATTAAACATTATAGTCTCTTAAGGATTTTGCGCACTTTTCAGGCAATACAGTATTGATATTAATTCCGGACCCTATTTCAAATCCTGCCCTTGTGCTTAGTCTTGGAAATATCTCAAGGTGCCAGTGGTAATGCCTATTTCCTTTCTGACCGACAGGAGCACTGTCTATTACATAATTATAATCAGGATCGTCCAGCACATAATAAAGCTTTTTAAGTATAGTCCCTAAAATTGATGCAAGATATTTAGTATTGCCTTCTGAAATTTCTGAAAAGCAAGCCTGGTGCTCCTTAGGAAAAATCTGGACACTGTAAGGAGACAGTGAGGCATAAGGTGCAAAAGCAATAAAATCTTTGTTATCGCATATGATTCTTTCCCCTGCCTTTATCTCATATTTCATAATATCGCAGTATACGCATCTTCCAGAATTATTGAAATATCTTTCAGACTCATATAATTTATTCCTGACAAAACCGGGAACAAAAGGTATTGCTGCAAGCTGTGAATGCGGGTGATTTAATGAAGTGCCTGCCCTGCCGCCGTGGTTCCTGAATATGACTATAAGTTGACAATTCCCCTTACAGCTTAATGTTATAAATCTTTTTCTATATGCCTTGATTACATTTTCTATTTGGGAAAGCTTCATATTATAGAGATCCTCATTATGCTTTGGTGATTCAATAATAACTTCATGGCTCCCTACCCCGTCAATACTGAGATAGGGACCCTCTATGTGCCGGCCAATACTGCGCCCGTAATCTTTTTTTGGCTTTAGTGCCGGATATTTATTGGGCACCACCCTCACCGACCAATTCCTCCCACTTTTGATGCTTAAAATCTCTTTTGGAGTCATATCCTCATTTCCTTTACAGAAGGGGCATTTTTTTTCATACTCATTACTAAACTTTTTTTCCTTTGTTTTCTTGAAATCACTTGGCCTCCTGGATCTTTCTGTGGCAAAAATAGTCCAGTCTTTCGATGACAGATCCTGCCTTATTTCGGACATAGATAAATACCTCCCTTACTGTTCATATATAATTATTTTTATGATATTTTATAAATAAGTATTAATATAGCAATTTATTAGCATAAAAAAAATGGAAAAAGAAAAGTTCGAGGAAATAATATTAAAAACTTTAGAAAATCTCCCGGACAGATTTAAGTGCAAGATAGAAAACCTGAGTATTGTAGTTGAAGAAGACAGCATAAGCCCTTTTATCAAAGATAAGGAAAGATCCCATACGCATTACACGCTTGGTCTATTTCAGGGAGTTCCCACCACCTATAAGAGAGGCAGTAGAAATATATTACCCGATAAGATAACCATTTTTAAAAAATCACTGGAAAAAGTAAGCCGTGATGATAAAGAACTTGAAAAGAACATTAAGAGAGTAGTCCTGCATGAATTAGGACATTACTTCGGACTTGATGAAGAAAAGCTAAAAAAATTGGGCTACTGATCTTTTTTTCCAGCCCGGGCTCTACTTTCAGCAAACACTATATCCAAATAATTTACTCCCAATTCTCTGGCAATATTTTCACACTTTGCCCTAAGTAAAAAGAAGATATCAGCAGAAATTTCATCAAGAGTCTCAAAATTTCCCTGACCTTTAGCTATTATAAGGTCTGCTTTTTCAAACTCTTCTAAGAAAGCATCCGATGAATCATTAATATTTATTCCAATATTATTATTTCCTGTTTCTATTACTTTTGCCAAGTCATCAAACTTTACCTCAACTACATCCTCCATAGTGGCATCATTGATTATAGGACCTGACTTGACTGTACAAACAACATTTTTACCCATTCTTACCAGTTCTTTTATAAAAATTTTATCAAAAACTATCTCACCTGCATTATCGGTTATATATAAAATATTGATTGAATGCTTTAATAACTCTTTAAACCTATCATAATCATCCACTGCCAGGGGAATTTTTGGTAAATCCCTTATAATCTTTTTAAGATCCAATGTACTTTCTTTTTTTATATCTATCCCAAAATCTATTATATTTCCTACAACTGCCGCCTTTACTGCCATATATAATCTGTCCTTTGAAGCATTAACTACTTTCTCCAATTCAGGGTAAACGTCAAGAGCCAGCCTGTTATATTTTCTTTTTAAATCACAATAAGGGTCTTTGATCCCTGTTATCTCCCTAAACACAATGTATGCAATGTCAGAGTTTGCAGCCGGTGATAGGCCATAATCTATATTTTTAAGTCTTTGCAGCACCTCTGAAATAACCTTCCTGCTTGTTTTATCACTGCAGCCGCTGACATTTAGTGTATTTATTGCCTGTCTTACAATACATGGTACACACCCTAAATATGTTTTCACCAATACTCCTTCTATTTAATATGCATAGATTTAGATTATATATAAACCACTTTAAATTTAAATAGAATATTTTAAAATGTTGACTTTTATTATATTTATGTGTAAACTATAGTAATCATTTCACTATAAGTGAAAATTAATTTTACTAAATAAGGAAAATAATTTTTGTACAATTGCAAAATTTCTGTTACAATTATAACAACAAAGTAGATATTGAATAGTTTATAGTAATGAAAGTAAAATGAATTATGGAACATTATATAAAAAAAAATTGTTATTGGTGTAAAATATATAAAGAAATTAAAAAAATAGGAGTTGATATTTTAAATGGCAGAAGAAAAAAAGTTTGATAAAAATATAGAAAAAATAAATATACCTAAAGAGCTTCCGCTTCTATCTCTTAAGAACAGTGTTGTATTCCCTTTTCTGGCTACACCTCTTATCGTAGGAAGGAAAAAATCTTTAGAAGCTGTTAAAACTGCATCAAAAGAACATAAGATCATAGTAGTGGTAGCCCAAAAAGAAGAAAATAAAGAACAGGTAAATAAAGACGATTTATATGACATAGGTACTGCATGTGCCATAAAGCAGGTATCTGATGTATCAGAGAATGAGATAAAGTGTATAGTGGAAGGGATCACCCGGGTAAAAATAAAATATTTTACTCAAACCGAACCTTACTTCAAGGTAGTCACTGAAGTACTTGAAGACATTCCTTATATTGATGATGAGGAAACCGAAAATCTAAATACGACTATAAGGATGCAGGTTGAAAAATTCATTCAGCTGGGTATCCCCCTCCCAACAGCATTTGTAGTGGCAGCAACTAATGTTTCCAGGCCGGAGATCCAGAGTGATCTTTTTGCCTCGTACCTGCTTTCAAGTACCAAGCAAAAACAAAAGATCCTTGAAGAAAGCAATCTGAGATTGAGGCTTAAGAAATTAACAAAATATCTGGGAGAGGAGCTTAAGAAATTTGAAGTTCAGTCACAAATCAGGGATAAAGTCCAGAAAGAAGTAGGAAAGACTCAGAGAGAATATTATCTGCGTCAGCAGCTTAAAGCTATTAAAAATGAACTGGGTGAATCTGATGAGTCTATTGCTCTTACCAAGGAACTGGAGAAAAAACTTCAGAAGAAAAAATTGCCTAAAGAGGCTAAGGAAAAGGTACAGAAGGAAATAGAAAGACTGGAAAGTATTCCCAGTATGTCTCCGGAACATTCTTACGTAAGAACTTATGTAGAATGGATGCTGGATGTTCCCTGGTCCGAAAAGACCAAAGATGTCCTTGATTTAAAGAAAGCAAAGAAAATTTTAGATGGTGACCATTATGATCTGGATAAGGTAAAAACCCATATTCTTGATTACCTGGCAGTAAGAAAACTGAAGGGTAAGACAACCAAGGGGCCCATACTCTGTTTTGTAGGACCCCCGGGAGTCGGTAAAACTTCTCTGGGGCAGTCTATAGCCAAGTCGCTGGGAAGAAAATTTATAAGAATGTCTATCGGAGGCATAAGAGATGAGGCTGAAATAAGAGGCCACCGCAGGACATATGTAGGAGCACTTCCAGGTAGGATCATCCAGGGTCTTACCCAGGTGGGGACCAATAACCCCGTATTTATGCTTGACGAAGTAGATAAAGTGGGTATGGACTATAGAGGGGACCCTTCATCTGCTTTACTTGAAGTACTTGATCCCGAGCAGAATAATTCGTTCAGAGACCATTATCTTGAAGTGCCGTTCGATCTTTCTAATGTGATGTTTATAACCACCGCGAATATACTGGATACTATACACCCGGCACTTAAGGACAGGATGGAAATCATTGAAATACCTGGTTACAGCTCAGAAGAGAAGATCCATATAGCTGAAAAGTTCCTGATTCCAAAGCAGTTAAAAGAACAGGGAGTTGAAAAGTATAATATTAATTTTGAAAAAGATGCCATCAGCTTGATAATCGAACAATATACCAGAGAAGCAGGTGTCAGGAACTTAGAGCGCGAGATATCAAATATCTGCAAGAAGACCGCAAGGGAAATAGTTGAAAAGAAAAAATTTTCCAGGAATATAACTGCTGTCAAAGTAAGAGACTATCTTGGAATTTCAAAAATACTGCCGAGTGAGATCGAAGATAAAAATAAAATAGGTGTAGCAACAGGCCTGGCTTATACCCCGGTAGGCGGAGATATACTGCTTATTGAATCCACCTATTACAAGGGAAATGGCGATCTGATACTTACAGGAAAACTGGGAGATGTGATGCAGGAATCGGCAAAAGCAGCTATAAGCTATATACATTCTAGAGCAAAAGATTTTGGTATATCAGAGAAAGTATTTAATAAATCCGATATACATATCCATGTTCCTGCAGGTGCCGTGCCCAAGGACGGACCGTCTGCAGGTGTAGCTATAACTTCTTCCCTGGTATCGGCATTTACCAGAATACCTGTTATAAGAAATGTGGGTATGACAGGAGAAATAACCCTGAGAGGAAGGATCCTTCCCATAGGCGGACTAAAGGAAAAGCTCCTGGCTGCAAAGCGGGCAGGGCTTAAGAAAGTCGTGCTGCCCGAAAAGAACAAAAAGGATCTTGATGAAGTACCAGACAATATAATCAAGGGACTTAAACTTGAATTTGCGGAAAATATAGATGATGTACTAAAGCATACTCTGGAGAAATATCCTACAAAAACAGGCCGCAGAGATAAAACAATCACAAAGATTTCTGATAAAGAATTAAAGGTAAGTGAGACACAGAGAATAAGTCCTACTATACAATAAATTATCTTATAACAAGCCCTCCACGGAAGAAATTTTATGGAGGGCTTAATCTTTTATAATATTAAGGAATCAATGCCTGAAATGTCTTTTTCCGGTAAAGATCATCGGTATTTTGTTTTTATTGCAGCTTTCAATGACCTCTTTATCTCTGATTGAACCGCCGGGTTGTATTATTGCCGTAATCCCATTTTTAGCCGCAAGTTCAGCCACATCTTCAAAAGGAAAAAATGCATCCGAAGCCATTATCGAACCCTTGCATCTTCCATTAGATTTCTTTACGGCAAGTTCTGCCGCGTCAATCCTACTCATCTGTCCCGCTCCTATACCCACGGTACTGCTGCTGGCAGCCAGCACTATAGCATTTGATTTAACGCTCTTGGCAATTTGCCAGCCAAAAACAATATCGTTCCATTGATCTGAATCCGGCTGGTTATCTGTCACTACTTTCATATTTTCCCTGCTGTCTGTACCTTCATCCAGATCTTGTACTAAAAGTCCGCCGTCAACACTTTTAATATCCACTTTTTCCAGTTTAAATTTATCTGAATTTATATAATCAATATAGGTACTCAGGTCAAAATTAATTTTTAAAATCCTTAAGTTTTTTTTCTCAGCCAGGATTTTAAGGGCTTCCGGATCATAATCAGGGGCTATAAGAACTTCTACATATTTATCCAGCATAAATTTAGCAGCCTCAGCCGTCCATTTCATATTACAGGCTACGACACTCCCGAAAGCAGATACCGGATCACACTGATACGCCTTCTTGTAGGCCTCACCAATAGTTCCTGCCGTAGCCGCCCCGCAGGGATTATTATGCTTTATCACTGCTACACAGGGGACAGCAAATTCCTTTACAATTCCGAATGCAGCATTGCCGTCCATTATATTATTATAAGATAATTCCTTGCCCTGAATCTGTCGGGCACCGGTAAACTTATCATCTCCACTGTCCATATATTTATAATAAGAAGCTTTCTGATGAGGATTTTCACCGTATCTTAGATCCTGGATCTTTTTAAGGTTTAAGCTAAGACTGCTTCTAAGATTACCACTATTGTCTCTCAAGCTATTTTCATTTTCTCCTGCCGCACCACCACAGTCTATATCCAGATAATCTCTTACAGACACATCCGACTGGCCGACCCCTCCAGTTTTGTTCTTTAAATAATTAAAAATCACGCTGTCATATTCACATGTATGCTGAAAAGCTTTAACGCTCAATCTAAACAGAGTACCCAGGTCAATATAACCGCCGCTTTCCACAAGCTCTGCCTGTATTGTTTTATAGTCAGACGGGTCAACTACTACAGCTACCCCCTTATAGTTTTTAGCAGCACTTCTTATCATGGTAGGACCTCCAATATCTATATTCTCAATCGCCTCTTCAAGAGTCACATTTTCTTTTGATATGGTCTCCTTAAAGGGATATAAGTTTACTACTACCATATCTATTAGTTTTATTTTTGCATCTGAGACTTCTTCCATATGATTTTTATTGCCTCTATCAGCAAGTATGCCCCCATGTATGTAGGGATGAAGGGTTTTTACCCTGCCGTTCATCATTTCAGGAAATCCGGTAATCTCCTCCACTTTCTTTACCTTTATGCCGGCTTCCTCTAATTTCTTGAAAGTCCCTCCAGTTGAGATGATCTCCGTTCCAGCTTCCTGCAGGGTTTTTGCAAAATCTACAATCCCTTCTTTATTAGAGACGCTGATCAGGGCCCTTTTTATCTTTACTTTCATCTTCAACTCCTTCTCTATATCACTTTTTATTTAAAATCTTTACTTTTCTTCCTTTTATTACCAGCCTATCTTCGCAAAAATATTTTACTGCCTTGGGATAAATCTTATGCTCTACTTTATGTATTTTCTCTTCCAGCTTCTCCACGCTTTCGTTATCTTTAATATAACAGGGTGACTGGAGTATTATCGGCCCGCTGTCAAGACCTTCGTCCACAAAATGTACAGTAACCCCTGTTATTTTAACCCCGTAATTATAAGCATCCTGTATGCCATGTTCGCCTTTAAATGAAGGCAGAAGCGCAGGATGTATATTTAAGATCTTATTTTTAAACTTTCTCACAAATTCTACGCTTAATAAATACATATAACCAGCAAGGACCACAAGGTCTATTTTTTCTTTTTCCAGTAGTTCCACGATTTTTAAATCGTACTGCTTCCTGCTCTTATACTTTGAAGGATCCATAAAGACTGCTTTTATCTTGCTTTTCTTTGCCCTCTTTAGGGCATAGGCACTTTTATTATTGGAAAACACCAGTACGATCTCCCCATTTAATCCCTGGGTACGGCTGTAATCTATAAGCGCCTGAAGATTTGAACCAAATCCTGATGCAAAGACAGCAATTCTTTTCTTCATCTCTTACCTAACTTTCCTTTATTATTACCCTGTTGCTCCCCCCGGTAACAGTACCTATATTATATACCTCCTCATTTAACTCCCTGGCTATCTTCTCTACCCTGCTGAACTGATCGGGAGATGTGATTATAACCATTCCTATACCCATATTAAAGACCCTGAACATTTCATCCCTGTCAATATTTCCCATATCCTGCAGGAATTTAAATACTGCAGGTATCTTCCATTTTCCTTCCTGTATGGAAGCATCCATATTAACCGGGATTATTCTGTTAATATTTTCATAGAACCCGCCTCCGGTTATATGGGCGATTCCGTGGACTTCGATCTTGCTTTTAATGATTTTATCTACTATCCTAAAATATAACTTGGTAGGCGTCATAAGAAGGTCCTTCAGCAGTTTTCCTTCAGTCCAGTCATATTCCTTTTGCAAATCTACTTTTTTATCCGAAATTATTTTACGTACCAGTGAAAAACCATTGCTGTGAATTCCTGAAGAAGCTATACCCATTATTATATCGCCTTCCCTGACCAGGTCAGTTTTTATAATATCAGACTTCTCTACTATTCCCACTGCAAAGCCGGCAATATCTATATCATCTACCTTTCCTATACCGGGATGCTCGGCGATCTCCCCGCCTATCAGGACCGTATCACAATAACTACAGCTCCTGGCCATAGATTTAATTATAGTCTTTATTCTTTTCTCATCTACTTTACCGCAGGCTATATAATCCAAAAAAAACAGCGGTTTTGCTCCACAGCATATTATGTCATTTATGATCATTGCTACTGCATCCTGGCCTATGTTCTCAAAACAATCTGTTTTTTTTGCCAGCAGTATCTTTGTACCTACTCCGTCTGTAGAAGATGTAAGAACAGGTTCTCTGTAGTTTTTCAGATCAGGCTGGAAAAGACCGGAAAAAGATGACAGACTGCTTATCACTCTGCCGGAATACGTCGATCTCAATGTTTCTTTAAGTTGATTTATTATATCGGAGGCCTTATCTATATCCACGCCGGATGATTTATAGGAATATTTCTTACTGCTTTTACCATTTTCAGGCATTAGAAGATACTTTCTCCTCTTTATCCAAAGAATATTTACCAGAATACTTCTTTTTAGGTATAGTGACCGGATAATCGCCGTTAAAGCAGGCGAAACAGAATTTTTCCTTCGAATCCCCTATGGCTTTTATAAGACCCTTCATTGATAAATATTTTAAACTATCTACATTTAGAAATTTTCTTATATCTTCCAATTTCTTATGATTGGCAAGAAACTCCTTACTTGTTGCCATATCAACACCATAATAGCAGGGATAAAGCAGTGGTGGACAGGTGATCCTCATATGTACTTCCTTGGCACCAGCATTGTATAACATTTGGACTATTTTTTTTGATGTTGTCCCCCTGACTATAGAATCATCAACTACTACCAGCTTCTTACCCCTTATGATGTCCTTCAAAGGATTTAACTTAAGCTTAACGCTTATATCTCTGGTCTTTTGTTTTGGCTGAATAAAAGTTCTTCCCACATATCTATTTTTAATAAAACCTTGGGCGTAAGGTATTTTTGATTCCGCAGAATATCCAATTGCTGCAGGAGTACCCGAGTCAGGCACAGAAATCACCATATCAGCATCAGCAGGAGATTCCTTTGCCAGTTCCTGTCCTAATCTGTGTCTTACCTTAAACACATTTTTATTATTTAAATAACTATCAGGTCTGGCGAAGTAAATAAGTTCAAACACACACATAGACATTCTTTCAACAGGTAAGATCATCTGAGATCTCATCCCATTCCTATCCAATACAACGATTTCGCCAGGGTCGACCTCTCTGATAAAGTCGGCATCTATTATATCCAGCGCACAACTCTCAGAAGCTATGATGAAACTGTCACCAATATTTCCCAATACCAACGGCCGGAACCCATGAGGGTCCCTTATTCCAAAGACTTTGTCTTTTGTAAGTATGACAAGAGAGTAAGAACCTTTGATCCTGTTTATAGCATCTTTTATAGCATCTTCGATACTTTCTTTCTCTGAGCTTTCTATAAGCGATGCTATTACTTCCGTGTCTGAATTTGAATCAAAGTTTATTCCATTTTTAATCTGTTCATTTCTTATCTCTTCAGCATTTGTTAAATTTCCATTATGTGCTATAGCAAAACTTTCATTTTTAAACATACGGTAAAGCGGCTGGGAATTCTGCCAGTTATTCTCTCCTTTCGTAGAATAACGGGTATGTCCGATCCCAATATGACCCTGAAGAGGCGCCATATTTTGTTCATTAAATACCTGGTTTACCAGACCTAAATCTTTAAAGATAAGAATGTTTTCTCCATCGGAAACAGCTATGCCCGCGCTTTCCTGGCCCCTGTGCTGGAGAGCCTGAAGCCCGTAAAATATTATTTCCGCCACCTTTCCGCTCTGTGCGTATATACCAAATACACCGCATTTTTCATATATCTCTCTTTCCGATGTTAATTTAATCATTTGATTTACCAATTTTTATAATTTAATTTATAGCTGATAGTAAACTATCAATTGCAATCTTTTATATGACAAACAAAATTATTATAACAAATAAAATGCCAAAATAAATAAAGGAGTTAATAAATTTAGCCGTTTTCTTCACACCACTCCCTGGCATTCTGAAACATCTTAAGCCATGGTGAAGCACTCAGTCCAGATCTAAATTTATCAGGTATCCACGGCCACTGCCACAACAGAAATGATCTCTCAGGATGAGGCATCATAGCGAGATGCCTACCGTCTGGTGAACATAAAGCAGTAAACCCAGATGGAGAGCTGTTAGGATTAAACGGGTACTTCTCTGTAGCAACTCCTTTATCATCCACGAAAACTATTGGTGCCAGATTTAAATCAGATATATCAGACAGAATCTTACCATCAGGACAGTGCAAGTGTCCTTCTCTGTGTGCCACCCATATCCCTAAAATTGAATCTTCCATCCCCTTTAGCATAATAGAAGGGCTTTTTAAGATCTTTACGGTAGCCCAGCGGGATTCAAACCTTCCCGAAGGATTGCTGATAAATCTGGGTTGCTTCGTTTCATCGATCCCTTTCCAGGGTACCCATCCGATAAGTGTCATAAGCTGGCAGCCGTTACAGACACCCAGCGAGAAAGTGTCCGGCCTGCCGTAGAAATTATCAAACATCTCTTTCAGCCCGGGGCTGAACCTTATAATACCAGCCCATCCCTTTGCGCTGTCCAGTACATCTGCATAAGTAAAACCTCCTACAAATACTGCTCCTTTAAAATCATCAAGAGTCATCCTGCCCTCGAGCAGGTCCGTCATTGTAGCATCCCAGGGTTCAAATCCAGCTGTAAAGAATGCTGAGGTCATCTCTCTGTCTCCGTTGCTACCCTCTTCACGCACGATTGCAACCCTTGGTTTTTCATCACTTTTTAACAATTCCGGTAAAGTACTTTTAGGTTTGAAGGAAAGTTGATATGAAGGACCGTTTCGATTGTGTGCTTTTACCTGTTTTTTGGCCAGTTCCGGATTCATCTGGTGCTTTTCAAGCTCGTCACTGGTCGCCTCCCACCATGCTAAAAGAGAAGGTATATCAACATCCATTTTTACTTCATCAATGCCGCTGATCACTACCTGCTTTTTTTTCTGGGTATCACCCAAAATTAAAAATGGCACATTAAAATCTCCTAAAATATCGGTGATCTTTGCCTCAAACTGCGGCAGATACTCAATAACCATTCCCAGTTCTTCGGAAAACAGCAGGGGTATTTCTCCACTTTTTATGGGAAGTTTTACTTTTATTCCACAGTTTCCTGCCAGTGCCATCTCAACCAGAGTGGTTATAAGTCCTCCATCACTTCTATCATGCCCGGCAATAATCAGGTTTTCTTTTATCATCCTCTGTACTGCCTTGAAAGCACCTGCCAGCAGAAAAGGATTTTCCACATCCGGAGAGTCATAACCTATTTGACCGAATACCTGTGCAAATGCCGAGCCGCCAAGGCGCTCCTTACCAGGAGCGATATCAATAAATATCAGCCTGCTTTCTCCGGGACATTTTATATCGGGGGTTATTACTTTGGTTATATCCGGCATTGAAGCATAGGTAGAAACCACTACCTGCCCGGGAGCCTTTACCATTTCATCTCCTACCTGTGCCGCCATTGAGAGGCTGTCCTTCCCGCCGTCCGCTGCTATCCCTATCTCTTTCATCAGTTTGACCAGAGCATCTGCTGCCTCATAAAGAGCTGCACCGCCGCCCGGAAGTTTGGCAGCCCACATCCAGTTAACAGAGCACTTTATATTTTCAAAGTCGCTTATCAGCGCCCAGACCATATTAGTCAGTGCTTCTCCCACTGCCATACGCGCCCCTGCAGCCGGATCGACCAGGGTTTTTATCGGCTGTTCGCCGATAGCAATAGCTGCACCGGTGAGACCGAAATGGCTCTGTGCTACTACAGATACGTCAGAAACCGGAAGCTGTAGGGGTCCGCAGCACTGCTGGCGGGCAATCAGCCCGGTTACGCTTCTGTCCACCTTCCTTACCAGAAACCCCTTGGAACCGACAGAAGGTAAACTAAATATTGATTTTAAAGTATTTTCCACTGAAAGATCATCTGGCAATTGCAGGAGATCTAATTTCCGGGGTATGCTTTCCAGTTCAAATTTCTTCCGTGGAATGCCGCTCAGGATCTCATCAAGAGCAAGGTCAACAGGAGTAAATCTAATGGGGCTTGATTCTTCCCAGTTATCATTTACTATAATTCTCCCGTCACCGGTTATATCCCCCAGGACCTCACAATTTACTTTCTCGCGCCTGCAGATTGCCTGGAACTCATTCAAATGCTCACGTTTTATTAAAAAAGCATTACGCTCCTGGTATTCCGCACCCCATATCTCAAGTACTGACATAGTCTTGTCTCCGACCTGAATATTACGTATCTCTATCCTTCCGCCTGCAGGCTCTACCAGTTCAGTGAGAACATTACACGGCCCCCCGGCACCCTGGTCATGCACACTCATAATAGGGTTTTTATCTCCCATCTCTATGCATGCCCTGATCACCCTGTTCATCTTCTGTTCCATCTGAGCATTCCCACGCTGTACTGCATTAAAGTCAAGTTCTTCCCTGTTTTCACCCTGAATCATACTTGAAGCAGCGCCTCCGCCTATTCCAATACGATAGGCCGGGCCGCCTACCTGTACTATCTTCATGCTTTGTTCCGGTTTTTCTTTTTTTACATGGCCGTTATCGATTTGACCTATTCCACCCGTAAACATAATCGGCTTTACCCATTCTCGTCGCTCACCGTCAGTAAGCCTTAAGCCAAATGTTCTGGTAAAACCCTGGATTACAGGTTCACCAAATTTATTGCCGTAATCTGATGCACCATCACTTTCCCTGATCATGATCTTTAGAGAAGAAGCAAGATTGGAAGAATAATTAAATTTGTCATCCTCGCCCGGGATCTGGTAGCCGGGTATATTCAAATTCCCTGTACAGTATCCCGCCGTACCGGCGATGACCAGTCCCCCTCTCCCGGTTGCCTGTACATCGCGGATCCTTCCTCCGGTACCAGTTTCAGCTCCCGGAAATGGCGCGACTCCGCTTGGAAAATTATGAGTCTCGGCTGTAAATATAAGATGATAGGTACAATCCTGCATGTAAAAGGGAGAAGTCGTTCCGGGATATCTCGGTATTATAGTGGATATAGTATAACCTTCGATAGCACTGGAATTATCCTGAAAAGCAATAATACTGTTGGAAGGATTTGAAGCCAGTGGTGACTTTATTATCTGAAGCAGGGCTTCGGGAATCTCCTTTCCGTCTATTATCAGCCTTCCTTTAAAAAACCAGTGTCTTGAATGCTCACTGTTAGCCTGACCGAGCTGGAAACACTCTACATTTGTAGCGTTCCTTCCTATAGTATTTATAAAAAGATTATAGTAGAATTCAATATCCCACTCATCCATCCCCAGACCCATTTTAAGGTTAAACTTTCTCAGTGCTTCTATACCCTCTTCTAACAGCGGCACCGCATATACTTTTTCGGGTTCAATACCGATTTCAAATGTATCAAGCGGTTTATTATAGATACATTCAGTCATGCGGTCGTGATGGGTAGTGACAAATTGCTCCATCTTAATTTTAGGCGGTAGCAAATAACGCCTGGACGACTCTATGCGGGTGACTTTTTCAAGACCGCAGGTATGGCATATTGCAACTGCATTAGTCGAATATGCTGTCTCAAAGTTTAAACGTGGGCCGATTTCTACTATTTTTTTTCTACTTTTATTGAAAAAAGATTTTTTCCCAAAATTCTCTTTTTGGAAAGTCTCCGCAAGAAGCCACGCCAGAATCTCCAGTTCTTTTTCTGTAAGGGGGGCTGAAGTCTCAATATAATAGCAGTATTCAAGATTTTTATCTATACGCCTGTAAAACCGCTGCATTATTTTTTATTTCCCCTGTCCTTACCGCAATTTGAAAATATGTATCAAGCCATAAACAATAAAGAACTCTTGCTATTTGATATACTTCAATCTATCAATTATTTCATCAATATATTTTAGATGATATTCAACCTCAAATAACTTTTCCACGCTGCCCCTGTCGATAAAAGACAGGATTTTTTCTTCTTTCAGCAGGTTTTCTTTAAAGCTGCCTTCATTATTCCATGCCTCAAGAGCTGCTTTCTGTACCAGAATATAAGCATCTTCCCTTTTCATGCCCTTTTTTATAAGTTCCAGCAATATCCGTTGTGAAAAAACGATCCCGCCGTATTTCATCAGATTCCTTTTCATATTTGATTCTATTACATTTAAACCCTCTATCACGAATATTGTCTTCTCCAACATATAGTCAAGCAGTATAAAACTATCGGGGATTATAATCCTTTCAGCTGAAGAATGCGATATATCCCTTTCATGCCATAATGAAATATTTTCCATGGCAGCAATCATATTAGATCTTAAGACCCTTGAAAGTCCGCATATCCTCTCACAAATAATAGGATTTTTTTTATGAGGCATTGCCGAAGAACCTTTCTGTCCTTTTGTAAAAGGCTCCTCTACTTCTTTAACATCCGTTCTCTGTAAATTTCTTACTTCAAGAGCTATCTTCTCCAAAGAAGCCCCGCAGATGGCCAGGGTTGAGATCAACTGCGCGTGCCTGTCTCTTTGAATAATCTGTGTTGAAACAGGAGAAGGCTTCAGCCCCAGAATGCCGCAAGCCCTCTTTTCTATTTCAGGAGAAGTATTAGCGTAAGTTCCTACCGCACCGGATATTTTTCCAAATCCAATATTTTCCCCGGCCTGCTCTAATCTTTTTAGATTCCTTGCCATCTCAAAAGCATACACGCAGAACTTCAGCCCCAGGGTTATTGGTTCTGCATGAATTCCGTGTGTCCTTCCCACCATAACTGTGTGAGCATACTTTTTAGAACCAGACTTTAGAATATCTATAAATTTTTTAATTTTCTTTTTAATTATGCCTACTGCTTCAAGCAGTTGAAGTGAAAGGGCGCTGTCCACAACATCCGAGGAGGTAAGTCCGTAGTGGAGATGTTTTGAAGAATCACCTATATATGAGGAAACATTGGTTAAAAAAGCTATAACATCATGATGTGTTTCAGCTTCGATTTCGCTTATCTTAGAGATTTTGAATTTAGCTTTTTCGCATATATCATCTGCAGCTTTTTCTGGTATAACTCCAAGTTCCGCTTGAGTCCTGGCTACTGCTTTTTCAACTTCAAGCCATTTTGCAAACTTATTCTCATCACTCCATATCCTGCCCATTTCTGCAGTGGTATATCTGGGAATCATAAACACTCCTAATATAATAGGGAAACCGTCTTTATAACTTTTATGATGCAGGACTAAAAAAACCGGCTACATCAACTCTTCCAGTATTCTTTCCCTAAAAGCTTGGTAATTTTTAGAATCATTTAAATCCAGAAGCTCATCACCGCAATCATAAAAAACCTGATCGAATTCCTTAAGACAAATATCGGAAATCTTCAGCAGCCATTTGCTTTTGAGTTTCCAGCTTTTTAGATCTATCAGCCATTCTTTTTCACTTACAGGTATTTCTTTTTTTATAAAATCATCAAGCCTCCTGGATTTTATTGAAGCCTGCAGCAAAAATTCAATTTTATTAGTAAGAGACGAAATATTTGCTATACTTAAATCCTTATCCCTACCCACTAATACCACCTTTGTCAATACTGTAAAATCCTTTTAAAAACACCAAAATACTCACACAATATTGTACTAATTTTCTATTTCAGATAATCACTCAAAAAATCTTTTACTTCTTCTTCGTCCGCAATCTGAAAGCTTATATTGTCAATATTAGCCGATACTGTATGTATAGTAACACGGTTTATATCCTTACTTGAAAATAATAGCATAAATCCTATAGAACAAAAATCCCATATTGTAAAATCTGTTTGAGTCCTCCTGTTTAGAATCTCAATAAGCCTACTTGTTTTTGAGATTATCGAAAGGTTGAATTTTTGTTTTATTACTTCGTTGATCATGTACTGCTGCCGGGCCATCCTGTCAATATCGCCTCCTTTAGTAGCTCTGCATCTTGCAAATGACAGAGCCTGCTCACCGTTCATATCGTAAGTCCCCGGCTCAAAATGCGCACCTGAAAGTTCGTCATCAAGAGGTTCTTCTACCGTTATTCGAACACCTCCGAGTACATCGATTATCTCCTTAAATCCGTTAAAGTCTATTATCGCTATTCTATCAGCCTTAACACCAGTAAGCTCGTGAATTTCTTTTTTTATCATCTCTTCGCCGCCGTACGCATATGCAGCATTTATTTTAGGTATTCCATATTCCTCAAGCCCGGCTCTCCTCGTATCCCTGGGAATTGAAATAAGACAATCCTTCTCTCCCAAGCTGCTGATGTGATATATGATAATAGTATCAGTATTATTCAACTCGCTGTTTCCTTCTCTTTCGTCAACACCCAGAATCAATATATTCTTGCCAATTGGATTTAAATCCGTAACGGAGACACATAGAAGTCCAAATACAATCAGAATAAAAATGATCAGTATAGTAATAAAACAGCCTTTGGCTTTATTCATATCTTATTTATTTCCAAATCTGAGAAATTATTTATATTCTCCGTAGCCGGTATGAGATAAATAATACAGAGTGTGAAGCAATTTTTCAATAGGATCTGTTGTCTCAATCCTTACAACTGACGGGGTTTTAATAGGAACTGAAGTATAATTTATTATAACTTTTATACCAGCACTAACGAGAATATCTGTTACTTTCTGTGCTGAATCAGGAGGAACAGCAAGTATTGAGATTTCTATATTTTTTTTCTTAATTTCATCTTTTATCCAGTTTATATTCAATATTTTCCTTCCAGATATGACTTTGCCTATAACTTTCGGATTATTATCAAAAACATTTTCTATCTTGAAACCAAATCTTTTCAGCATCTTATATTTTAAAATCGCCTTGCCTAAATTACCTGCGCCTACCAAAGCAATACGCACCAGCCTGTCATAACCCAGTATTTTATTAAATGAATTAATGAGTTCATTGATATTAAATCCGACGCCTCTTTTACCCTTTATCTTAAAACACATTAAATCCCTTCTTACTTCTGCACTATTTATACCGGTATTGGTACTGATATCCTTAGAGGTTATAGTTCTTTTACCGATTTCTTTCAACTGTACAATATACTTTAAGTATTGGGATAATCTCGAAATGACACCTTCGGAATATATTCTCTCCACCATAAGCAAAACCCGCTATATAAAGTTTTACTATTAATTTGATACTCTTATTCGAAAAAGTTTATTTAATACTTTGTATCACAATTGTAACAGGATTACCATCCTTTTACAAGAACGAGGTCACCTTATAGAGTATTATGTTAAGTATTTATCCTGAAATCATATATGCCATCTTTTTGTTTAAAAGTACTCCTGCAATTGGTGCAAATGAACATGCCTTTTTTAAAAAATAGTGTCTGTTTCATGCAGTAAGGGCACAATACAATATCCTTTAAAGTCACTCCCGATTTAATGCCGGTTTTTTCTTTCGTTCTCTCATCTAAAATACTTTTTAGAAAAACACTCGGTCCTAAAAGGACGAAGGGTATAATTCTCTGATAAATTTTTTCAAAAAATATCAGCGTTTTTGTACCAGGAAATCTCTTCAGAGTATTAAGTCTGAAGTTAGAAACACTTATCATTTTTTTTATGGTAAATTTTCTTTTTTTAAGAGCTCCTATTATATACTTGGGATGGAAATTCATTATGGTCTCTCCTATCTGGGAAGGCAGCAGGCCGAACGGTGATGTATCCATCTTTCCTATAAAATACCTCAATATATTTTTTAGGTTTCTTTTATTGGCAAACTCCAGAAAATAAAGCCCGTTGCCCCTTAGTATCCTTACCACCTCGTTAAAATACATTTCAGGATCATCAAGATGATGTACCATTCTAACTGTAAGCACCACATCCGCACACCCGGATTTCAGAGGCAGATGAGCTGCATCTGCGGCAATAAGATAAACAGAGGA